>Ga0137412_10003625_pt1 | contig 12306 bp, 14 predicted proteins | sample CZODoug2_1_16fun_FD_122160 | JGI IMG/M metagenome (GOLD analysis project Ga0137412, IMG submission 122160) | Vadose zone soil fungal communities from Angelo Coast Range Reserve, California, USA - CZODoug2_1_16fungal (Hybrid Assembly) | ecosystem: Environmental > Terrestrial > Soil > Vadose zone...
GTCGATCGAGGCCAGCCCGCCCGAGGCAATGACGGGGATCGAGATGCGGTCGGCCAGCGCCAGGGTCGCGTCGAGATTGAGGCCCTTGAGCAGACCATCGCGGGCGATGTCGGTGAAGATGATCGCGGCGACGCCGGCATCCTCGAAGCGCTCCGCGATTTCGAGAACCGTCACCTGCGAGGTCTCCGCCCAGCCCTGCACCGCGACCTTGCCGTCGCGGGCGTCGAGACCGACCGCGACGCGGCCGGGAAATTTCCTCGCAGCGCTTTTCACCAGTTCAGGATCGCGCACCGCCGCCGTGCCGATGATGACCCGCGCCACGCCCTTGCCGAGCCAGGCCTCGACCGTCCTGAGATCGCGGATGCCGCCGCCGAGCTGGACCGGCATGGTGACCGCCTGCAGCATCGCCTCGACGGCATGGGCATTCATCGGCTGGCCGGCGAAGGCGCCGTCGAGATCGACCACATGCAGATACTCGAAGCCCTGCGCGGCAAAGCTCTTCGCCTGCGCCGCCGGATCGAGGTTGAACACGGTGGCGCGCGCCATGTCGCCCTGCTCAAGCCGCACGCACTGGCCGTTCTTCAGGTCGATCGCGGGGAAAAGAATCACGGCTTCCATTTCAAAAAGTTCGAGATCAGCGCCAGCCCGAAGCGCTGGCTCTTCTCGGGATGGAACTGGGTGCCGATCGCGGTGTCGCGGGCGACGATGGCCGTGACTGGGCCGCCATAGTCGGCGCGCGCCAGCACGTCGGCCTCGTTCGCTGCCCTGAGATGGTAGGAATGCACGAAATAGGCGTGCCGGCCCTTCGGGCCGAGCGGCAGGCGCTCCAGCACCGGGTGCTCGCGGACCATGTCGAGCGTGTTCCATCCCATATGCGGGATCTTCAGGTCCTCCTCGCGCGGGGTGATCTTCTCGACGTCGCCCGCGATCCAGTTGAAGCCGTCGGTCGTGACATGCTCCTTGCCGTGGGTCGCCATCAGTTGCATGCCGACGCAGATGCCGAAGAACGGCCGCGCCTTGTTGCGCACCGCTTCGGTCAGGGCCTCGAGCATGCCGTCGAGCGCATCCAATCCCCGGCGACAATCGGCGAAGGCGCCGACACCCGGCAGGACGATACGATCGGCGCGATAGACCGCTTCAGGGTCGGACGTCACCATGATCTTCTGCGGGTCTTCGAGGCTGCGCGAGGCGCGCTCGAAGGCTTTCGCCGCCGAGTGAAGATTGCCCGAGCCGTAATCGATAATGGCAACGCTCATCGCGGCGCTCCCGGTTCTGGAAACAGGCCAATGATGCCGCCCTGCGGCAAAGGCGGCGGTGGTTTGGAGAATGGTTGGCCGGGAACATTGCGCGTCGGCGGCGGGCCGCCGCGATCGACGGTCAACGGATCGTAGCGCCCGCCGCGTTTTGCGTCGGCCCAGCGATCGAAAAAGCGCTGTTCGGCGGACTCCTCGTCATCGGCAACGACGAGATCGAGCTGGCGCCACCGGCCGCGCGAAAACGTCCAGCGTTGCAGGCTCGCCGCCTCCAGCCCCATCAAGATCGCGACCATGAAATCGGCAAACCAGATCGTCGGCCGCCCGGCGCCGAGGCTCACCAGACCGAGATGCAGCGCCGTGACCGCGATGATCCAGCCGAGCGTCGCCAGCCACAGCCGGTTCCAGACCAGCCAGACCGGGCCGAACACCAACGCCCAGAAATGGAATCCGTCACGAACGAAGACGAACCTGTCGGTGAGGCTAACATCCGCGCCGTCCGCGGCAGGACCATGAACTGTGAAGACCGGCATCTTTGTTCTCCGGCGTGACGAGGCGATCAGCCGCCGAGCTGACCCTTGGTCGATGGCACTTCGCCCGCGGCCTTCGGGTCGATCGCGACCGCCGCCCGCAAGGCCCGCGCCAGACCTTTGAAACAGGATTCGGCGATATGATGGCTGTTCTCGCCATATAAGGTCTCGACGTGCAAAGTCACGCTGGCGTTGATCGTGAAGGCGTTGAACCATTCGCGCACCAGCTCGGTGTCGAACTGCCCGACCTTGTCGCGCGGAAACTCGACCTTGAACACCAGCACCGGCCGCCCGGAAATGTCGATCACGACGCGCGACAGCGTCTCGTCCATCGGCATATGGATTGAGGCATAGCGGGTGATACCAGCCATGTTGCCGAGCGCCTGCTTCACCGCCTGACCGAGCGCGATGCCGACGTCCTCGGTGGTGTGGTGGTGATCGACGTGAAGATCGCCGACCGCCTTCACCGTGATGTCGATCCGGGAATGCCGCGCCAGCAGATCGAGCATATGGTCGAAGAAGCCGATGCCGGTCGAGACATTGGCGACGCCCGCTCCGTCGAGGTTGATCGCCACCTCGATGTCGGTTTCCTTGGTCTTGCGCTTGAGACTTGCCGTGCGCATCAGATGGGCTTCCGGTCCTTTGCTGGCGCGTGATCGGTTCGGGAAACCGCTCGCCACCGCACCATCCCGGTGCGAAGCAGGCTGTTTCCGGGCCACACGCTCGAAAAGCGCGGCCCTTTTAACAGGCCGAGGTCCCCTTCGCTACTGCGGTATGGTCCGCGCCGACCTGAACTTCCGATTATCGTGACCGGAATCACTGCCAAGCCCGCCGATTGTAACCGGGCGCCCAAACCCCTAAATCAACGGACGCGAGGTAATCTGATGCAAGCATCCCCCCATGAGACGCCGGTCTGGCACGGCACCACCATTTTGACCGTACGCAAGGGTGGGCGGGTCGTGATCGGCGGCGACGGCCAGGTCTCGATCGGCCAGACCGTGATCAAGTCGAACGCCAAGAAGGTCCGCAAGCTCGGCAAGGGCGACGTGATCGGCGGCTTTGCCGGCGCGACCGCCGACGCCTTCACCCTGTTCGAGCGGCTGGAGAGCAAGCTGGAGCAATACCCCGGACAATTGACCCGCGCCGCGGTCGAGCTGGCCAAGGACTGGCGCACCGACCGTTATCTGCGGCGGCTGGAGGCGATGATGATCGTCGCCGATAAGGATGTCTCGCTGGTTCTGACCGGCACCGGCGATGTGCTGGAGCCGGAAGCCGGCGTGATGGCGATCGGTTCCGGCGGTAATTACGCGCTCGCCGCCGCCCGCGCGTTGATCGATTCGGACAAGGATGCCGAGACCATCGTCCGCCGCGCGCTGGATATCGCCGCCGATATTTGCGTCTTCACCAACCGCAACCTGACCATCGAGACGTTGCAGGGCGGCTGAGCCGGGATGTAAAGTTGAGGATCTGGAACTGATGGCGGGCAACCGATGACGCGGGATTATGCCTTCCGCGACATGTCCGCCGCCGACCTACCATCGGTCCGGCATTGGCTCGGATCGCCGGAGGTGGTGCGCTGGTGGGGCGACCCTGATGAGCAATATGCGCTGGTCAGCGGCGACCTCGATCACCCCGATATGGACCAGTTCATCGTCTCGATCGACGGCCGGCCGTTCGGCTATCTGCAGTGCTACGCGCTCTCGGCCTGGAATCCGGGTTTTGGTTCTCAACCGCCCGCCACCCGCGGCATCGATCAGTTCATCGGCGAGCCTGACATGATCGGGCGTGGCCATGGGTCGCATTTCATCCGGCAGTTCGTCGACGCGTTGCTACGCTCCGGGACGCCGCGGGTCGTGACCGATCCCGATCCGGCCAACAGCCGCGCGGTGCGCGCCTATGAAAAGGCCGGGTTCGAATGGGACCGCCTGGTCGATACGCCGGACGGCCCGGCGCTCCTGATGGTCCGTAACGGATGTGACTTGTCCTGATCTCAAACCGGCCTTAGCTAGAGCCCCATGACAGACTTCTCCCCCCGTGAAATCGTCTCCGAACTCGACCGGTTCATCGTCGGCCAGTCCGACGCCAAGCGCGCGGTGTCCATCGCGCTGCGCAACCGCTGGCGGCGGCTGCAGCTCAATGGCGGTCTGCGCGAGGAGGTGCTGCCGAAGAACATCCTGATGATCGGCCCGACCGGCGTCGGCAAGACCGAGATCGCGCGGCGGCTGGCGAAACTCGCGGGCGCGCCCTTCATCAAGGTCGAGGCCACCAAGTTCACCGAGGTCGGCTATGTCGGCCGCGACGTCGAGCAGATCGTTCGGGATCTCGTCGAGGTCGCGATCGCCCAGGTGCGGGAACGCAAGCGCAAGGACGTGCAGGCGCGCGCCCAGCTCGCCGCCGAGGAACGCGTGCTTGACGCGCTGGTCGGAGCGAACTCCAGCGCCGCCACGCGCGACTCGTTTCGCAAGAGGCTGCGCGCCGGCGAGCTCAACGACAAGGAAATCGAGGTCGAGACCCAATCCTCCGGCAGCGGCTTTCCGATGTTCGAGATCCCGGGGATGCCGGGCGCCCAGATGGGCGCGATCTCGATCGGCGACATCTTCGGCAAGATGGGCGGCCGCACCAAGACCCGGCGGCTGACCGTCGAAAGCTCGCACGAGATTCTGGTCAACGAGGAATCCGACAAGCTGCTGGATAACGACCAGTTGATTCAGGAAGCGATCGGCGCGGTCGAAAACAACGGCATCGTGTTCCTGGACGAGATCGACAAGATCTGCGTCCGCGAAAACCGCCAGGGCGGCGACGTCTCGCGCGAGGGCGTGCAGCGCGATTTGCTGCCCCTGATCGAAGGAACCACGGTGTCGACCAAGCATGGCGCGGTCAAGACCGACCACATCCTGTTCATCGCCTCGGGCGCTTTCCACATCGCCAAGCCCTCCGACCTGCTGCCGGAGTTGCAGGGCCGGCTGCCGATCCGGGTCGAGCTTTCAGCTTTGACCCGCGACGACATGCGCCGCATCCTGACCGAGCCGGAGGCCTCGCTGATCAAGCAATATGTCGCGCTGATGCAGACCGAGGGCGTCACGCTCGATATCACCGACGGTGCGATCGACGCGCTGGCCGACGTCGCGGTCGCGGTCAATTCCACGGTCGAGAACATCGGCGCCCGCCGCCTGCAGACCGTGATGGAGCGCGTGCTCGACGAGATTTCGTTCACCGCCCCCGACCGCAACGGCGAGACCGTCCAGGTCGACGCCGACTACGTCAAGAAGCATGTCGGCGACCTCGCCAAGAACGCCGACCTGAGCCGGTTCATTTTGTAATTTGTTGCAGACCCGGTATCTATCAGGTCGTCGTCCCCGCGAAGGCGGGGACCCATAACCACCGGCGTCATTCGTTGCAAAAGACATCAGCTCCAGCCTTGGCTTACATCAGCATCGGTGGTTATGGGTCCCGGCTCGCGCGGAGCCTGTCATCGGGCGCGCTTGCGCGACCCGTTGGCTTGGCCGGGACGACGGACAGAGCGCAGGTTAAACTCCCGTCCCCAGGTGCGGCGTGAGGTCAGGCGCATGGCAAAACCCCTGGCGGTGGATGCTCGCCGTCAACATCGCCGTCGTCATCGGGGTGTTCCTGCACAAGATAGCGCTGCCGCCCTATGTCCCCTACATCCACCTGCTCGTCGACTATCATTTCGGCTTCATCAAGCGCGCGCTGATCGGCGCGATCGTATCGCTGTTCACCGCGACGATACCGGTCTGGCTGGTGTTCGCGCTCGGGGCTGCGGCCTGGCTTGTGACCCTCGGCCTGTTCGTCCGGCTGTTTCGGCGCATCTTCGGGTTCGAGGAAAAGACGCTGCCGCTGTTCGTCTTCATGGCGGGCTCGCCGTTCTTCCTGAAGAACTTCATGCATACGCTCGGCCATTTCGACATCTATGGCTGCCTGCTCGCGATCTGTCTGCTGCTGGTGCCGGCGCGATCGATTCTGTACCTGCTGCTCGCAACGCTATGTGCGATCGTCCTCGTCCTGATCCACCACATCCATCTGTTGATGTATGTCCCGACCATCGCCGTGATCGTGATCGTCCGGCATTATCTGGCCGTCGGCGTGAGCCGGGCCAACGCCGCCGCCGGCGTGCTGGCCCTTCTCGGCCTCGGCGCGCTTTTTGCCGCCGCGCAGTTCCTCGGCACGATGCCGATGCCGGAAGCGGATTTCGTTCGCTACCTGCAGGGCCGGATGGCCGATCCTACTCGCGCTGATCTGCTGTCGTTCAGCTACATCTGGTACCAGCCGCTGTCGAAGGAGATCTCCGACACCTGGGCGCACATGCCCTCGAACCTGCTCGGCGTTCCCGTGTTCGCGCTGCTGATCTGGCTGCACACGCCGCTATGGCGCTACTTCGCCGACACGATCCGCGCGCTGGCGCGGGGCGAGCACCGGCGCGTCGTGATCGCCGGCCTGACCGGCGTCAGCTTCGGCTATCTCATCATGTTCGCCATCGTCTTCGACTATTCCAGATGGATCTCGAACTGGGCAGTCTGCATGTTCCTGATCCTGCACGCGATCAAGACGCTGCCCGCCGCGCGACCCGTGGCGCCAATCGCGGGCGATGACCGCGCGACCAATGTCTTCGGCTGGGTCGTCACCTTGATTCCACGGGTCGGCATCGTGCGACCGTTCTAATTTGGCGGGTCACGCCCTCGCGCGCCTGATCCGGACGTAGAGCGCGCCCTCGCCGCCATGGCCAACATGCGCCTCCTCGAAACCGACCACGAGCGAGCGGCATTCGGGCAGGCTCAGCCAATGCGGCACCTGGCGGCGCAGGACGCCGCGCTCCGAACTGGCGGCGGCGGCCTTGCCCTTGCCGGTGATGACCAGCACGAAAGTCAGGCCGTCATGGTGCGCGCGCTGCAGAAATCCGAGCAAGGCGCGATGGGCGCGGGCCTGCGTCATGCCATGGAGATCGAGCCGGGCGTCGATCTCGCTCCGCCCCCGCGACAGCCTGGTGCGCTCGCGACGTCCGAGCGGCGCCAGCGGCGGCGCGGCCGGTTTGCTTGGCTTGGGAGCTTGAACGGCGTGAACGGGCCGTGGCGTCGCAGCGGGCTTTGCGGCCGCTGGCGGCTCCGAAGCCGACGCGCTCGCGGCGGATTTGGTGGCGCGCGGCTTTTTCCGCAGCGGCTTGATCTGCCGCGCCACACTTTCCCAGAGCGCGCGCTCCTCCTCGCTCAAGGCCCGCTTGCGGCGTGGCTCTGCCGGGCTTTCCGGCACCGGGAATGAAGCAGGACGTTTCATCGGCTGCGGCGATAACGCCTGCGTTGATGCCGCGGTTCATGGGCCGGCGGGATCTTGGGCCGCGCCTCGGGGAGCGGGACCGCGGCGGCCGCTGCCGTCGCGGAAGCCTGCGCCATGCTGGAACCGGGCGCCGATGCGGTACCCGTCTGATTTTTCGAAGCGGTCTTCGCGCCGTCCGGCGGCGGAAACAGCTTGGCGATTTTCTCCGATGGCCGCGGATCGGGAATCGGCATCTTGCGGCCGCGTTCGATCGGATCGAGGCTCTTCGGGACCAGCATCACGAAGTGCATGCTGTGCCGCAGCCGGCCGGACACCTTCCCAGCGTCCGCGCCGGCGCCGAAATAAAGATCGGCGCGCGCCGGGCCGGTGATCGCCGAGCCGGTATCCTGCGCGATCATCAACCGGTGAAACGGCGTCTTCGATTGCTCTGATTCGATCGGCAGTTGGCCCTCGATGAAAAACGGCGTGCCATAGACATGCAGCGACTTGTCGACGGCGATCGAACGGCCGGGGGTCAAGGGTACGCCCTGGGCGCCGACCGCTTCGTCCTTGTCGGACAGATTCACTTCGCGGAAGAAGATGTAGGAGCGGTTTTGCCGCCGCAGGTCCTTGGCGCCGTCCGGGTTCTGCTCCATCCACTCCCTGATTCTCTGCATCGACATCTCCTCTTTCGGGATGATGCCGCGGTCGATCAGGACGCGCCCGACCGCCGTGTAGGGATAGCCATTATGGGCGTCGTAGTTGATGCGGACGGTGGAACCGTCCTGCAGCCGGATCCGCGCCGAACCCTGGATCTGCGCAAACAACAGATCGGTCGGGTTCTTGAGCCAGCAGATTTCGAGGCCGCGGCCGGCGATGGCGCCGTCCTCGATCTCGCCGCGGTCGTAATAAGGCACGAGCTTGCGGCGGCCGATCTTGCGAAACACCTGGCCCTTGTTGGGCAGGTCGGGCGAGCTTTGCCTGAAGCCTCTGACGAACAGGTTCGACGGGCGGCGATAGATCGGCACATTATAGACGTCGGTCGGCGTCCGGGATCCCTCCAGCACCGGCTCGTAATAACCGGTGACGAAGCCGTCGCCCTCGCCGAGCCGCGATATCTTCAGGGGCGTGAAATGCTGTTCGAAAAAGCCGCGCGCCTTGGCGCCATCCGAAATCTCGGTGGCCCGGGCCGCCCGGCAGGGATCGCGCAGCGAGATGCCAAGCGCCTTTGGGTCCGCCTTGGGACCGGACGGCAGGTCATGCTGTGCCGCGATCGGCCGGCAGCTCGCGCGAAACGTCCGGTAGGCGGCAAGCTGATCGTCGTCGTTCCAGCCCGGAATATCCGCCCAGGCGAGCGGGAAATATTGGCTGCCGTTGATCTGAAGCGGCAGGGCGAGTTTCGGATAGGGAATGGAACGTTGCCTTGCAACCTCGTGCACCTCGGAGGAACGCGAGTGATACCGGTGCGCGGCCAGGGCAAAAACGGGCACCAGCGCCTGCGCCAAGGCGGCGACATACAGCACCGCAACGCACCGCTTCAGACGACTTACCTTAGTGCGCGCTTCCCGTGCCAACCAGCTTCCAGTTCGGATCGCGTGAGGTGGTGTCGCGGGCAAAGGTCCAGACATCGGTGATGTCGGCGACCTTGTCAGGATTGCCATCGACAATCGTGCCGGCCTTGTCGCGGGTGACGGAGATCATCTGCGACACAAAACGAATAGTGAGCTGCGCGTTGCGATCGCGCAACTCGGCGCCAACCAGTTCGGCCTTGTCGATCGACACAAAACGCGTCTCGGTCTTCTGCTCGTGCTTCTCGCGGTCCTTGATGACCGTCTCGAAACTGTCATAGACCTCGGACGACAACAGGTCGCGCAACGCGCGGCGGTCCCCGTTGGCGAACGCCAGCACGATCATTTCATAGGCGCCTCGGGCACCGCTGATGAAATGCCGGGGATCGAACGAGGAGTCCTGCGCGGCAATGGCATCCAGGCCCTGCGCCAGCACCGTGCCGGACTCGGCGAGCCCCTTCCAGCGATCCGAGGGCGGCGTGACCTCGGCGGTCGGCGCCAGCGGTGCCTGATCCAGCACCTTGCCGGGGATCGGGACGACATTGCTGTCGGGGGCTCCCTGGACAGCATTGCGCGCGGCGCGATCGAACGGCGGCCGCTCGCTGCCGGTCCGCTGTCCGAGCACATTGCGCAGGCGCAGGAAAATGAAAACCGCCAACGCCAGGAAGATGATGGTATAAATGTCCACGTCGTTTTTCGCTTTCTAGGTCCCAGCCGGCAACGGGGTCCGGCAGTAAAGCGTTCCCCTCTTTTTAAGGGAACGGCTGAACACTACATCATCGACTCAAGTCCGCACGATGTAGGCACTAAATTTTGCCAGACCAATGGCGCCCCCAAACATAATGGAATAGTAGCGCGTTTTGCGCGGCAGGGGAAATCCGATCCTGACCGGAAATCGCGCATATTCAATTGTTTAAGACGTCCTTAACGGCTCGTTCGACCCGTATTTCGCTTGAATTGGGTTGCCAGCCCAACCAGCGGCGGTACGTCGCGGTCGTCCTTGTGGAACGAGGCAGGGCTATGATAGCCACTCGCCCGGCAAACGCCTTTTTCGCGCCAGGAGAGATTTTTTCATGACAAACGGCAACGGAGTCCCTCCCGAGGCGGGCGCGCCTCCCCAGCTCAACGTGCTGGCGCAGTACACCAAGGACCTCTCGTTCGAGAATCCGAACGCGCCGGCATCGCTCGCGCCGCAATCCCAGCCGCCCCAGATCAATATTCAGATCAATGTCGGCGCCAATAATCTCGCCGACAGCGAATATGAAGTGATGCTCACGATCGAGGGCAAGGCCGAGAACGCCGGCAAGGTGCTGTTCAGCTTCGAGCTGATCTATGCCGGCGTGTTCCGGATCGTTAACGTTCCGCCGGAAAACCTGCACCCTCTGGTCATGATCGAATGCCCGCGGCTGTTGTTCCCGTTCGCCCGCGAGATCATCGCGACTTCGGTACGTGACGGCGGATTCCCGCCTTTGATGCTGGATCCGGTCGACTTCGTCGGCCTGTACCGCCAGAACATGGAGCGGCAGGCTGCGACGCAAACCGGCGCTGGCCAAGCCTAGCTCGGTCACGCTGGCCTGAGTTAAGCGGCTCCGAGAAAATCGTTCCAGATCGGCTTGTCGCCGAGGGTCGCGACAAAGGCGCGATGCGCCTCGCGGTCGGCGTCGGTGATCCGCGGTGCGAGCGCGACGAGACGCTGCCGCCGCGGCATTTCGCCGGAGACGCCGGCCCGGGTCTCGCGGCTTTCCGACGCCAGGATCAGTTGCGACTGCCGCGCCCCGATCAGGTCGACATAGACTTCGGCCAGAAGTTCGGCGTCGAGCAATGCGCCGTGCTTGGTGCGGCGGGAATTGTCGATCGCATAGCGCGAGCAGAGGTCGTCCAGCCGGTTCGACACGCCGGGATGCTTGCGGCGCGCCAGCAATAGCGTGTCGACCAGCCGGTCGCGCGGGATCGGCGGCAGCTTGGCGCGGTCGAGTTCGGCATTGATGAAGCCGATGTCGAAGGACGCGTTGTGGATCACCAGCGGCGCTTCGGCGATGAAGGTCAGGAACTCCTCGACCTTGTCCGCGAAGAACGGCTTGTCGGCGAGGAACTCGCTCGAGAGGCCATGCACGGCAAACGCTTCCGCCGGCATGTCGCGTTCGGGATTGAAATAGACATGGAAGGTCTGGCCCGTCGGCATGCGGTTGTAGATCTCGACACAGCCGATTTCGACCAGCCGGTCCCCGCGCAGCGGATCAAGGCCGGTGGTTTCGGTGTCGAGAACGATTTCGCGCATGAGCCATTAATCCGGAAGCGGGGCGAATCAGGACCGCCGCCTCGGCATCTTAACCGCCTCGGCCAGAATGTCGCGGATGCGCGCGCGGACCGGATCAAGTCCGTGCGAGGTATCCACGACGAAATCGGCGCGCTTGCGCTTTTCGGCGTCCGGCATCTGCCGCGCCAGGATGGCGTGCAGCGCCTCGTGGGTCATGGTGCCCCGCGCCAGGATTCGCTCGCGTTGATTTTCCGGCGAGGTCGTGACCACCACCACCGCATCGACCCGCTTCTCGCCGCCGGTCTCGAACAGCAAGGGCACGTCGACGACAGCGACCGGCGCGCCTGACCGCTCGGCCTCATCGAGGAATTTCTGGTGATAGGTCCGCAGCATCGGGTGCACGATCTGCTCGAGCTGCCGGATCGCGGCGGGATCCTGCACCACCCTGGCCGACAGCTTGGCGCGATCGACCTTGCCGTTCACGGTCGTGCCGGGAAACGCCGCTTCGATCGCCGGCGCCGCCTCCCCCTCGTAGACTTTGTGAACGGTCGCGTCCGCGTCGTAGACGGGAACACCTGCTTCCGCGAACAATTTCGCGGTGGTCGATTTGCCCATCCCGATCGAGCCGGTCAGTCCAAGGACGATCATCGAACACCCACCATTCGTTGCTGGGCCTAGACAGCGAGCAGCCGCTGGTCGCGCAGGAAGGCGAGCAGGGGCAATAACGGCAAGCCCAGAATCGTGAAGTGATCGCCTTCGATGCGCTCGAACAGGTGCACGCCGAGCCCCTCCAACTGGTAGGCACCCACGCTCGACATGACCGCTTCGCCGGCCGCGTCGAGATAGGCCGCGATCTCTGTCTCGTTCAATGGCCGCATCGTCATGCGGGCTACCGCGACATCTTCGAAAACAACTTCACCATCCCGCGCGACCGCGACGGCGGAATGAAGTTCGTGACGGCGGCCGGCCAGAGCCCGAAGCTGGTCGCCGGCCTGGCCGCGATCCCTCGGCTTGTTGAAAAGACGATCGCCCAACGCCAGGGTCTGGTCCGCGCCGATGACATAATGTGCGCCCTTGCGTGACGAGACCCAAAGCGCCTTTTCGCGTGCCAGCAGCGAAGCGATCTCGCTTGGCGCCGCAAGCTCCGAGCTTTGCTGAATAGCTCGCTCGTCGATGTCCGCCGTCATGGCCTCGCAGCCGAGGCCGGCATTGGCGAGCAGCATTTGCCGCGCCCGGCTTTGCGAAGCCAGTATTAGGGGTTTCGATCCGCGCCAGATCGTCATTGGCACATCATTCCGGGAGCCGCTGCCGCTGGCGGTCGGTGTAGAGTTTCAGGACCGCGGCGGCGGTTTCCTCGATCGAGCGCCGCGTCACGTCAAGCTGCGCGCAATTGAATTTCGCACTGAGCCGCCGCGCATAGGCGACCTCATCGG
>Ga0137412_10003626_pt1 | contig 12306 bp, 10 predicted proteins | sample CZODoug2_1_16fun_FD_122160 | JGI IMG/M metagenome (GOLD analysis project Ga0137412, IMG submission 122160) | Vadose zone soil fungal communities from Angelo Coast Range Reserve, California, USA - CZODoug2_1_16fungal (Hybrid Assembly) | ecosystem: Environmental > Terrestrial > Soil > Vadose zone...
CGGCCCGCGGCTCGACCAGCGAATCTCCGGTGCCACATTGAAGCGCACGCCCGTGGGACCGATTTCGCGCAGGAAATTGACGATCTCACTGTCCAGCGCAAGTTCGACGGGCGTGCCCGGCACGGGCCATAACGCACTTGCTTGAATCCGCGGCACGCGCGAGTAGGGCCGCTGGTCGCAGAGCGCCGCGGTCAACGTGGGCGTCTGACTGAGCTGATTGGGAGAGCAGACTGTCTGCACGTTGGTATCGATGGTTTGAAAGTTCTGCAGCTGGCCGCGCACGCGCCAGGCATCGTCGTAATAGAGTATTTCGGCGCGGCGTTCCAGGAAGGTCACGCTGGTCTGGTCGGAGCCCACCGCGAAGTCTTCGAAGTAGGTGCTGTCGCTGACGCTCGCGATATCGGTGTCGAAACGCATCCCCCGCTTGAAGTCCGTCGTGTCGGTGAAGTGCAGGTAGCTGCGATCGCCGTGTTCCTGCGCATCGTTCGGCAGAAAGGTGCTGTCGATCTGGCCGTGGGAGCTTGCGGTCAGGTAGCGGAACTGTCCGCCAAGCTGCACGCCGCGCGCCGACAAGAGACCGGGCGTGAGCGTCAGGTCGTAGTTCGGCGCGAGGTTGAAATAGTAGGGAACTTCCAGCTCGAAACCGTTGTTGCCGGAATGCCCGAAGCTCGGGAACAAGAGGCCGCTCTTGCGCTCGTCGCCCACGGGAAATGAAATGTACGGCGTGTAAAAGATCGGCACATCCTTGAAGCGCATGGTCACATTGCGCGCGACGCCCTCCTGCACCTTGGTGTCGAGATGGAGCGAGGACGCCTGCAGCATCCAGTCCTCGTTGCCGACAGGACAGGTCGTATAGCGCACTTGATCCAGCTTAACCTTGCCGTCCGGGAGCACATTGATGTCTTTCGCGAAGCCGCGTCCATTGCGATCCATGAGCTGGAAATTCGCCTGGTCGAAACTCGCGGCGCCGTTGATGTCGTAATGGCCGGAGTCGCTGCGCACGCGCAATTTCGGATCTTCGAAATCCACGGCGCCCTTGACCGATATCCGGCCGGTCTCATTGTCGTAGTTGACCGAATCCGAGGTCACGCTGCGCGCATCCTGCCGCACCCTGACGCGGCCGTTCAGAACGGCATGGCCGTCGGCGTCGAGCACGGCGTCATCGCTGTCGACATGGATGCGATGGTCGTCCGCGGCGATGTCCGAGGCGATCGGCGCGCGATACTTCGGCGGGGCGGGGCACATATCTCCGGCGCGGACCATGGACGCGGCCGCGAGGCAGAATATGATGAATGCGGCCCGAACATGAACAGCCATGGACAAAATGCATCGCCTTAGTCGGTATAATGACTCCGCCGCATTTGCGGTATGTGAATGGTCAAGCATGGGTCTACCGGATGCAAGCGATTCCCGCCTGGCGGAATTGACTCGATGGGTGTTCGACGACTTGGGATTCGCCGGAAGCCGGATCGCGCCCGCCTCGGCCGATGCGAGTTTTCGCCGCTATTTTCGCGTGACTCGCGGTGAGGACACATACATCGTGATGGACGCACCGCCCGAGAAGGAAAGTCTCGGGCCGTTCTTGAGTGTGGCGAAGATACTGCTCGGGATCGGTCTGAACGTGCCGGTGGTGCTGGCAAAAGATCCGAAGCGCGGCCTTTTGTTGCTGTCGGACTTAGGAACGCGGCAATACCTCGATGAACTCGTCACCGACGAAGCGGCGGATCGGCTTTACGCGGATGCACTCGGCGCCCTCTGCACCATGCAAACGGCCGGCAACCGGACGGTGCGCGATTTGCCGCGCTACAGCCGCGACTTGCTGGTGCGTGAAATGGAGCTCATGCCGGAGTGGTTCTTGCAGCGTCATCTAGGGTTGCAGATCTCGGCAGCCGAACGCGGCATGTTGAATCGGCTGTTCGAGACGCTGGCGCAAAGCGCCTTGGCGCAGCCCGCGACGTTCGTGCATCGAGATTATCATTCGCGGAATTTGCTGGTGACCCCGGCCGACAATCCAGGCATTTTGGATTTCCAAGATGCGGTGTGGGGACCCGTGACCTACGATTTGGTGTCCCTGCTCAAGGACTGCTATGTCGCGTGGCCGGCGCCGCGGGTGAGCGCGTGGGCCTTGCAGTACCGCGAACAGCTGCTGGCCAAGGGATTTCCCGCAGCGCCATCGGAGGCTGAGTTCATGCGCGGGTTCGATCTGGTCGGTTTGCAGCGGCACATCAAGGTGCTGGGAATCTTTTCGCGCCTGCACTATCGCGACGGCAAGGTCCAATACCTCAAGGATTTGCCACGAGTGCTCTGCTACACGCGGGACGCGGCCGCGAACTACGCCGAGACGGCGGAGTTCGCCGGCTTCATCGCCGCCCGGGTGGAACCGGCATTCCTCATGGCCCAAAATCGCGTGCTCGCATGAGCGCGTCCTTCGAGCGCCCGCGGACGGCCATGATTCTTGCGGCTGGACGCGGCGAGCGCCTGCGGCCAATGACCGACACCACGCCCAAGCCCCTGCTGCGGGTGCGCGGTCAGCCGTTGATCGAGCGGCATGTCATGGGTCTGGTGCGCGCAGGTGTGGAGCGCATCGTGATCAATCTCGCTTGGCTGGGTGCGCGGATCAGCGAGTATCTGGGGGATGGCGCGCGCTACGGTGCGGCGATCGTTTACAGTGATGAGCAGCCGCATGCGCTCGAAACCGCCGGCGGCATCATTCGCGCCCTGCCGCACTTGGGCCCCGCACCCTTTGCAGTGGTCAACGGCGACATCTATACCGATTTTCCATTCGAAACCCTTGGGCTTGCGCCCGATCGGGACGCGCATCTGGTGCTGGTGCCCAACCCCCCGCAGCACCTTCGAGGAGATTTTGGATTGGAGCGGGGAATGGCGCTGGCGGACGCCGCGAGCCGGTACACCTTCTCCGGCATCGCCATGTACCGAGACGCGTTTTTTGCCGGTTGCGCGGACGGGGTGCGGCCCCTCAAGCCCATGCTGCTGCGTTGCATGGCTGTGAAACGCTGTTCCGCAGAGCTGTACACGGGTGCGTGGGAGGACGTCGGCACTGCAGAGCGGCTGCAGGCTTTGAACGCCTAGCTGGAGTATAATTCGTGGATGTCGGAATTCAAGGGCATCCCCATACTGCAGGAGCTGCGCCCGATACGCAGCGGCGATAAATACACCACCGCTCAAGGCTTTACGGCGATCAAGGACGGCGTCAAGCCAAGGGCCGCGGCGCACGCGGCCGCGCCCAATGCCGCGCCCGCCGCCGCGACGCCGGTATTGCGCAAACCCAGCTGGCTGCGCGCGCCCTTGGCCTCTGGAAAGGAATTTGCGGCGGTCAGGGAGATCGTCCGCACGCACGCCTTGAGCACGGTGTGCGAGGAGGCGAAATGCCCGAACATCGGGGAGTGTTGGAACGCGGGCACCGCGACCATTATGTTAATGGGCGCCGTCTGCACGCGCGCCTGCCGGTTTTGCGCGGTGGATACGGGCAATCCGCGGGGCTGGCTGGATGAAAACGAACCGGAGAACGTCGCGCGCTCGGTCGAATTGATGGGCCTCAAATATGTGGTGCTCACATCGGTGAACCGCGATGACCTGCCCGACGGCGGATCCGCGCACTATGCCGCGGCGATTCGCGCCATCAAACGGCGCAACCCCGGAACCGCCGTCGAGGCGCTGACACCGGATTTCCAAGGCGTCCTGCGCGATGTGCACACCGTCCTCGATTCGGGGCTGGATGTATTCGCGCAGAACGTGGAGACGGTCCGGCGGCTGACTCATCCGGTGCGCGATCCGCGCGCCGGCTACGAGCAAACCATCGGCGTGCTGCGCGCGGCGAAGGCTCATCGAGCATCGGTCCTCACCAAGACCAGTTTGATGCTGGGCTTGGGCGAGAGCGATACTGAGATTCACCAGACCATGGTGGACCTGCGCGCCGCGGCGGTCGATATTCTGACTCTGGGACAGTATTTGCGGCCCACGCCGAACCATTTGAACGTCGAGAGGTTCGTCGCGCCGGGCGAGTTCGATCAGTATCGCGATTGGGCGCTGGCATTGGGATTTCTGGAGTGCGTATCGGGTCCCTTGGTGCGGTCGAGCTATCGTGCGGAACAGGCGCTCAAGCGCAACAATGCCGGCCTCGACAACGCCGCGCTTGCCGGCGCGCGCCGCGGCTCATGAGCGGCGCGCCGCTGATCCGGCATCTCGGGCTCGCGCCGTACGAGCCTACCTGGCGGGCGATGCAGCGGTTTACCGACGACCGGCAGGGGTCGACGCCCGATGAAATCTGGTTCGCCGAGCATCCGCCGGTATTTACCTTGGGATTGAACGCCAGCCGCGAGCATGTGTTATGCCCCGGCGACATCCCGGTGGTGCAGATCGACCGGGGTGGTCAGGTGACCTACCACGGTCCGGGGCAGCTGGTGGTCTATCCGCTCCTCGATCTGCGGCGCCGTTCCTTGGGCGTGCGCGAGTTGGTGGTGGCGCTCGAGAATGCCGTCATCGCCTATGTCGCCGAACTGGGCGTGACCGCGGCGGGCTCGCGCGCGGCGCCGGGTGTCTATGTCGATGGCGCCAAGCTCGCCAGCGTCGGATTACGGATTCGCCGCGGCGCGAGTTACCACGGGTTGGCTCTCAACGTGTCGCTCGATCCGGCGCCATTCGAGCGCATCAATGTCTGTGGGCATCGGGGACTCGCCGTCACGCGGCTCGCGGATCACGTTGCCCGATTTGCGGATCCCGGTGCGGTGGGCAGGGCGGCGGATGGATTGACGCCGCACCTATTGCGCGAGCTCAAATTCGGGCTCGATGCCGGCGAGCGCGGCTACAGCGCCATCAATACCGATTTGCAGGCCGTCAACTCGCGATAGATCGCATCCAGTTGCTCGCGGCTGGTGGCGTGCACCAAGTAGGTCACGGCCAGGAAATTACCGTCCGCGCTGGTCCGTGTTCGTATGCTGGACTCGAGTTGGGGACCCGCATGACGCTCGATGATGGCCTGGGTAAGGGTGCGTAGCTCGCTGTCGCGACGGCCCATCACCTTGATCGGAAAGTCACTCGGAAATACCTGAAGCGTGGCGCCGCTCATAGCGCGGGCGCTGCGGCGAGGTCGCGCGTGTAGTTGGCAAAGGCGGTGCTCATTCGTTTGAACAACGGGCCGGGCTTGCCCGCGCCGACCGGTGCGCCGTCGAGCGTCGTGACGGGCAGCACGCCGCGCGTCGCAAACGCCAGCCAAATCTCGTCCGCGGCTCGAAGTTCGGCCTCGCTGACGCGGCTGCTTTCACTGGGCACGCTCAGGCGGGCGGCGAGTTCGGCGACGACGTCGCGAGTCGTGCCGGGAAGAATGTGATGTCCGTTGGGCGGCGTGCGAATGACGCCGGCTGCCACGACGTGCACGGTCGTCGATGACCCTTCGGTCAGTTCGCCGTTCTCGATCAGGATGGTTTCAAAGGCGCCGGCATCGGCGGAGAGTTTCTTGAGCAGAATATTGGCGAGCAGCGCCGTCGATTTGATGTCGCGCCGCGCCCAACGTGTGTCCGTTGCCGTCACCGCCGACACGCCCTGTTCCAGGAAGGAGGGCGATATAGGATCCAAGCTTGTGACGTAGGCAAACAACGTGGGTTTCAGGCCTTCCGGCCATGCGTGATTGCGTCCGAACTCGGCGCCGCGGCTGACCTGGAGATAGAGATATGCATCGCCGGCGGAATTGCGGGAGATCAGCTCCTGACACAGTTGCGCCCAGTCGGCGTGCGACAGGGGTGCCGGCATGCGGATGCCCGTGAGGCTCCGATTGAGCCTGTCCAAATGTTCGCGCAGACGAAACGGACGCGACGCGTAGATCGGCAGGACTTCGTAGACTGCATCGCCAAATAAAAACGCGCGATCGAGCGGCGAGACCCGCGCCTCCGCCAACGGCAGGTAGTGGCCGTTCAAGTAGCATATGGGCAGCGGCGCGGTCATGCTTTCACGAACCACAGCCGGATGGTGTCGATCAACCGGCGCCACCAACCGCCCGCGGGCACGTTCTTCAGCGGATGCAAGGGCAACGTCGCCAATGTTTGCGTGCCGGCGGATACATGCAGCGTGCCCACGGCGGCATCGAGGGCAAGCGGCGCGATCAATCGCGGCTGTACATCGGCCGCCGTCCTGACATTGGTTTCGCCGCGCGGCAGAGTAATGTAGAGATCGTCCTTGATGCCGAGATCGACGGACGGGAACTGCCCCTTCCAGACCCGCGCCGTCGCGAGAACGGCGCCGCCTTTGACGGCCAATTTGGTGTCGTAGAACGTGAACCCATAGTTGAGGAGAGCGCCGCTCGCATTTTCGCGCGCCTTCATGCTCGTCGAACCCATGACCACTGACACCAGCCGCATGCCGTCGCGCAGCGCGGACGTCACGAGACAAAAGCCGGCCGAATCCGTGTGACCGGTCTTCAAACCGTCGACGGTGGGGTCCTTTTCCAGCAGGCCGTTGCGGTTTTGCTGCTTGATGCCGTTATGCTCGAATTCACGCACTGAAAACCACTTGTAGTACTGCGGGTAGTCGCGAATGATGGCACTGGCCAGCAGCGAGAGATCCCGCGACGTGGTGTAGTGCTGCGGCGAAGGCAATCCCGAGCTGTTCTCGAAATGGCTGCCCACCATCCCCAGGCGCTTCGCGTTGGCATTCATCATCTGCGCGAAGGTTTCTTCGGTTCCGGCGATGCGCTCCGCCAGAGCAATCGTGGCGTCATTGCCGGATTGCACGATCATCCCCAGGATCAAATCCTGAATCGACACCGGTTTGCCCAATTCGATGAAGGTGCGGGAGCCTTCCGAGCGCCAGGCATGTTCGCTCACCATCACCGGTTCATCCAGTTTGAGTTTGCCTATGCTCAGCTCCTGAAACACGATGTAGGCCGTCATGAGCTTGGTGAGGCTCGCCGGTTCCATGCGCGCCACCGCATCCTTCGCGGCCAGAATCTTGTCGGTGCGATAGTCGACGACGATGTACGCACGCGCATCGACCTGCGGCGCGGTCGGTATGGAAATCGGTGCGGTGGCCGGCGCGGGCGTCTCCGCAAGGCAGGGAACGAGCGCGATTGCGGTGAGAAGGACGCAGGCCAAACGGAAACGAAGCATGAATGAATCCCTTGTTAGAACTTGATGGATGTGTCGAAGATTATGGCATGGCAGACGTGGTGCGCACGCTAATCGAGCGCGAGATGCGCATCGCTGATGCCGGCTCTCTCCAGCGCGGCGACGATGCGGTCGAATTCCGCGACGTTGGCTACCGGGCCGATGCGTACCCGGTACATCCTGCGGCCCGCGATCCGGTCGTCGCGCACGAAGATCTTGCCGAAGGTGCCGCCGCGCAATTTGTCCGCCAGGCGTTGCGCATTCGCCGGGTCGGAGAACGCGCCGGCTTGCACGAATAACGCGGCGGTGACGGCCGCGGCGCCCGAAGGAGTCGGTGCCGCGGCGCCCGGCACCACAGAATTCGGCTGCGCGGCGCTGATCGGCGCAACGGTGGCCGGCGCACCAGCGGCCGACGCAACGGTGGCCGGCACAGCGGCGCCCGAGCCCGCATTCGGCGCCACAGCCGCGGGCGGCACCATCGACGCTGAGGTTACCGGCGCGGGTGCCAACGGATCGACGGTGCGCACATCGACCATGGCGGTGCCATTGCGCAGCATGTCGAGCTTGGCGGCGGCCGTGTAGGAAAGGTCGATGATTCGATTGCCGACGAAGGGGCCGCGATCATTGACTCGGACCACGACGCTGCGGCCGTTCAGCAAATTCGTGACCCGCACGTAGGCGGGCAACGGCAGCGTCTTGTGAGCAGCCGTCATGGCGTACATGTCGTAGGACTCGCCGGTCGACGTCCGCACCTTGTGGAAGCCGGGCCCGTACCAGGACGCGACGCCGCGCTCCCAGTAGCCGACGCTGGAGGACAGCACGTAGTAGCGCTTGCCGAATACGTCGTAAAAGGGCGGATTGCCGCTATGTGCGCGAGATTCGATACGCGGAATGGCGTCCGGGACGGAGTCCGGTATCGGCGGCGGCGTCAGCGATTCCGGCGGTACGGTGTAAACGGGGGTTTCCTGCCGCGGCGTACTCAGGCAGGCGGTGAGCGTGGCCGCGACAGCGATTCCAAACGGGGCGGCGAGTGCGCGGCGCACGATCATTGCTGCAAGCCCGCATCGTTCAATAAGATCCGCTGTTTGACCGCCGCCGCCAGTTCATACACGGCCATTGCGTACAGTGGGCTGTGGTTGTAGCGGGTGATCACATAGAAATTGTTGTAGCCGACGCGCCAGTGGACACCGTCCGTGTCGTCGGCCGCGATCAAGAGAGCGGGCGCCTCGTCCGGCAGGGAGCTGTCGAAACTCACGCCCTTCGTGCGCAGCGACGCCACGGTCTCGGACAGGGCCAGCTTGCGGCCGTCCAGATCCGCCGCCTTCTCGGGGACCACGTTGGCTTCGCTGAGTACGGGCTCGCCGGCATTCCAACCGTGTTCCTTGAGATAGTTGCCGACGCTGGCGCACACATCCGGCCAATTGGTCCACAAGTCGACATGTCCGTCGGCATCCGCATCGATGGCATAGCGCCGGTAATTCGACGGCATGAACTGCGGCGCGCCCATCGCACCGGCGTACGATCCTTTCACGCTCAAGGGATTGAGACCCGCGTCGCGCGTCAACAGCAAGTACTGCTCGAGTTCATCGCGAAAGAATTTCGCCCGGGCGGGGTAATCGAAGGCCAAGGTGGCCAGCGCGTCCAGCACCCGGTAGGAGCCGGTCAGGCGGCCGTAGTAAGTTTCCACGCCGAGGATGGCCGCCAGGTATTCCGGCGCGACTCCGCTGCGGACGCTGGCACGATCCAGCGCCTGGCGATGCGCCAGCCAGAAATCCGTGCCCTCGCGGATGCGTCTCTCGTTGATGAAGATCGGGCGATACTCGAACCACTGCTTGGCTTTTTCCGCGGGCCGGTCCATCGCTTCGATGATGGCCGGTTGGCTTTGCGCCGCTTTCAGCAATTTGCGCAATTGCCGTTTCTTGAATGACGAGGTGTCGGCCATGTGCGCGATGAAATCTTTGACGTCGGCGCGCTTGACGTCGATCGCCGCCGCGGGCTCACAGGCCGCGCACACGACGATCGCGGCCAGGAGCAGGTACCTCAAACCGGACGGATGCCGCACGCCTCTAGGATCCAATCAGCTTGCGATGCGAGTGCAGCGACATCAATATGCCGAAGCCCGCCAGCAGGGTGACCATCGACGTGCCGCCGTAGCTGATCATCGGCAGCGGTACGCCGACGACGGGCAGAATGCCGCTCACCATGCCGGAGTTGACGAAGACGTAGACGAAGAAGCTGAGCGCGATGGCGCCGCCCGTCAGGCGCGCAAAGGTGTCTTGCCCCTGCATCGCGAGGTACAAGGAGCGCCCGATGACGACGCCGTACAGGACCAGCAGCACCAGGCACGGCAGCAGACCGAGTTCCTCGCCAATGACCGCGAATATGAAGTCGGTGGAGCGTTCCGGCAGGAATTCCAGCTGAGCCTGACTGCCCATCATGTAGCCCTTGCCGAACATCCCGCCGGAGCCGATGGCGATTTGCGACTGGATGATGTGGTATCCGGTGCCGAGCGGATCGTTTTCGGGATTCAAGAAGGTGAGAATGCGTTGGCGCTGGTAGTCGTGGATGAAATGCCAGGCCGCAACGGCGGCGGCGCCGAGCAACGGTATCGATATCAGTATGATGCGCAGCTGCATTCCGGCGAGCAGCATCACGATGAGGCCGGAGGCCGCGATCAGCAACGCCGTGCCGAGGTCGGGTTGCTTGGCGATCATCGCGGTTGGAATGGCGACCAGCAGCCCCATCACCAGGAGATCCTTGAAAGTCGGCGGCAGCGGGCGTTCATGCATGTACCAGGCGCATATCATGGGGACGGCAAGCTTCATGATCTCCGAAGGTTGGAAGCGCATGAATCCAATATCGAGCCAACGTTGCGCGCCCTTGCCGATGTGGCCCGTCACCTCGACCACGATCAGCAGCAGCACGCCGATGACGTAGGCGATGGGCGCAAACAGGCGCAGGTATTGCGGCGTCGCGAGCTTGGCGAGGACGATCATGGCGGTGACTGCAATGGCGATATTTCCCAGATGATGCTCGACCATCTTCAGGTTTTGCCCGGAGGCGCTGTACACCACCAGGATTCCGAAGCTCACGATGATGGCGAGCACCCCGGTCAGCGGGCCGTCCAATCCCAACGCACGCAAGGTGCGGCCGCCGGCGGTCAGGGTGCGGCGGGTTCGGGACGGCGAGAACTCATCGAAAATCATAAAACCTTTCCCAAAGCGGGTACTTTATCCGCGGCCGGCGGCTTGTCGGTCAGCAGGTAGGCGTCGAACATCTTGCGCGCAATCGGCGCCGCGGTGCTGCCGCCGTGCTTGCCGTTTTCGACAAATACGGCCACCGCAAGTTTCGGGTCTTCGGCGGGAGCGAATGAGATGAACAGCGCGTGATCGAGCAAGCGCTCGGCCAGATCCTTTTCGTGATATTTCTCGCCCTGAGCGATCGTAAAAACCTGCGCAGAGCCGGTTTTGCCGGCGATCTTGTACGGCGTTCCCGCGGTGGCAACCGCCGCCGTGCCGCCGGGCCCGGTCGCCAATTCCATGCCGTCGACGACAACCTGCCACTGATCGCGGGTGACCGCGGTCAGCGTAGGCTCAGGCTGAATCGGTCGCGGCGCGAGCGTCGTCGATCCGGCGGCCCGCACGGCCGATACCAGCCTTGGTTTGTAGATCTCACCGCGCGATGCGATGGCCGATACGGCATGGGCGAGTTGCATGGGTGTTGCCAGCATATAGCCTTGACCGATGCCTACGCTGATGGTTTCGCCGGGGAACCACACCTGCTCGGCGGCTCGCTTGTAGGCATGGCGTTTCCAGTCGGTGGAGGGCATCAAGCCCGGCTTTTCGCCCGGAATGTCGATTCCGGTGACCTCGCCGAAGCCGAAAATACTCATGAAGTCATGCATGCGGTCGATGCCGAGCTTGCTCGCGACCGTGTAGAAATAGACGTCGCAGGACTGCATGATGGCGTGGCGCATCGCGAGCACACCGTGGCCCTTGGGCTTCCAATCGCGGAACACATTCCGGCTGCCGGGAAGGCTGAAGTGTCCGGGGCAGAAGATGGTCTGTTCGGGGGTCATGACGCCGTATTTCAAAGCAGCCATCGCAAAGAATGGCTTGACGGTCGAGCCGGGCGGGTAGGCGCCGCGCAGCGCGCGGTTGATGAGCGGCTTGTCGATATCGTTCTGCAGGGCGTCGAATTGCTTGGTCGTGAGGCCGCGCGCGAACGCGTTGGGATCGAATCCCGGTGTGCTGGCGAGGGCGACGACGTCGCCGGTGTGCGGATCGATGGCGATGGCCGCGCCGCGTTTGCCCGTCAAGGCGTCCTCCGCGGCCCGTTGCACGCGCATGTCGATGCTCAGGATCAAATCCGCTCCGGCGACCGGCTGCCGTATATTGAGTTTGGGGGTGAAAGCCCCCTGGCGTTCGACCGGCCGGCCCGCCGCGTTGACCAACACTTCGCGGTACCCCGGGGTTCCGTGCAGCAGGCTCTCGTACGCGCCTTCGACGCCCAATTTGCCGATGAGCGTGGTACCCGCATACGCCGCTGAATCGATGTGCTTGAGGTCCTGTTCGCTGATTGCGGCCACGTAGCCGAGCGCATGCACGGCCATTGGACCGAAGGGATAGTGCCTGGACAAGCGAGTACGAATATCCACACCGGTGAATTCGTAGCGATGCACCGCGAAGCGGGCCATTTCTTCGTCGTCGAGCTGCAGCTTGACCGGCACGCTTTCGTAGACGTGATGCGACAGGATGGTGCGTTTGATGCTGTTGATGTCCTCCGTTTCGAGCAATCCGATGGCCACCAGGTGCGCCAGAGTGGCGTCGATCTCCGCTACGCCGCCGACTTGCTCACGCACCAATTCCAGCTGAAAGGCCGGCAGATTCTCGGCCATGACCACGCCATGCCGATCGAAGATGAGGCCGCGGGGGGGCGGGATGGGATCGGTGCGCACCCGATTGCCCTGCGAGAGGTCCGCGTAGTAGTCGTGCCTCAACACCTGCAGATAGAAGAGGCGCGACGCGACGGTGAGGAGCATCACAGCCACAAATACGGCGGCGACGATGCTGCGGATGGTGAAGATCCGCTGTTCACCCCAGTGGTCTTTGATGCGGACGCGGCGAACCACGCTACTTGCTCCCTAAGGAGCCCAAGGCGTCAGCGTTCATGTAGACGGCTCAAGGTGCCG
>Ga0137412_10003627_pt1 | contig 12306 bp, 15 predicted proteins | sample CZODoug2_1_16fun_FD_122160 | JGI IMG/M metagenome (GOLD analysis project Ga0137412, IMG submission 122160) | Vadose zone soil fungal communities from Angelo Coast Range Reserve, California, USA - CZODoug2_1_16fungal (Hybrid Assembly) | ecosystem: Environmental > Terrestrial > Soil > Vadose zone...
AATGCAGTCTACAATTGCAATACTGGAATTTGGGCCGCCGGGCCCGACTTCCCGTTCAATTCCGCCAATCAGCAAGTAGCAATGGCCGACGCCCCTGCATGCCTTTTGCCTAACGGTAACATTCTCTGTATGGCGAGCCCAGGGCTTTTCAACACACCGACGTCGTTTTGGGAAGTTACGTTCGGAACCAATCAGTTTATCAAAGTCCCCGATACTCCGGATGCGCCTTCCCTAACTTGTTATGAAGGACGAATGCTGCTGCTGCCGACCGGGCACACTCCGCGCGGCATGTACGCGGCGCTGCGCGCCCATGCACGGGCGCCCGGCTCCGTCGGCCATACGGCAGCATGTCGCTCCGCGAGGTATTCGGCGATGGATAGCGAGTCCCACACGACGGTCTCGCCATCGATCAAGCAGGGGACTTTGCCGCTCGGTGAGATTTTTCGGAACGCGTCCCAGCGCACGGCGTCGCCGAAAGGAATCAGGTGTTCCACGAACGGAATCTTCAGCTCGCGCAGCAGCACCCACGGCCGCAAAGACCAGGAGGAATAGTTCTTGTTGGCAATGTATAGCTCGTACATCGATGCGGCTCCTTTGATACCCATGCTAACCTTAGCGCTAAATCAGCGGCAGGAACACGGTGAATAGTGCACCGCCGCCGTCCGATCGGTTGGCGGCCACCGCCCGGCCGCCGTGAAATTCGGCGATCAGCCGCACGATATACAATCCCAAGCCAAAATGCGGCTTGTCGTCGACGCCTTGGCGGTGCTCGAACAATGATTCGAATAGACGGCTCAGCATTTCCAACGGGATGGGCGGTCCATCATTGCTGACGGCGAGTTCGTAGTTGCTCTCGGCGCGCGTCAGGCGCACGGTAATTGCACCCGATGCCGAACAGAAATCGACTGCGTTTTCGATCAGCTTGTCGAGCATCTGGACGATGAGATCGGGCGCGCCATGCATGAAGCAAGCATCGGAGGGCGTATCGAGCTCGATGCGAGCCGCGCGAAACGCGTCGCGATATCCGGCGACGGCCGAATGCAGCAGGTCGTTGAGATCGAAGTTCACGCGCTCGGTTTGCTTGATGCTCTCCTCGACCCGCGACGCGGCACCCAGGGCGCTCAGGATGGATTGAAGTCGCAGCACCCCTTCGCGGGCGCGTGTGACGTACCCCCGTTGATCCGCACGTACGCCCTCGGATTCGAGATTATCGAGCGAGGAGCGAACGATGGTGAGCGGCGTGCGCAGTTCGTGCGACAGCTTGCCGCCGAGAGTTCGCAAATACTGCGTGTGCTCGTTGAGCCGGGCCAACAATCGTTCGAAGCCGCGCGCGAGTCCGCCGATCTCGTCCGCATGGTCGGATTCGGGCATGTCGAGGCGAATTTTCCCATCTGTGGTCACGGCGGCATCGGCGGCCAGCCGCAAGCGCCCGATGCGCAGACTGATCCAAGTTGCCACGCCGAAGGCGATGGCCCCGGCTAGCGCGGTGGCGAGCAACGTCAGATTGAAGAGGTGGGTCAGCGCCCGATCGCGCAGTTCGAGCAACTGATCGCCAGGCTGTTCGAGTACCACAGCCCCACGCGTCTGATCGCCGACCATGATGGGTGCCGCTGCCGATAGGAGCGACGCTTGACTTGGGTTGGCGCGCAGCCATTCGGCCGACGCATGTCCAGCCAGAGCGCCCCTCACGCTCTTGCCCTCGAGGTGATCCGCTGCCAGCACTTGCAAAGGCCAGTGAGACGTATCGCCCGCCATGAAGCGCCGATACCAACTACCTCCCGCGCCACGCGGTTCCTCGTCATTGTTCAAGGTCAGCGAGCCCGCGAATCCAAGTTTCAGGGCATTCGTGTCGATTACAGTCGCCCGGGTCCCCGGACCGATGAAGGTGGCGAGCAATTCATTCAGACCGGGAGTCGCGAGGAACAACCGCCCACCTCGCAACGAGTCTGCGCCCATGAACCCAGCCTTGCCGCCGCTCGCGCCGTCGCTCGCCTCCATCCAAAGTCGCGACCCCGCCAAACTCCTCGGAACCCGCGCCTCCAAATGATATCCGTGCGCAGTCTGAAGCCAGAATGCCTGAATGCGGGGTTCCGACGCGGCGTGGTCGACACCGTCGTCGCTCTTGACCATGCTTTGCGCCTGGATGAGCCCCGGCGCGCTGGTGGCAAAGAAATACGACTCCAAGGCGCCGTCCGGCCGTTGCAGCGTGAGATCGACTCGATCGAAGCGATCCTGCTGCGGATGCACGTCGCTGGGCTCCGGATCGAACTCGGGATCATCGACTTCCACGTAAACGAACAGGTAGCGCTCGGTAAAACCCGCTTGCAGCCGCGCGCCGAGCCCGTCCGCCGGCATGGTTCTGGGTTCCATGGCAAGGTCCCAGTCCTCGCGATAACCGTCGAGCAGCGGTTGATTGTGCAGGGGAAAGACATAAAGATCACCTTGGGTTGGGTCGAACGGCGGCCCATCCCCGATGTCGCCGAATACTCGCTGAGATTGAGCCGACAGTGCGTTCGCGATCGTGTCGGCGGCGGCCTGCAGCGAGTTCTCCTGCGAAACGCGCAAAGTACTCTCCAACTCACGCGCGTATTGGCATCCGGCCCACGGCAATACGAGCGTGGTGAGCGCAATGACCAGCAGTTGAAAGCGGATGCTCACTCGACCCAGCGATAACCCATTCCGTAGACGGTTTGAATGGCGTCGAAGGCGGCGTCGATCTGCTGAAACTTGCGGCGGACGCGTTTGACATGCGATGTGATGGTGTTGTCATCCAACACGACGTTGGCCGCATCCATGAGCTGTTGCCGATTCTTGACGTGGCCGGGATTGCGCGCCAAAGCATGCACGATCCAGAATTCCGTCAAGGAAAGCATGACTGGAACCCCATTCCATGCGGTCTGCATCTTCTCGCCGTCGATGGAAAGCGCACCGCGCCGCACGATCTGTGCGGCATTGTCCGGGCGCCGCAGCGCGTCGATGCGTCGGAACAATGCCGCGACGCGCGCCGCCAAATGCGGCAGGCTCACGTCCTTGGTCAGAAAATCATCCGCGCCCAACCGCAGGCCCGACACCGCATCCAGTTCGCTGTCGCGCGCCGTCAGGAAGATAATGGGCAGTTCCGCCGAAAGCGCGCGCAAGTCGCGGCATAGATCGAACCCTCCTTCGGCCTCGTCTTCCAGAGAGATATCGATGATGGCCAAGTCAGGCAAATGCACCTCGAAGGCTTGCATGGCGCCTTTCCGGTTTGCGTAAGTCTTGACCTGGTAGCCGTGCCGCGCCAGCGCCGCGCTGTAGTTCTCGCGCAAGGCCGCCTCATCCTCGACGATCGCGATCTGCTTTCTCATTGGCGAATGATAGCCGATCGTCGATGGTCAATACCGAGCGCCATGCCGCGAAGCGGCCGGCGTCATTATTCGCCACAATTGGCCAGAAATCGGCCGCCATTTGCGCAGGTCCCAGCCAGATTTACCGTCGATATTGTTCTCGCGGATCAAACGAGGAGCTGTCCATGTGCACGTCGACGACAACATCGATATTCAACAAACCCCGAACATTCTGGCTCCAGCACCGCGAAGCCTCGCTCAATTGGTTGGCGCTCGGGCTGCTTCTTGCCGCGTGGAACGCAGCCGACAGCGACGACCGAAGCGCGCGAGGACGCCCCGATTCTCTGCGTGGGTATTCGTATGTGTCGGTACGCGCTGCGCAGCGTTCCGTTGCGCTGGCCCCATGACGTCGGCCGATTTGCAAGTGCTATATCTTTTGAACGGTAACAAAAGCGTCAACGAACTGTAAAACTTGATGCCTCTAATGGCGTGGCGTTTATGCTCGCCACTGAAAACCCCAGACAGATACTGATCGTCGATCGGGATGTTGCTGCAGTCGAACCGCTGCGTGAGAAGCTTTCTGATGCAGGTTTCATCGTACGCGCCATCACCGACGGCGCGGCCGCCGCCGTGGCGGAGCGTCCGCCCCATTTGGTGATCGTCGACTGGAACATTCCGGGCTTTACGGCCCTCGATCTCATCCAACGAATCCGCGCGGCGCGTCCGCAAGCGATTCGACTCATCATTTTGTCTGGCCTCGCAGGTGAACAGGATGTGGTCGCGGGGCTCAACATGGGGGCAGATGACTACATTGCCAAACCGTTTTCATTGCGCGAGGTGGTTGCGCGAGTCTGTGCCGTGCTGCGTTCTCATCCTCGAGATGCACCGCCTTCCACTCTGAGCTGTGATGAATTGGTGTTGGACGCCGCTACTAACCGCGTCACGGCCCGCGGGCGGCCCATCAACCTCCGAGGAATCGAATACCGATTGCTGGAATTCTTAATGTCGAACCTCGGCAGAACATTCAATCGAACGCAGCTGCTGGCTCAGGTTTGGGGCGATTACGCCGAAGTCGATGAACGGACGGTCGACGTCAACGTGCAGCGCTTGCGAAAAATCCTGAGCGAATCGGGATTCGAAGCCTACTTACAGACCGTCCGCGGCTTCGGCTATCGATTTTCAACTCCGATACTGGGTCGCGCGGATTAACTCCCGCGACGCGAACTGCGTCACAGTTTTCTGCGGTTCCACGCGATGTTTCACGCCTAAGTACCTTTATTGTAAGCAAATCTTCTTACGTAAGTCATCGATTCGTCACAACGAACTGCGATTGTGGCAACTGACATGATCTTTAGGAGATGAGACATGGTGGAGCGTAACGCCCCCTCGCCGCTACGGCTGCGAACCGTTTTTATCTCGGATATCCATCTGGGATTCAAAGGCTGTAGCGCGGACCTGCTGCTAGATTTCCTGCACCAAGTGGAGATGGACTGCCTATTTTTAGTGGGCGACATCATCGACGTGTGGAGCATGAAGAAAAACATGTTTTGGCCGCAGTCGCACAACAACGTGCTGCGTACCATCCTTGGCAAGGCCAAGCGCGGCACGAAAGTCATATTCGTACCCGGCAATCACGACGACGTGTTTCGCGAATTCGACGGCGCCGTATTCGGCAATCTCGAGATTCACCGCGAGTACATCCATGTGGGGGCCGACGGCCGTCGCATGCTGGTCCTGCACGGCGACGAGTTCGACAGCGTCGTGCAGTGCAGCCCCTGGCTGGCCAAGCTCGGCAGCAACATTTACGACGTTCTTCTCGCCGCAAACCCCTACATCAATTGGGTGCGGCGTAAATTCGACTTGCCGTACTGGTCGCTTTCGTCCTACCTCAAAAACAAGGCGAAGAAGGCGGTCCAATACATAGGCAGCTTCGAAGAGGCAGTCGCGACGGCCGCGCGCAAACGCGGCGTCGACACGGTGGTTTGCGGTCATATCCATCGAGCCGAAATGCGCGACATCAACGGCATCTTGTACTGTAATGATGGAGATTGGGTCGAGAGCTGCACCTCGTTGGTCGAGGACATGAATGGGCATCTGCGCCTGATCGAATGGCCGAAGCTGCGCGAACAAATCGATGTCCCACAGATTCCGTTGCCGGTCGGGCAAGCGGCGTGACCATGAACGAAATTTCCGAAGGCTGGAATCTACCGTGGCACGAGCTGCAGCGGAGCCTCGCCGCAGGGTTCGCCGACGGTGCCGGTGGCTATGCGACCGGCAATTCACAGACTGCGTTCAAGTTCGCCGGTTCGCGCGGCGCGGCCACGCCGGTCGGCTCGTGGCTGGTACGAGCGCGCAGCCGCGCCAAACCGCTATATCAGTCGGCCGCAAAATAACTACCGCATGGCAAAAATAGAACGGCTTGAAGAGGCCATGTTGAGGCAACGCCGCACCCGGAGGGACTATGTGCGACATCTACCGAGCCGATGACCCTGCCGCCGCTCTCCTGGAACGCAGTTGGTTTGCGGCTGCCCGTGCCGCTTCGCAAATCCAGGCCGAGTGCGACGCGCTTGCCGAAGTTTTGGACATGACGATGGAGGCCTGGCGGAGCGCGAGGGCGCGCCTTGAGCATTTGGAAAATCTACGTGATTCCCTGGGCGATGAATTGTCCGTCATCGACCATCGCGAACCGCGGCGCGCATCGGCGGATGCGCAGAGGTCGGTGGCATAGGGCCCGGGACCCCGCCCGTCGCTGCGTAAAGCGCGCTATTACCAACGCTGGCGGCGATTTCGACTCCAGCGATCATGCCGCAAGACGAGGGCGCTCTGGCGGCCCCGCCTCGTGCCGCAATTTTGTGTAGTATTTTGCGCAATGAAGTGCAGCTACCATCCCGGGTATCAAATCCCGCTACCGACCGGGCATCCCTTTCCCATCGCCAAGTTTCCGTTGCTCAAGGATCGGCTGCTGGCCGAGGGTGTTCTGGCGCCCGGTGATATTCTGCAGCCCGAGCCGGTCGACCGGGACACCCTCGAACTGGTGCACACCGCCGAGTACTTGGACAAGCTCGAATCGTCCCGGCTTTCCGCCGCCGAGCAGCGGCGCCTCGGCATGCCGTGGTCGGACGCGCTGTGGTTGCGCTCGCGATTGGCGTCGGGCGGGACCCTGTTGGCGGCACGTGCAGCGCTCGAATCGGGTCTGTCCGGCAATCTGGCCGGGGGCACGCATCATGCTTTTGCCGATCACGGGGAAGGCTTCTGCGTACTGAACGATGTGGCGATCGCCATCGCGAAACTACGGGTCGAAGATGCCATCCAACGCGCACTCGTCATCGACTTGGACGTGCATCAGGGCAACGGCACGGCAGCGATCTTTGAGAACGTCGAGGAAGTCTTCACGTTCTCGATGCACGGCGAGCGCAATTATCCTGCCGCTAAAATGCGTTCAGATTTGGATGTGGCATTGCAGGACGGTGCGGACGACAGCGAATACCTCGGTGCACTCGAGCGCCATTTGCCCGCGGTGCTGGATGCAGCCGACGCCGACATTGCTTTCTACTTGGCCGGCGTCGACGTCGCGGCGGGCGACCGCTACGGCAAACTCGCACTCAGCGAGGAGGGAATCCGCTTGCGCGACCGGCTGGTCATCAACTCGGTGCGCGGGCGCGGCGCGCCGATCGTCATCGTATTGGGCGGAGGATACGCGCCCACCCGTGAGCGAACGGCTGAACTGCACGCGCACGCGTTTCGAGAAGCAGTCGCGTACGAGCGCCGGCCGGGGCCCGCATAGGGGCTTGGCGCTGGCTAGTAGCGGCGGGCCGCTACGCCGGTACCATGAGCCCCTTCAGCTTGCTGATGGCGTTGCTCTCGACCTGCCGTACGCGCTCCGCGGAAATGCCGTACTCGTCGGCAAGCTCGTGCAGCGTCGCCTTGTCGTCCGTCATCCAGCGCCGCTTCAAGATACTGCGGCTGCGTTCATCGAGCTTTGCCATCGCCAGCTGCAAGCGATCGTTGGAATCCTCTTCCCACTCTTCGCGCTCCACCTCGACGGCGGGGTCGGCATTGGTGGCAGGCAAATACATCGCAGGAGAATAAGCCTCTTCCTCATCGCTCTCAGGGGTCGGGTCGAAGGACATATCCCGCGCGGACAGACGCTGTTCCATTTCGCGTACGTCGCTGACGTCGACACCCAGGTCGCGCGCTACGGCCCGCGTTTCCTCCTCGGACAACCACGCCAGATTCTTCTTCATCTTGCGCAGATTGAAGAACAGTTTGCGCTGCGATTTGGTCGTCGCGACCTTGACCAGGCGCCAGTTTCGCAGCACGTACTCGTGAATCTCGGCGCGGATCCAATGAACCGCAAACGATACCAAGCGGACGCCCACGTTGGGGTCGAAGCGCTTGACCGCCTTCATGAGACCCACATTGCCCTCTTGCACCAGGTCGCCCATGGGCAGGCCATAGCCCAAGTAACCGCGGGCGATGTGCACGACGAACCGCAGATGCGAAAGCACTAATTGCCGTGCGGCATCCAGGTCCGCGTCCGAGCGGAAGCGGGTCGCGAGAGCGACCTCATCGTCCTTGGTAAGAACCGGAATCTGCGAAACGCGGTCTATGTAAGAGTCCAGGCTCCCCACGGGGCCCGCGAATACCAAACCGGTCTGTTTAGCGACTAAGGCAGCAGTCATTAGCGGAAACCTCCAATCGAATCTAGTGCCAATAATAGCACTCCTATGCTTTGAGTGCTAACGCCAATGAGAGTTCACGCGGAAAAATATACTATAAAATCAGATACTTAACAGAGTCTTAACAGGGCCTAGGTGGGTTCGATTGCTCTGATGTGGCGCGTGGCCGCGAGCCAAGAACCGAACCAACCGAGTCCAATCGAGACGCCCAATACGGCCGCGCCCAAATCGAGCCCCAATCCGCTCAAGCGGAACTGGCTGCCGTAGAGTCCAGCGAGGGTCTCCACCGGCTTGGCCAGCATCCCAACCGCCACGGCGACCAAGATGAGCGCCAACAGTCCGCCCCCGAGACCGTACCATACACCGCTGTAAAGGAACGGCCGTCGTGCAAAACCGTCGGTCGCTCCCACTAGCTTCATGACCTCGATTTCCGCGCGTCGGTTCAATATATCGAGCCGAATGGTGTTGCCCACGACCAGCACCACTCCGAGGCCGAGGAGGGCGCCGGTCAGCCAAATGATGCGCCGCAATATGTCCAACATGGTGTACAACCGCTGCACCCACTCGGTGTCAATCTGCACGGCCTGTACGTCGGCGGTGGCAGCGATCGCTCGCCTCAGCCCCTCCGTGCCCGCAGGGGTACTCGCGCCGAGGGCAGGCGTGACCACCAAGGTATCAGGCAGTGGGTTGTCGCGCAGCGCATCGAGCGCATTGCCAAACCCGGAAGCCCTGCGAAACTGCAGCAACGCTTCATCGGCCGTTATGACTCGCACCGCCGCTACGTCCGCGCGCGATCGCAGCTGCTTGGCAAGCGCCTGCACGCGCGTGCCCGGCGCCTTCTTGTCCAGATAGACCGAGATATCGAACACTTGGTTCCAGTTCGCGGTCGCCGTGCGAGTGTTTTGTAAGAACACATTGAGGAGCAACGGCAGCGCGAGTGCGATGGCAATCACCGCCATGGTCATGAACGCCGCGAGAGGGTGCTCCACCATGCGTCCCAAAGATCCCAGCAATGTTTGCGCGTGCCGCGCGAACCAGGTTTGGGCATTCAAGGCGACTCTCAAGCGCCGAGGTCGGATGCCGCAGTGCCGGCCGGCGCGGCAACGCGGCCCTCGCGGAAGCCGATGCGGCGGGCGCCGCAGCGGTCGATAAGCTGCACGTCATGGGTGGCGATCACGACCGTTACGCCTACATCGTTGAAACGCTTGAACAATTGTATGATCTCGAGCGCCAGGTCGGGGTCGAGATTGCCGGTGGGTTCATCGGCAATGAGGAGCTTCGGCTTGCCGACGATCGAGCGCGCGATTCCCACGCGTTGCTGTTCCCCGGCCGAGAGCTCGAGCGGCCGGTTCTTTTCCTTACCGAGCAGCCCGACCTGATCGAGCGCCGCGCGCACGCGCTTGTCGATTTCACGCTTCGGAACACCCGCAATGATCAGGGGCAGCGCCACGTTGTCGGCGATGGGGCGGTCGTGCAATAACTTGTGGTCCTGAAAAACCACGCCGAGCTGGCGGCGAAACTGCGGAATGCCGCGAGGCTTGATGGCGGCGGTGTTTTGATTGCCGACGAAAACCTGGCCGCGGGTGGGACGTTCGATGAGCGCAATCAACTTCAAAATGCTGCTTTTGCCGGCGCCCGAATGACCGGTCAGAAACGTCATTTCACCGTCGGCGATGGTGAACGATACGCCCGCCAACGCCTCGCGACCGTTGGCATAGCGCTTATGGACTTGGTCGAAGCGAATCATCCGGCGCGGCCATCCGCGCCGTCCGCATCCGATTTCAACAGCGCCGAGACGAATTCCGAGGCATTGAACACCCCGAAATCCTCGCTTTGTTCGCCGACGCCCACGAAGCGAATCGGGATTTTCAGCTTCTCGGCAATGGCAAGCACCACACCCCCCTTGGCTGTGCCGTCCAATTTGGTAATGACGAGGCCGGTAACCCCCAAGCCTTTGTTGAACTCCTCGGCCTGCGCGACGGCGTTCTGACCGATGGTGCCGTCAAGCACCAACAGCACCTCATGCGGGGCCGTGGGGTCCAGCCGGGCGAGCACTCGCTTGACCTTCTTGAGCTCGTCCATGAGATGGGATTGGGTATGAAGCCGCCCGGCCGTGTCGGCGATCAAGACATCGATGTTGCGCGCCTTTGCCGCTTGCAGGCCGTCGTAGATCACCGCGGCGGGTTCGGCCCCAGCGTGTTGCGCAATGATCGGCACCTTATTGCGCTCGGCCCAGACCTCGAGCTGCTCACGTGCCGCCGCGCGAAAGGTGTCGCCCGCGGCAAGCATTACCGTGCGCCCTTCTGCCAGCAGCCGGCGGGCCAGCTTGCCGATGGTTGTGGTTTTTCCGGCGCCGTTGATGCCGACGACCAGGATCACATACGGCTTGACGTTGGGGTCGATCGCGAGCGGCTGTTCGACCGGCTTTAGAATGACCAGCATCGCCGCGTGCAGCGCGTTGAGCAGAGCGTTCACGTCGTTGAGTTCTTTGCGCGCCACACGCTTGCGCAAGTCGTCGAGGATACGAGAGGACGCCGCGACGCCTACGTCGGCGGTGATGAGCCGCGTCTCGAGGTCGTCCAGGATCTGCGCATCGATCTGGCGGCCCGGCAGCAACTCCTTGATGTCGGTGGTGAGCCAGGCCGGTCCTGTGTTCAACTTGGCGCGTAGGCGCTTGAAAAAGCCGCGGACTCCGGGCTTATCGGCTTCGTTAGTCATGAGACCAAGAGCTTAACAGAGCAAGCGGCGCGGGCCGCGTAGGTGAGCCGCTTGCGGGACCCGCTGCGCGGACGGCATCGCTCAAGCCTGTGCAGGGTATGATGCCGCCCGTGACACGCACGAAGCCCCAAAAACCTGCGCAGCGCGAGAAGACAGCGCAGCGCGAAAAGCCGCAGTCCCCGAAGGCGGCGCAAGAGGGCCGCAATTCCGTCCGGATCATCGGCGGCGGATGGCGCGGCCGGCGCGTGAATTTCCCCGATCTTCCCGGACTGCGGCCGACACCGGATCGAGTTCGCGAGACGCTGTTCAATTGGTTGCAGCATTCTATCGTGGATGCCCGCTGCCTGGATCTGTTCGCGGGTTCCGGTGCGTTGGGCCTCGAGGCACTGTCGCGCGGAGCGAAGGCGTTGGTATTCGTCGAGCAAGCACAGGCCGCCGCGCGGGGGCTGGTCAAGGAGCTGGAGCGTTTGGGCGGCAGCTCGAAGGCGCGTGTGGTGGAAATGGGCGCATCACGCTTTCTGCGTACCCCGGCGGAGCCCAACGGTAATCCGTACGGGGCTCACTTCGACGTCGTGTTTGTGGATCCTCCCTATCATCGAGAGGCCTTGACTGAATTCATCCCGCTCATAGACGCCGGCGACTGGGTCAAACCCGGCGGTTTGGTGTACCTGGAAAACGAGCGCTCCGCCGGCGCGCCGGTGTTGCCGCCGCACTGGGAATTGCTCAAATCGAAGTCGGCGGGCGAGGTGGGGTATCATTTGGCGCGCGTCAATACGCGCGCTGGTAAATAAGCAGACCGGTTTGATGAACAAAAGAACAGCGGTATACCCTGGTACCTTCGATCCGATCACCAACGGCCATCATGACCTGGTGCGTCGGGCGGCAAGTATTTTCGATCGCCTGGTGGTGGCGATCGCCGCCAATCCGAACAAGGCGCCCATGTTCACCCTCGAGCAGCGAGTCGACATGGCGCGCCGCGTACTCGCCGACGTCCACAACGTGGAAGTGAAGGGCTACGTGGGCCTGACGGTGGATTTTGCGCGGCAGAATGGTTTGGCTGTGATCGTGCGTGGCTTGCGCGCCGTCTCAGACTTCGAATTCGAGTTTCAATTGGCTAATATGAGCCGGCACCTGACTCCTGAAATCGAGTCGGTTTTCATGACACCGCAGGAACAGTACACATTTATTTCTTCTACTTTGGTACGCGAAATCGCGGTCTTGGGCGGCAACGTCTCCGAGTTCGTTCATCCCATCGTCGAGCTAGAGCTCAAGCGGCACCGCAAGCTTTGAGGTTCGCCGGCGAGGCTCCGGTTATTCACACGCTTCTCGCCGCGGTTTGGCTGACCTGCGCCCTTGTCGCTGCGTCGCCGGCGGTCTACGCCGCGGGCGCAGCGGATGACATATCGACGCCGGCGTCGCCCGACGTCAAGCCCCGCATCCCGGCTGCGGAGGCCGCGAAGCCCCGAAAACCCGCGGTCCCACACAAGGGCGCCATCGCAAGCGCCTATCCGCTGGCGAGCGAAGCCGGCCAAGAAGTGCTCGCCAAGGGCGGCAACGCATTCGACGCCGCGGTTGCCGTATCGGCA
>Ga0137412_10003628_pt1 | contig 12302 bp, 10 predicted proteins | sample CZODoug2_1_16fun_FD_122160 | JGI IMG/M metagenome (GOLD analysis project Ga0137412, IMG submission 122160) | Vadose zone soil fungal communities from Angelo Coast Range Reserve, California, USA - CZODoug2_1_16fungal (Hybrid Assembly) | ecosystem: Environmental > Terrestrial > Soil > Vadose zone...
GACGCGCGCGCACGCGCAGCTGCAATGGAACGACTCGGAGCGCCAGCTCTTCGAGGCCCTCAACCGCGCGCGCACCGCCCAGGGCCTCTCCGCACTCCAGTGGGATAACGCCCTCTTCAAAGCCGCCCGCCAGCATGCTCTCCGCATGGCCAATCTGAATCGGCTCGAGCACCAGCTCCCCAGTGAGTCCAACCTGGAAGGCCGCCTCGCCGAAGCCGGCGCGCGGTTCGGCGCCATCGCGGAGAACATCGCCATCGGCCCGAATCCTCCGATCATTCACGCCGGTTGGATGGATTCGCCCGGCCACCGCAAGAACATCCTGGACCCGCAGCTCACCTCCGTTGGAATCGCCGCAGTGCGCGGGTCGGGGGGCCTCTTTGCCGTCCAGGATTTTTCACAGTTTGTCCCGGATTTAAGTGTCGAACAGCAAGAACAGAAAGTGGTTTCATTGCTCGCCGCGCGGGGATTCCGGCCGACCAACGCGACGGCCGGCGCGCGGAAAACATGCGAGACCGATGCGGGATTCGCGGCCACTTCAGCAAAATCGATGATCCGATTTGAGGCGACCGACCTCGAGAAATTGCCGGAAGTTCTCGAGCGAAAAATTCGGAGCGCGCCTCACAGCAAAGCGGCTGTGGGAGCGTGCCGCGCGAATGGGACATCGGGATTCGCGCGCTATCGCATTGCGGTGCTGTTTTTCTGAGGGGCGCATGAAATTTAGCGGCGGCCCTGTTTGCCGAAAGAATTTGTTTGTGTACGGGAAAGAGACGAAATACACTATTCCCATGATTCGCATCGCCCACTCGTATTGGTTTCGATTTAGCGGTCCGCCCAACTAGGTGGCGAGGGGCGTTTCTGTAAGCGGATTCAGCAGAAGAAAAGATCCGACCCACTCGCAGCGAGTGGGTTTTTTAATTTGTGAAAGTGTTTTCAGGAAATATCTTGCAGGAAAGAAAAATGGAAGTGAGGGGATCGAACCATGATTATTTCCATGAGGCTGCACGCCACACGGGAACAAATTGACGAAGTGCGAAAGCAGGTGGAGCACTTCGGGTACAAGGTACACTCCATCGAAGGAGAAGAACGCGTGGTGATCGGCGTCGTTGGCGTGGGGGATGTGACGGCGTGTTTCGAATCCGTCGAAGCCATGCCGCAAGTTGAAAAGGTGGTGCGGATTTCGGCGCCGTACAAATTTGTGAGCAAGGAATTCCGCGCGGGAAAAACAAAAATAAAAATAAACGGAACGGAAATCGGCGGCGCCGAATTCGTGGTGATGGCCGGGCCGTGCTCGGTGGAATCGGAAAAGCAAATCATGCAGGCGGCGGAAGGCGTGGCGAAAGCCGGCGCGAAAATGCTGCGCGGCGGCGCGTTCAAGCCGCGGACTTCGCCCTACGATTTCCAGGGGATGGAAGAAGAAGGATTGAAGCTGCTGCAGAAGGCCAAGAAGGCAACGGGACTGGCGATCATTACGGAAGTGATGAGCGATCGTGATGTGGACCTGGTGGCGAAATACGCCGATGTGATGCAGGTGGGCGCGCGGAACATGCAGAACTTCATGCTGCTGAAGGCGCTAGGGAAATGCGGGCGGGCGGTGCTGCTGAAGCGCGGGTTGAGCAGCACGGTGAAAGAATTGCTGATGTCCGCGGAATACATCACGGCACACGGAAATCCCGACGTGATTTTGTGTGAGCGGGGAATTCGCACGTTTGAAACGGTGACGCGCAACACTTGCGACATCGCGGCGATTCCGGCGCTGAATGAATTGACGCACCTGCCGGTGATTTTGGATCCGAGCCACGCGACCGGAAAACGGAGCCTCGTGCCGGCGCTTTCGCGCGCGGGCGTGGCGATCGGCGCCGACGGGTTAATCGTGGAAGTGCATCCTGCGCCGGAGAAAGCCATCAGCGACGGCGCGCAATCGCTCGACATCGCGCAATTCCAAAAAATGATGAGGGACCTGGAGCCGTACATTCAGCTTTGGAATCAATCCAGAAAGACGGAAATTGCCGCTGCCGCGAGCCGCTGAATTGTCTGGCTTAGACGCGTTCTCGGATGGAAATGTGGAGTGATGTTTCCGTGACGCGGAGGGTAGAGAAAGCTCCCGGGAGCCTTCTCACTTTGCCGAAAGTGCGCCCCTACGCCGTGCGGAATATGGAGCACGTGCACAACATGATGGCGTTTATCCACGGCGTAAATGATTCTGTAGACGTGAGGTTGCTTTCCAAAAAGAATTTGGCGATGCTTCTTGTTTCAAGGATGAACGGGCCGCGGCTGGGAAATCGCTCCAAACTATAAATTGTTTGACGAGACGATTTGAACCAAGCGAACGCATGCTGGGAAGCATCCGCTTCGACGTAGATGTAGATTGCTTCCATGTCTCGCAAGCGGCCGGTCAGCCTAACGAGGTATTTCATGGATGCGGCGGAGCATTTGCAGAGGTTCACGCGCCGGACGGACGCGGGCCTTCTTTAGGTCCTCAGGCCCTTGGCGGATTCCCTCAACGGGATCGGCTTGTGCCGCGATGTCGAGGAGGCGCTGATAGGCTTCAGCATCCTGCACGACCGCTTCCGCTTTGCCGTTAACCGTAAGAATCAGCGGCCTCTTGGTTTTCTTGAGACGCTTCATGAATTCTCCCGGATTGCGCCGGAACGTGGTCATCGCTTGAGTGTCTTTCTTAATGTCGAACATACTCGCCTCGCGTGGCGATGATAGCTCCCTTAAAGGTGCTGCGAAAGTGCAGTGCAGAGAGATACCTCGCGCAATTCCAGAGTAGTATGGAGGGACAGGAACCTTACATGGAATTGTGGCAAGAGGCGAGGAAGCAAGAGACGGCGGCTTCAGCGGTGGCTGGATGAACTCCTCGGCAGGTCAGGCGAGTCCACATATTATTCCGAACATTTCCACGATTCGTGAGGCGCAAAGATTTCTGGCAAAGTATTTTGCGCCGACGCGGCTGGTTGCTGCGCCATTCCTCAGTCAGACTACGGGCAGAAGCGTTTATTTGAAATTGGAAACGGAGCTGCCGACGGGATCGTTCAAGGTGCGGGGCGCGTTTTGGGCACTGGCGCAGAGATTGCATGGCGGGCCGATTCAGGAAGTTGTGGCTTGCAGCACCGGGAATCACGGAGCGGCGGTGGCTTATGCGGCCAAACAGTTTGGTATCAAGGCTAGGATTTTCTTGCCCGCAAATTGCAATCCGGTGAAGCGCGGCCGCATTTCAGCGCTGGGGGCGGCGATTGTGGAGAGCGGAGGGAGCGACTTGGCGTCGGCGTTCGCGCTGGCGGCGGAGTATGCCAAGCAGCCGGGGGTGCATTTTCTGAACGACGCGACCGACGCGGATTTACCTGCCGGTCCCGCAACGATTGGCTGTGAAATCCTGGAGCAGCTTCCCGAAACCAGTGCGGTCGTTGTCCCCATGGGGGATACGGCACTGATTCGCGGGATCGCGGCGGCGGCGAAGCAGATCGCGCCGCAAGTGAAGATCATCGGCGTGCAGGCGGAGCGCGCTCCGGCGTACTACCTGTCCTGGAGGGAAGGTAAAGTCGTGGGCACCGAGACGTGCGACACGATTGCGGATGGGCTGGCGACGCGAACGCCGGAGACGGCGAACGTCCGCGACGTGAAGAACCTCGTCGACGACGTGGTCCTGGTGAGTGAAGAGCAATTGCTACGCGCGATTGAGACGTTACTCCTGGAAGAACACGTGTTGGCGGAGCCGGCTGGGGCGGCGAGCACCGCGGCACTAGCGCAATCCAGCGTGCGCTGCGGCGATCACGTGGTGCTAGTGGTAAGCGGAGCCAATATATCGCGAGAAGTGCTCAAGCGGGCCATCGACAACATCTAGACGCCCGAGACGGCGATCAGCGATGGGTGTTGCAGGTCGAAGATGCGGCGGCAGGGTACCCTTGCCTCGGAAATCGTACGGACTCTTTACTTCGCGATGTCTAAGAGGCTTGAAATAAGGTATTTACCGGAGGGCACTTTGCTGTATTTCCCCTCTATTTTTTTCTTCCGTTCTCCCCCCATTTAGCTAGGAAAGGCCGGACGACTGGCTAATGGTTGGGCGTGCCTCCCTCAGAGGCAGGGCTGGAGCCGGTCTTTCCGCGAAATGCTGAATTCGCGCGGTTCGGATCTGAGGGACGGGCTTGGGAGTGCGAAGATGTCCAGACGTATGAAGAATTCCTTCCGGGACGCAAAGGGAAAGTTCCCCCGAGGGGCAGATTGCGCGAGGCAAGGCGCGGCGCTGAGGCGCAGGTGCGGATGGGAAAGGAACCTCAAGCCATGAAGCGTAGAATGTGGCTGGCCGGCGCATTGGTGGCTCTGCTGTGGGCCACGCCCGCGAAGGCGGACACGGGGGTGATCATTCGGACGACGGGGGGGCTCCCGGTGCTCCAGGTGCTCTGTCTCCTTCCAACGACCTGCACCATAGTCGGCGGCGCGCTTGACGGCGCCCTGGGCCAAGTCTTCCTTGTGACCACGCCGCTCCCCTTGCAGAACTTTCTGGGTCTGCTAGGTGGGTTGACGGGATTCGTGGACGCTGAGGTGAACCAGTTACTCAACTTGGTAGGCGGCCTGAACATTCTTCCCACGCCGATTCCAGCCACAGTGATGTCGAACAGAACCTTGGTGCCATACCCTGCAGGTTCCACGACGAGTGCGTGGGACGGCTACGTCAATCAACCTGCGGCTTCGATTGTGGCAGTCCAGGATACGCAAAAGACGTTCAATGTGTTGGGGACGGGGATTGTCGCGGACATTGACACGGGAGTGGACCCCACCCATCCGGCGCTGCAAGGGGTTCTGCTACAAGGTTACGACTTCACGCGGAACCAGCCAGGTGGTTCCGAGCTGAACGATACTTCGCCGTGTCCATTCGCTTCATGTCCGCCTCCCCCTTGCCCGAATTGCTCGCCAGCGAAGGTGAATCAGTCTACGGCGGCAGTGCTGGACCAGTCCACGGCGGCAGTGCTCGATGGAACCCCGTATGCGGCATTTGGACACGGGACGATGGTGATGGGCATCATCCACCTGGTGGCTCCGACCGCGCAACTCTTGCCCTTGAAGGCGTTTCGTTCGGATGGGACAGCTTCGCTCTCCGACATTTTGCACGCGATTTATTACGGCGTGCAGAACGGCGCCAACGTGATCAACATGAGCTTCGACATCACGACACCTTCGCTGGAACTACAGAAAGCCCTCGACTACGCGAATCAGGGCGGCGTAATTTGCGCGGCGTCTGCGGGCAACGAGGGCCAGGGCCCGCCAACCCTGGTTTATCCCGCCGCTCTGCAAAGTGACGTGATGGGCGTGGCATCAACGACGGATCAGGATGCGCGCTCGTCGTTCTCGAACTTTGGAATCAACATCGTGTGGGTGGCGGCTCCTGGCGAAGCGATTGTGAGTACCTACCCGTACAACACGTATGCAGCGGGATGGGGGACTTCGTTCAGCGCGCCGTTTGTGTCGGGAGGGGCAGCGTTGCTGCAGAACGTAAGTACCGCCATTAGCCAGTCAGGGGCTGCCGCGGCAGTGGCGAATGCAGTTCCGCTCGATCCCAACCTGGGGCTGAACCACGGGCGGCTGGATCTTTGTGCGACTCTCGCGTCAGTGGCTGCGGCGAGTTGTTCGCCGGATTTCAGCGTTTCTGCGGCACCACCCAGCGCGACAATTACTGCGGGACAGCAGGCAAACTTCACCGTCTCCGCTACACCGCTGCACGGTTCCACTCAGACTGTAACGTGGAGCTGCACGGGTGCACCGGCGGCAGCCACGTGCACGGTTTCGCCGTCGTCTGTGACGCTTAATGGGTCGACCATGGCGACGGCGACGGTGACTTTGACGACGATGGCACGAGTCCTGGCGCCGCCATTAGTCTTGCCGCGATATTCGCCTCCGATGTCCACATGGGTGATGTTGGCTGCCTGTTTCGCCGGGCTTGCGGTTTTGCTGTTGTTTTGCACTTTGAGCCGTGCTCTTCCCAAACGGCCTGGTCTCGCCGCGGCAGCCGGACTCCTCGTACTTTCACTTTTCACCTACGCTTGCGGCGGCAGCTACGGCGGCCCACCGGGTTCCCCAACGCTCTCCTCGATAGCGCTGAACCCAACGAGCGTGACTGGCGGGTCTCCATCAACGGGCACGGTGAGTCTCAGCGGGCCAGCTCCCAGCGGCGGCGCCGCCGTCTCTCTATCGAGCGACAACACAACGGCAGCGACGGTCCCGGCCAGTGTGACTGTCACTGCGGGAGCCAGCAGCGCGACATTCACGGTGAGCACCAACAGCGTGACCACCTCCACATCGGTCAACATCTCCGCGTCTTACGCCGGTGCGACCAAGACAGCCTCACTCACCGTGCAGCCTCAAGCCCCTCCAACTCTCTCTTCGCTGACGCTGAATCCCACGAGTGTGACTGGCGGCGTGCAAACTTCCACTGGCACGGTGACGCTGAGCGGGCCAGCACTCACTGGCGGTGCGGCCGTCTCCCTCTCCAGCAGCAGCATGTCCACGGCAACGGTCCCGGCCAGCGTGACTGTCGCTGCGGGAGCCAGCAGCGCGACATTCACGGTGAGCACCAGCGCTGTTACCGCGTCCACTCCGGTCACCATCTCCGCATCGTATGCTGGCGTGACCAAAACGGCCTCACTCACCGTGCTGCCGCAGGCCCTTCCAACTCTCTCTTTGCTAACACTGAATCCTACGAGTGTGACCGGCGGATCTCCTTCAACCGGCACGGTGACGCTGAGCGGGCCAGCTCCCGCTGGCGGCGCGACAGTCTCCCTCTCCAGCAGCACATCCACGGCAACGGTCCCGGCGAGCGTGACTGTCGCTGCGGGAGCCAGCAGCGCGACATTCACGGTGAGTACCAGTGCCGTCACCACGTCCACTCCAGTCACCATCTCAGCGTCCTACACCGGCACGACCAAAACGGCTTCACTCACCGTAGCGCCTCCAGGCACCCCCGCTGGAACTTACACGCTTACAATCACGGGAACGTCGGGCACCCTTAGCCACTCCACAACGGTCCTAGTTACGGTGAACTAAAAGGAACTTCGAGCACCTAACCCATTTCTGGAATTCGGGCAGAAAAAACCATCTGTCTTCGATTGCTAGCCTCGACTGGCCATATGGCCAATTACGCTCAGAGCAAGTTCCATTGCCACTCCCCAGTCCTAAATGGATCCTAAGAGAAAGGGAAACTATCCCCGTGCAACTGCCAAGGACGAATGAGCGATGGGCAAGTCGAATACTGAGTTCAACTGGAGAGTGGCGCGCAGTTTTGCGCTCGCGGCATGCCTGGCAGGCGGTTGCATGGCTGCGGGCTCGCAAGCACAGGCACAGGCTGCATCTGCAACACAGGGATCGGGGTCGAATTCCCGATTGTTGAGTGCGAAGGAAGGGCGGGCGATCGTGGATGCCGCTCGGGATGAGGACCAGCCGGTGCGCGGCGCTCAAGACTGTTCTCACCTTGTTCATCAAACGTATCTCAGTGCGGGTTTTGAGTACCCGTACGCGAGCTCGTTCGAACTTTACGCGGGGAACGAGAATTTTGAGCGGGTGAGAAAGGCGCAGCCGGGGGACTTGATTGTGTGGCCGGGCCATGCCGGTATTGTCGTGGATCCGCTACAGCACAGTTTTTACAGCTTGGTGAGTACGGGCCTAGAGGCGCAGGATTACGAAGGGTCATACTGGAAGTCCCGTGGAAGACCGCGCTTCTATCGGTACAAAGTTGAAAACGCGGAGATGCTGACTGTAGTTAAGGCGCTGGCGTCCGCTCGAGCCTCAAAGTCCAAGAAGCCGCGCGAAACTGCGCCGGCGAGCGAAGAGCGATCCCCTGTCGCGGCTTCCGCTTCCAATAGGCCGCCGAAGGCAGCTTCGGAACGGACCAAGGTCGTGTATGGTCTGCCGGCTCTGCGTGAACCAGCCGTTGCACCCACTACGTTTGAAGTTCCGCAGAGCATAATCATCGCCGGGGGAATCAAGCCACCAACGAGCAGCCAAGTTGCTGAAGGCATCTCTGAATTGAGCAACGCCTCGGGAAATGTCTTGCGCGCGGATGACCCCACAAAATTGGCGCTGCCGGTGGTCATTTTCGAGCGGCTCCAGGTGGAGCGCTTGGAAATCAAACGGGAGCACGGATGGGCGCATCTGCAGATTGATTCTCGAGCGACCATAGCGGGTGGAGAAACGGACTATAAACGGCGACGCGAAAAAGTTCGTTGGGAGCTTCGCCGCACAAAATCGGGCTGGGAGGCGATTACCCCGGAGGATCGAGCGTATGTGCCAAACGACGTGGCCGTGCGCAATCTGGCGGCGCAGCTCGCGCGGCTGACCGAAAGGGACAGCGCTGCGACAGATCAGGAGACAGTTCGGCGCCAGGAGTCACAGCTCGCCAATCTGCTAAGTGCGCTGCTAAAAAGCCAGTAGGCCACTTATCGGGCAGTCAAAGGCTCTGGAAACGCAGACGGGTTGCCAGCGGCGGAGAGGAATCGGAAAAGTCCGCCAAGCGTGGCCGTCCTGAATCTGATTAGTGGAACTAATGCCTCTGCCCTGGGATGGGAGTTGTGTTCGGTGATTCCGGAGGCAGAGCAAAGGCCACGTAGACGCCGCCCGAGTGCGACTTGGGATCTTTGCCGCCGCCTGCGGCGATAACAACGAATTGGCGGCCGTTCACTTCGTAGGTGGCGGGAGTGGCGTTGCCGGAGAAAGGGAGAGTCGCTTCCCAAAGCAGCTCACCGGTGGATTTATCGAAGGCGCGGAACTTCTTGTCGAAGTTGGTTGCCCCGATGAATACCAGCCCGCCTGCGGTAATGATTGGGCCGCCGTAATTTTCCGTGCCCGTGTTTTTTTGTCCCTTCGACGCCAGTTCCGGGTATTCACCCAGCGGAATTTTCCAGACATACTCACCGGTGTTCAGATTGATAGCGTTCAGAGTGCCCCACGGGGGAGCAACGCCGGGATATCCTTCCGGGTCGAGAAATTTGTGGTAGCCGGTGAAGCGATAAGGCATGGACGCTGGAGGCGGTGCGGAGCTTGCGAGCTCTTTGCTTTCGCCACTCAGCAAAAAGCTGACCAGCGCGGAGATTTGATCCTCGGTCAGATTCGGAAAGCCTGGCATGCGTCCTTTTCCGTTCTTCACGGCCGTGGCAATCTGCACGGGAGTCAGCCGCTCGCCCACTCCGATCAGGGAAGGCATGGCGGGAGGCGAGCCCGTCATGTTTTCACTGTGGCAGATACTGCACTGGCTCATATAGATGGCGCGCGGGCTATTTTCGCCGGTGTTCGGGGAGAGAGCGCCGGTCCACGCCATCTCATTCGAATTGATGTAGATGATTCCGGCCTCTGCATCCACCGCGGGGCCGCCCCACTCGCCGCCACCGTCGAAGCCCGGAAAAATCACGGTATCTTTTCCGACGCCGAACGGAATGAACTGCCCTTCACTGCGGAATTGATTGAATTTTTCCAGCGCCCACTGATGGGCTTCCGGCGTGCGCACGGTCAGAAGATCCTCGGTGAGAAGCTGGCGTGCAAAGGGCGCGGGGCGGGCGGGAAGCGGCTGTTCAGAAGCAGCAACCTCGCCGGGCATAGTGCTCGGAGGATACTTTCGGGACTCGATGGAAAAAAGAGGCTTTCCTTTGGCGCGGTCGAAGAGATAGACGAAGCCTTGTTTCGTTGTTTGCGCTACCGCATCAATCTGTTTTCCATCGCGCATCACGGTGAGGAGCGCGGGCGGTGAAGGGAAGTCCCGGTCCCAGAGATCGTGGCGAACTCCCTGAAAATGCCAGATTCTCCTGCCCGTCCGTGCATTCAAGGCAATCAGACAATTAGCGAAAAGATCGTCGCCGATGCGATCGGCGCCGTAGAAATCAAACGCGGCGGAGCCTGTTGGGACATAGACAATGCCGCGCCGGGAATCGAGCGCCATTCCGGCCCAATTGTTCGCGGCCCCGCTGGTCTTCCACGCATCCTTCGGCCAAGTGTCATAGCCAAATTCACCGGGATGCGGGATGGTGTGGAACGACCAGCGCAGCCCACCGGTTCGAGCGTCGTAGGCGCGAATGTCGCCGGGAGGCGCAGGGAGAGTCTCGGAGTTGCGGCCGCCGAATATTATGAGGTCCCTGTAAACGATGCCTGGGCTGGTCAGATCAACAGACTGAGCGCTGGCAGGTTCCCGGCCCAGGTTTTCGCGGAGATCGATTCGGCCGCCGTTTCCAAAAGATGGAATCGGTTTGCCCGTGGCGGCATCCAGGGCGTAAACGAAGTTCATCACGCCGACCAGAATGCGCTTGTCTTTACGATTAGCCCAGTAGGCGAGCCCGCGATCCGGTTGCGTTCCACGAATTCCAGAGTCGAACTTCCACAAGAGCCTGCCTGTCAAGGCATCCAAGGCGAAAACTTTTTGCGTTGGAGTGATTCCGTAGAGCACGCCCTCGACGATGATGGGGCTCGTCTGAAGACCACCTTCCTCCTGCGTATCAAAGCTCCATGCCACGGCGAGGCGCTTGACGTTGCTGCGATTGATTTGCGCTAACTTGGAATAATGATTGTTCTCCGGCGCGCCGCCGTAGGCCGGCCAGTCTTGATGTTCCTGGCCGGGTTCATTGTTTTGTGTCGGTGTGTTTGCCGCGCGGGCGATCGACCCGGCCGTGGTGACGATCAAAGACGGAACCAGAATTAATGTGCAAATCGCGAGGGTTTTCGCAGTGCGTTTCTTTTTCATGGCAGCACGAGGAAAGAGGATAGCACTCCTACAAAGCAAGGCGAGACGCAGATAAAGAGAGGGGTCGTTGCATTTACTCTTCTATTTCCAAATGCAGCGCGCAGCGAAGAAGGCATTACCGTCTTGCGTGGCGCAGCTCGGGCTGTCCTTCTCTCCCTTCGTTTCATTGGGAGTAATTCTATGCAACCCCGCAGAAACCGCAGGGCTCACCGTGGTCTTGCGGACGCGGGGAGTTGGCGCAGCCCCATCACGCGCATGAGGGTTTCCTGGACGTGGACCAGTTCGCGCTGACGTTCGTGTTCTTCCATGGTGCGGTCGGTGAGAGCTTCTTTCAACAGAATCAAGTTGCGACGGAATTCGAGCTGAGCGAGAACCAGGCGGCTTAACGCTTTCAGGGCCTCCCTTTGCTCGGGCGCCAATTCGCGCGGCGACTGGTCGACGACGCAGAGCGTGCCCAGGGCATAACCGTCTTCGTTGATAAGAGGAGCGCCGGCGTAGAAGCGGATGTGTGGGTCGGAAACGACGAGGGGATTGTCGCGAAAGCGCTCATCCAGGAGCGCATCGGGGACGACGAAGACATCGGATTGCAAAATCGCGGTGGAACAAAAGGCGATGTCGCGTGAGGTCTCTGAAGCATCCATGCCTACGCGTGACTTGAACCATTGGCGGTCTTCGTCGATAAGAGAAATCAGGGCAGTGGGCGTTTTGCAAGCAAACGAGGCCAGCAGGGTGAGGTCGTCGAAAGATTGTTCCGGGTCGGTATCGAGGATGGCGTACTTCTCCAAGGCGGCAATTCTGCCCTCTTCGTTGACGGGCTTGGCGATGACCATGAGCCACCTCCTGCGCGATCCCTTGGCCCGGGTTGGATGCCGGCCGGGGAGGAATCATACTCCAAAACGGAGAATATGGCGCGCCAAGCGAAGTCCATGCCCGAGTGACCGGTGCAAAGGCTGCTGGTTGCGGCAACTCTCTGGAGGTGAGCTGCTCGAATGGCGGCAATCTCGATTGCAATATTGCTCGACTTCCTGCACGTATTCGCTAGAATCCACCCGTTTGATCCGGGGCGAGTTATGGTTTTCCAATGGAGATGGACATGAAGATTGCTACGCGTGCGCGATCTATCGGAATTGCAACTGCTCTATTCGCAAGTGCACTTGCGGCGGGACCAAGAGCAACCGCGCAAGAGAAATACACGCCCACGCCGGCGAACCTGGAGGCACGCACCTGGTTCCAGGATGCCAAGTTTGGAATGTTCATTCACTGGGGTGTGTACAGCGTGCTAGGCGATGGGGAATGGATCATGGAGACGCGGCCGATCAATAGAACGGATTACGCGAAGGTGCCGGCGTTTTTCAATCCGATAAAGTTTGATCCCGCGGCGTGGGTGGCGCTGGCGAAGGCCGCTGGCATGAAATACATCACCATCACTTCGAAGCATCATGACGGATTTGCGATGTTCGATTCGCGCCTGACGGATTGGAATGTCGTGGCGCGGACGCCGTACGGCAAAGACGTGATCGGGATGCTCGCCGCGGAATGTCACAAGCAGGGCATCAAGCTCTTCTTGTACCACTCACAACTGGATTGG
>Ga0137412_10003629_pt1 | contig 12300 bp, 10 predicted proteins | sample CZODoug2_1_16fun_FD_122160 | JGI IMG/M metagenome (GOLD analysis project Ga0137412, IMG submission 122160) | Vadose zone soil fungal communities from Angelo Coast Range Reserve, California, USA - CZODoug2_1_16fungal (Hybrid Assembly) | ecosystem: Environmental > Terrestrial > Soil > Vadose zone...
CACACGCAGTTGATAGAAGCCGCAACTCTCGACAGGAAATCCGGGGGAGCCGAGGGATCTGCAGTTCTACGGATTTCTCCTGGAAATGTTTTTCGACCCCGACAGGAAAATCCGGGGGAGCCGAGGGACCCGCAGTTCCGCGGGCCTTTCCTGGAAATGTTTTTCGACAGCGCGTAGTGCTGTTCTCGGCTAGGACGCGGATCCATCCGGACTTGGCAACAGCAAATCACGGACACGAACGGCCAATTCGTGTGTGGCCTCGAGGAACTGGCGCAGTGTACGGACGGTCGGACCGTAGGTGTCAAACTCGGCCAGCGAGAGCCCATCTTCGTTGTACGCGCGGCGGAAGTCAGGGAACTTCCGCAACAACTCGTCAACAATTTCAGGGTCCACCGGATTCTCGATGCGGGAGGCGACACCGACGTCGCTGCCATTGAAGCGAACCTGCCACTTGTAGGGAGGAGAAATCACCACATCGCCACCTACCAGTTCACTCCACTGCATGTGATTGCGGAATGCCGCAGAGAGCAGGCGTACGCGATAGCCGCGTTCCTGAAAGATCTTGTAAGCCTTTTTGAATACCGCGACCCCGGCCCATTCCAGGTAGCCGGGTTCGAGGATAATATCCTGCTTCTCGGCTACGGCCTTCAGCCAATCGTCCAGCCGGCCGCCCATGATCGTACATACCGGACCCATCCGGGATATATCGAGACCTTCCTTCTGCCGGCGTTGGAAGCCCTGCTCCATCGCTTCGGCCACGGCAATGCATTGGGGCAGGGCAAAAGAGACGGTGGCATTGATGCTGATGCCGTGATACGTCGCTTCCTCAATCGCAGCGATGCCTGCCTGGGTCGCAGGAATTTTCACGATCATGTTCGGCGCCAGGGCGTTGAAGCGCTTAGCCTGCTGCAACAGGGCCTCTGCACTGCGATAGTAGTGCGGATCGGTTTGAATCGAGAGCCTGCCGTTTCTGCCCTGGTGCTTGGCGAAAATCGGCAATAGCAATTCTGACCGCTTAGCCGAAATTTCCTCGACCAGCTTCCAACCGACCTCTTCCTCCGTCGCAGTGGGCATCTCCTTCGCTATGGCGCGGATGCGATCATTCCAGAGATGAGGTTCTTTTTTAAGTACGTCCAGTACGATGACCGGGTTGCAGGTAGCACCCACTCCGCCATGCTCGATCGAGTAGGTCAACTCCGATAGGGTTGCCGAGTCGTTCCACAGGCAGGTGGGTGTCGTCTGCGTCATCTCGTACAAAGGGCTCTTGTACGCAACTGGCTTGTCCAGGATCTTACTCATGACTCTCCTCCGCTATTTCTCCGGATACATCAATACTTTAATCGCCTTCTTTTCATCGCAGAGGCGAAAAGCGGTTTGCCAGTCCGATATGGGAAGCTTGGTGGAGATCAAATCGTTCAGCCGAACGCGACCCTCGGCATAGATCTTCATCATGCGCTCCCAGGTACGGGCGGTATAGCAGACGGAGCCGGACATCGTCAGCTGCTTGTAAAAGATCAGGTCGATAGGAAATTGAATATCCTGTCCGCAGATGGCGACCTGGGTGTAGCGGCCCATGGGACGAAGAGATTCGAGGCATCCGCGGACGGAGCTGGGGTGCCCGGCACACTCGAAGGCCACATCTACGCCCACGCCGCTGGTGTGCTCCTGGATCGCTTCGTGGAGGCTTACTTCGCCAATGTTGATCACGGCTGCCGCGCCAATACGGAGCGCCGCATTCAAGCGTTCCGTGTCTCCCGGAGCACCGGCTACGATGGTTCGTATCCCTTCCGCAACCAGTAGTTTGAGGCAGAGCAGGCCCATGGGGCCTGGTCCGGAAATCAGAGCCGTGTCGCCGATGCGCACGTTGGTGATTTCAGTGACTGCCTGCACCACGGCCGCAAAAGGTTCGCTCATGGCCGCTTCGTCCAGAGAAAAGTTTTCAGGAATGCGGTAGAGCTGATCGGGACGCATGATCACGTAGCGGGTAAATGCGCCATTGACCCCGTGACCCATGCCCCGGCGATTGGAGCAAAAGATGAAGTATCCAGAAAGGCAGTACTCGCATTGACCACAGGTAACGGAGGTGGCCCCGAGGCCAGTCACTCTCTCCCCTATGGCGGCGTGGTGGTTGACGTTGCGGCCCACCTCCACCACGGTTCCAGAAAACTCATGCCCGAGAATGACCGGGGGATAATTGCGAAACGTATCGTGAAGAACGTGGATGTCGGTTCCGCAAATTCCGCAATACGCAATCTCGAGCTTAACCTGGTTGTCTCCGCAACGAGGTTCCTCAACTTCGCGTATATCGACATTCCCTTCGCCACTCGCGTACTTGACCAGAGCTTTCATGTTGGCGGGTCCTTAACCGCTACGAGCGAAATGCGTGCAACTTATTACCCCTTCCAACTTTCACAGCGTTCGCGAAAGGCTGGCTTGTAACCGTCAGGGTGTGGACGCGAGCGGGGGCTACGCAGGTTTCAAAAGCGAGAGCAAGGGCCTCAAAGCTCACCAGACTCCATGTTAGGCCACCATCGACAACAACGCTTGCAAAAGGCCGGCCATCGTTTCAAGAGTTCCTGTTGGAACTCCTTTGTAGTTAGTATCTTGTCGCAATATAAGGCCGAGCCAGCCGAATTAGCAAGACTGGGCCTGGTAACCGAAGTGGGGTTTACCGGGCGGCCGAGATAGCGGACAAGCACAGGCATTACCGCTTAGACACTGGTTTTGCCGGCCATTTTAGCGGGGAAGCGTGTAGTAGTCATAGTGGTACTGCCACGTTAACTGGCTTCCAGGTTCCGCAGATATATCGATAAACGGCTCCACCGCGATGACTGAGCGAATGGACCAGAGCGACATCTTCGCCGGCGGGCGATCCGCGGTGATCAACATCCCAGCTTTGACGGTCGAGTTCTCGATGCGAACTTTATAGTCTTCCGGAGTGTTGCCAAAACCTTCGATGGAAGTGTAGACGCGGTCCTGCCCCGTAAGCGTCTTGAGGAACACAACTTGATTCTTGCGGATTTCCGCGAGTTCCTTCTCCACCGGCGGATGGGTTGCGATGGTGAAGGGCAGGGTGATGGTGAAGCCTGCGTCTGTCGGCTGTTTATCCAATACCAGAAAGTTATGGTCGTAAACGCTGGTGTGGATCGCGCGCGTGCCCACGTTCTTGAAACTATGCTCGATTAGCATCTGGGGCTTGCCGGCGACGAGGCTTAATTTCTTGTGATAGACGTAGCCGTACCCTGATGAGGCGTCGTGCAGCTCCTGGGTAAACTCTACGGCGTCCTTGCTTTTCTTGACGCTCCACTTACCGCCATTCATGATTTCATAGAGGCGGTAAGCGGTGTAAGGTTCATCGTCGGGCTTGCGCAGCAGGCCGACGCCGATTTTGAGAAAGGTTCCCCCCGGCTTGGCCTCGTCGTATCCCAGCACGGTGAACTCCTCGACTGGGCCGGTGATCGCACTGCACGGTCCGGCTACGATCTCTGCTCCCCGATATACGAAGTCAGAGACCGTGGGATCGGTTTGCGTAAACCACGGCCCATAGTAGCTGTGGCCTGCATACTGCAGGTCCGCCACCACTCCCGACCAGTCGAACCTGGTGCCGCGGTAGAAACCAGTGGTGGCATCAGGCAGGTAAAGCTTTACCTGCATCACGGAATTCGCGATCTCCGCGTGGGGAGGTGTTGGGTTTGCTTCGGCCAGTGCCGGCAATGCTGTGATCAGAGACATGATGGTATAGGCGATTGCTTTCATAAGATCAGTGATGGTCTGCAGGTGTGATCAAGCTGGTGGACGGAGACAATGTAGGCGCGCCCGGCGCCACATCGCTGGTGGCGGCCCATTCCACGCTCCGGTCGAACGCATCCATAAAGCCGGGCTGACTCATGGCGAGAAGATCATGACCGATGACCATCATGACCACTCTGCCCTGGCCATAAGGAACGGTCCAGATCACAGGCTCCACCTTGCCAGTCCCACCTTTTACGTTGGAATCATCGAGTGCAGTGGCCAGCACATGTACGTTGGGTTTCAGATCTATCTTGTGATAGAGCTCGTCGTTGGCTACAAATGTCGGCGGTAGTCCACGGCTGATGGGGTGATCTTTATCGACCCACTCAACGGCGAATACATGGCGGGTAGCGTGACCGATATTGTCGAGTTTCCAGGTCATTCCGATCATGTCAGGGAACGCAGCCCACGGTTCGCCTTCCAGACGCCGAGGCTCGGTGGCACTTCCTCCGGCCTGGCCGAAAAAGGGTCCGTAGGTGATCCCGTGGACGCCGACCATTCCTTTGCCTGAGCGTATGAAATCCTCAACCGCCTTCTCCGTCACTTCGGGCCACCGCGGGCCATAGTAGTAATCTACCAGCACGTCGTAATTGGCCAGCGTAGCCGAGGTGATGCCGGCTACCTCTTCCTCCAGCTTCACGTCGAAACGCCCGGTGTTGGTCAATATGCCCTGCATAAACGGGGCGGTCCCTTGCCAGGGGTGAGACCAATCCGAGCTGCCGGTAAGCACCAGCACGCGGATCTTATGAGCGGGCGCCGCTGTGGGCGCTTGCGCTGAGGATGGCCGTGCAGCCACGGTGAAGAGAGCTAAGCAGCACACGATCAGTAGCTTTTTCATTTCGTACCTCTCAAGGATTTCCTGGGAAAGGGCGAGGTGTGATGTCGGCATCAGTCAGGCCCAGGGCCCACTTGATGGCGCCAATATACATTTGCTGGATGCGCGCATCATCCAGCGTTGCTTCCAGATGGCCGAAGGTGGAGTACCACACGCGCCCCTTGCCGTACTTCTTGCACCACACAATGGGGTAGTCTCCATCGGTGCGCAAGTCGGCAAGCTTCTTGAGATTGGCTTGAAACTCGTCTGCCGGCCGATGCCGATTCGGATTTGGCTCCGGCTGTAACGAAGCAAACACTTCGGGAAATTTCTTGGGATTCATCCGCATGATCACGTGATCCACATCGCGTGAATAATTCGGACCCACGATGGTGTATTGATCGCGGAAGGTGAATTCCTTCGGGAAACCCTGCACGCCAGGGAAATTGGGATCTTCGACCACGATGTGCATATCCGCGGAAGGGAACTCGCCTACCAGGTTTCCTCCGATCATCTCGGCGTATTCGGGCCACAGAAGAAGATGCCCTCCATTGCCTGCGTGTCCAGCGATGAAACCTTTACCGTCCTCGTGCACAAACGACAGTAGATCGGCTTTCTGCTGATCGGTGATGTTCCAGGGACCCTCTCCCATATAGAACACGGCGTCGAAGTGATTCAGGTTTCTTACGTTGTAGCCCGAGATCGGTTGCTTGGTGAGCAGATGCATGTCGGTGCGGATCACGGTGACCCAGGCGCCGGACTCGCGTCCCAGGCGCTCGATGGTGGCCAGAGTATGGGAAGCCGAGTCGTGGTGATAGCCGGGAGAGGCGTACCATTCCTGCGGGTCGGCGATGGCGAGGATTCTCTTCTTGCCGGGCCAGGGATCGTCGGGCGGCCGTGCCGGAGCCGAGTCCTGTGCCAGCAACTGTGGAGCAGGGCGGTTGGCCTGTGCGCCGTACAACGCCGGGGCAGAGAGCGCTCCCGATGCTGCCGCTAATCCCTTCAAAAAATCACGTCGCTCCATATTTCTCCTGAACTCTTCTGCGGCTGTGTACGAAGGGCACGTCTTTAGACGTGCCGTGATGGTGTCTGCGTGAGAAATTTCTTTTTTGAAGGGTACGGGCTTCAGCCCGTACATTAACCACCACCTAGGGACGGGCTTTAGCCCCTGAGGGCATCTGTTGTGCTGGTTTAAGCAGCCCTCAGCGGCTGAAGCCGATCCATCTTTGTGTTAAATGTACGGCCTAAAGGCCGTACCCTTCAAAAAGCGACTTCTCACACAGGCTCTAAAGCCCTCATCTAAGATGCCCCCTTAGTGACCCTTTGCCATTTTCTTATTCTCAGACTCAGGCACTGCGAATGCGAACCATTGGTCGTTGGCGGCGACCAGGAGATACTGCCGGCCATTGAGCTCATAAGTCATGGGCGCATTGGTTACAAATTGTCCCAGGTTGACGTGCCAAAGAGTCTTGCCTGTACCCGGATCCATGGCCAGAAAATTCCCGAACGAATCTCCTCCGAACAACAGGTTGCCGGCCGTCGATAATAACCCGGAAATCAGGACTCCGCTCTTGTCCCCTAACTCGTGGCTCCAGACTACCTTTCCCGTTTTGTAATCAATGGCCATGGTTACGTAATCCGGCGGAGAACGAAAACGGCCATAGCCCGAAGTCGTGAAGTAAGCCCAGGTGCGGGCCGCATTGACAAAGATAAGGCCCCGCCTGGGATCATAAGAGGGAGACCACCAATTCGTTGCCCCAATAGGATACGGGGAGACCAACGCACCCGGAGGGTTAGCATCTTTGGCGTAGTCCGGGATAGGCCGGCCTTGCGGGTCGATACCTGTCGCCCAGTTGGTTTCGGGCATGTACTTAGTAGTTAGTAAGTGCTCCCCGGTCGTCCGATCGAGAAGAAAGAAATAGCCATTCCTGGAAACCTGCGCTAATAGCTTGCGTTGTTTGCCGTTGAATTCGCCATCGAAAATGATAGGGGTCTGGCCGGCATCGTAATCATGCGTATCGTGCGGAGTTACCTGGTAGGCCCATACCAGTTTTCCGGTATCCGGGTTGAGGGCCACAATGGAAGCCGTGTACAGGCTATCTCCTTCAGGCGTTGGGTGCGGCGCGCGATCCGTGGGAACACCGTTGCCGGTTCCGAGATAATAGAGATTGAGTTCGGGGTCATAAGTGCCAGTCAACCAGGGAAAGCCGCCGCCTTTCTCCATGGTTGCGTTATCGACCCAGGTTTCTGAGCCCGGCGCACCTGGATCAGGATCCACCCACCATTTCCATTGGAGCTTGCCGGTCTCAGGATCGCGCGACTCCAGCCAGGCGCGAATGTTGTCGTTGTTGCCGGGACCGACGATGACGTGATTGCCAATGATCAGCGGCGAGGTGGCGGAGAAGAAATCCTGCTTTACGTCCGCGACCTGGACGCGCCAACGTTCGGTGCCGTCCTTGGCATTCAATGAGACCAGGTAATTGTCCGGAGACATGAAGTACAGCCAGCTGCCATACATGCCCACGCCCCGGTTGGCCACGTGGATGGCCCGGTTATTGGGCCACGCATAGTGCCAGAGCTCGCGTCCGGTGAGCGCATCCATGGCCCAGACGTTGTCGGTGATGGTGAAGTACAGCACTCCGTCCACCAGCAGTGGCGTGGCCTTGATCCTTCGCCCTTCGCTGGCCTGTTGCGCATAAGATTCGCTGCCAAAATCCACGTGGTGGGTCCACACCAGGCCCAGGGAACCGACGTTGGAAGCGTTGATTTGGGAGAGTGTGCTGTACCGGCGTCCGGAGTAGTCACCGTTATAGGTAGGCCAGGTATCTGTCGGCGGCCGGTGGAACGCTTCCGGATCCAGCGTCTGCGCATAGAGACAGACGGGCAGCAGCAATAGGGAAGCCAAACACAAGATCGGCCTGTACTTCATTTGAGTGTCACCAGGTAAGCCAGTAGGTCGTGAATGTCCTTGTCGGTATACACGGTTAGCATCGCTTTATGTGCGGCGAGCGGATCCGCTACCTCAACTGATTTTGTCCGGTCTCGGGGCCAGGTGTGATAAACACCCGCCGTATCCACGAGAGACACCGTGAACTCGTCAAGATACTCGAGTTTGCCCTTAACGGATTGGCCTGAAGGCAGCGTCACCGTCACCTCGGAGGGCTTTGCCGGCGGTGTCAGAAAGGACGTCGTCAGCGCGAGCGGCTGCTCTTTCGATCCAATATGCGCCAGGTCGCCGGTGGCCGAATGACAGGTGCCGCATTTTCCCGCACCATTGAAATAGGCGAGCCCGGCTTTAGGATCACCGACCAGCAACGCGGTTTCCGGAAGCCTGGTGCCGCGAACCTGCTGGATACGCGTATGCAGGAATGCTGAGATGTCCTGCACCTGCGCTGGCTCAAGAGTAGGGAATGCAGGCATGCCGAGCGTGGGCCGGCCCTGCTTGAGGAAAGGCCCAAGGGTGTCCCCGCCGTGGTCCTGAAACACCAGCGGGCTGCGCAGCAGATTGGGAGCCTGTTCCGTTCCCGTGGCTTGCGATCCGTGACAAAACGAACAACTGGAAGAGAAAATGCCTTGGCCTCGGTCTGCAGCAGCTTTGTCTATGGGTGATGCCGGGGTGGCTGCAGGGGCTTGCGCGGTCGCCGGTACCGCCGCCACAAAATTTCCAAGACACGCAGTAAAGAGCAGCGCTGTAGTGAGCTTTGATCGCTTCTTCATGGACCAACCTCGGGTAACTTATCCGCCCGACTAACTCGTCGAAACGGCGGGCGACCGAGATAGCACTCTCCCTCTTGATAGTTTGCCGGCGGTAAGTAAGATAGTGTCACGCTCACCCAGGGTTCCCTTATGAACTAATTCCAAAGTAAGCTGAAAGGGACACTATACCCGGGGTTTGCGGACTGTCAAGAGTTGAACCGGTTCGCAGGAAAAGCGCTTTGACAGACGGCAGAAGCTCAGTGTACTGTCGTGTCGCTAGCAGCCTGATGCGCGGCAATAGTTCATAAGGGAACCAATCAAGCGTGGTTCTTCGAGTGCGGTTCTTTGATCCTGGAGATAGAGCATGAAAGTTCCTTTTTATTTCTTCACCATTTTCCTTGGAATCATCCTTGCGGTTCACCTTTCGATGAACGGGAAGGTGGGCAGCGCGTTGGCTAACCCACGCGTGGGCAACGCGGTTTTCTGGTGCATCGGTGCGTTGACTGCTGTTCTTATAGGCCTTACGGGCTGGCGCGCGGGTGCCTTGAGCGGTCTGAAAGACGTTCATCCACTGTTGCTGACTGCCGGCGCTTTGGGGGCATGCCTGGTGTTCGCCATCGCCTGGTTGCTACCCCAGGTCGGGGCTCGGGCCATGTTTATTACGTTGATTGCAGGGCAAGTGTTTGGCGGCATGATTCTGTCTCACTTTGGCTGGCTCGGTTCACCGGTGCAGCGCATCTCGCTCACCAATATTTTGGGAGCCGCGGTCATGATATGCGGCGTGGTCCTCGCGACTTATGTCAGGGCGGATGCCTAGTCGTGAAAAAGGTAAAACTGGGGAAGTCCAATCTCGAAGTGAGTGCGCTTGCTATGGGCAGCGACTTAATCGGAAGCAAGATCGATCGCGAGACTGCGTTCAAACTGTTCGATTTCTACAGCGAAAATGGCGGCACGTTCATTGACACGGCAAACATGTATGCGTGCTGGCTGCCTGGCTGCGTGGGTGGAGAGAGCGAGACCACCATTGGCGCCTGGATGAAGGACCGCCGGAACCGGGACCGGATGGTCATTTCCTCCAAGCTGGCCTTCGACTATCCGGGATGTGAAGGCGGTCTCAGCGCGGCCGAGATCCAGCGTGAATGCGACAAAAGCCTGAAGAGACTGGGCACCGACAGGATCGACTTGTACTACGCCCATCGCGACGATCGCGCAACCCCGCTGGAAGAGACCATGAAGGCGTTTGACGGCCTGGTGAAAGCCGGCAAGGTGCGTGCCATCGGCGCCAGCAATCTTGCCCCGTGGCGCATCGCGGAAGCGAATCTCGTGAGCCGGATGAATCATTGGACGGAGTATTCCGTAGTGGAGCAGAGATATACCTATTTGCGTCCGCGTCACGGGGCTGATTTCGGGCCGCAGATTTTTATCGGTGAGGACTTGAAGGATTATGCGCGGGTGCACGGGACAGCTTTGATCGGCTATTCGATTTTGCTGCAAGGAGCCTACACGCGCGCCGATCGTGAAGTGCCGACACAATTTGCCGGCCCGGACTCCGATGAGCGATTGGCCGCGATTAGGGCCGTGGCCAGCGAGGCCGGGTGCAGCCCATCGCAAGCGATCATTGCCTGGATGCGGCAGAGTGAACCGGCGATCCTGCCCATCATCGCGGGGAGCAAGACGGAGCAGTTAAAGGAGAACATCGCGGCCCTGGATATTACGCTCAGCGGCGACCAGATGGAGCGGCTCAACACTGCGGGCAATCCCCAAGTCAAGCAGGGATGGATTCAGCCTACCTGAAGGGTCAAAACATTTTCAGGAGAGGTCCGTAGAACCGCAGATCCCTCGGCTTCCCCAGATTTCCTGTCGAGAATTGCGGCTTCGATTAACTGCATGTGGTTCTCTTTAAAGAGAACCACATAAGTGGTCACTGGTAAGGCTGTGAAGTAGGAAATCTGGGTACGCTCGGGATGACAAAAAGGAAAGGGCAGCGGTTCGAAGAGAGTGGTTGCTGAACCGAGGCTTTTTTCAAATCTAATTTGGACAACTCTTGAGTTCAGCCGTCCCCGTTCGACAAGCTCAGGGCAGGCTCTGCGGGACTGAGTCTCGAGATGAGTTCTCAGACACGCTCCAAAGCTATCAAGGAAAAAAAGGCGGGGTACCAGAATTCCTGGTACCCCGGAGGACCTACTAAAACAAGTAGGGTGTGTTTAAAACGTTACGTGCGCACTCAGTTGTAGCGTACGGCCAGGATCAGTCAGGTCTGTGATCGTCGACGTGCCCGTCGCAATCGCACCGTATCCACTACATCCGGCAGTCAGCGTACCGGATGACGGGCAAACCGTGAGTTGCGTGTTAGGTAACTTGAAGCCTGGATGGTTGAATGCGTTGTTCGCATCGGCGCGCACCTGTAATTGGATCCCTTCCGTGAAGGAGAACGTTTTGCCGAGTGAAAGGTTGGCCCGCTCGAATGCAGGTCCGGTCAGTTGATTCCGGCGCTCATTTCCGAAGGTCCCAGGGGTTGGGGCGGCAAAGGCAGCCTCATTGAACCACTGCTTCGGACCGCGGTTTTGCAGCTTAGGGTTCCCGATAACGTTGGGAAACCATTTGAAATTAGTGCCACCCAGTGAATACGAGTTGGTGCCGCTCGCCATCACCGCGGTAAAGGGTTGGCCGCTCTGGACGATGACCGTGGTGGCGAGCTGCCAACCGCCGACAACTGCATCGAGCAGGGTACTGTTGTTCAGGAACCGCTTGTTTCTCCCGAACGGCAACTGGTAAATACCATAGCCCCTGAATGCGTTTCTAATATCGAAGTTGGCGTTCCCATAGTTCGCAGAAGGAACAAAGGAGTTCTGGACGAACTGGTCGCCTCCATGGCTCCCCCAACCGGCAGTGTCCAAATCATCCAGGAAGTGGGACCACACGTAGCTGAACTGAAGATTGAGACCCTGGCTCATGCGTTTCTCGATGATCGCCTGCAGCGAATTGTAGTTTGAGATTGCATTCGTGTTAGCCGGGGCGCCGGAGATATTCAGCGACTGAAATTGGGGGAAGGGCCGCGATCCCTGGTCGTTGGCCGACAGTAAGTTCTCCGGTACCTGGTTAACGTCAACCTGGAAAGGGAGGTTATGACCATGGCTTGCCACATACCGTGAATGCGGTATTCCCGCTCAAATTGACCCGAACGCGCACCGCTCGGTCGTTCATATGCTCGAAGTGGCGATGAAGAAGTACGCAGACAAGCCTGCATTCAGATCCTTCGGGCAGACTTTGACCTACGCTGACGTGGATCGCCAGTCGCGCGATTTTGCCGCCTATCTCCAGACAAAGCTCGGTGTGAAGAAGGGCGATCGCATTGCGGTGATGATGCCCAACCTGCTTGCGTTTCCGATAGCCTTCCTTGGCATCATTCGGGCCGGCGCGGCGCAGGTTAATGTCAATCCGCTGTATACGCCGCGCGAACTCGAGTATCAACTCAAGGACGCGGGCGTCAAGGTTATGGTCGTATTCGCAGGATCCTCCGCGACGGTGGCGGAGGTTATAACCTCTACCCCGCTTGAGACGGTCATCGCGGTCGGGCCTGGAGATGGCAGCGCGGCCACACTTCCCAGCCCGCCGGTGGATCCGCGGTTGAGTGACGCCCTTGCATTTGCGGATACCCTTGTTGAGGGCGCTGAGCTCGCCTTTGATCCGGTGGATCTGAACGGCGATGATCTCTTGTTCCTGCAATATACGGGTGGAACGACGGGGCTCTCTAAAGGCGCCTCGCTGTCGCATCGCAACCTGGTCGCCAATACCGAGCAGTTCAAGGCCGCGATGGGCAGCGCCCCGCCGTCCGCCGACGACGTCATCGTCACCGCGATTCCGCTCTATCATATCTTCGCGCTGATGGTGAATTTCATCACCTATTTTTCGGTCGGCGCGGACAATTGGCTGGTCGCCAATCCGCGCGACATGGACGGTTTTATTCAGACGCTGCAACAGGCGAGGCCAACGGTCTT
>Ga0137412_10003630_pt1 | contig 12297 bp, 12 predicted proteins | sample CZODoug2_1_16fun_FD_122160 | JGI IMG/M metagenome (GOLD analysis project Ga0137412, IMG submission 122160) | Vadose zone soil fungal communities from Angelo Coast Range Reserve, California, USA - CZODoug2_1_16fungal (Hybrid Assembly) | ecosystem: Environmental > Terrestrial > Soil > Vadose zone...
ACCCAGGCCGGGTAGCGGTCCGAGACGAACTGCAGCAGCGCGCCGTTGGCGTTGCCGTCGCGCGGCGTGGTTCCGGCCAGCAGCGCGGCGAAGCCGAGCAGGATGATGAAGAAGTAGGCCAGCGAGTAGAGCGGCTGCCAGATCGCGTTGCGCCGGATCGCGGTGGCCGAGCGGGCCGCGTAGGAGATCTGGAACAGGTGCGGGAAGACCCAGTTGCCCAGCGCCACGCTCAGCGCGGAGGTCATCAACCACACCGAGGTGGTCGGCGAGCTCGGGTCCAGCCCGGGGAACTTGCCGATCCCCGGGTGCGCCTCCTCGACCAGCCGGAACACATCCAGTAGCGAGGCTGCGCCCACCTTGCCGGCCACGGTCACCGACAGCAGTACCACGACGACGATCATCAGGACGTCCTTGACCGCCGCCGAGAAGGCCGCCGAGCGCAACCCGGCAAGCAGCACGAACCCCACCATCAGCACCGCGCCGACGATCACCGCGGCGCCGGGCGACACCGCGTTGCCCATGGTCAGCTGCACGATCAGGCTCAGGCTGACCAGTTGGATCTGGACATAGACCACTAGCGCGACGATGCCGACCACCCCGGTCACCACGCCCAGCCACGGTGCGTCGAACCGGGCGGCGAAGAAGTCCGGCTGGGTGATCAGGCCGTGTGCCCGGCCGGCCCGCCAGATCTTCGGCATCAGCCAGTAACCGATGGCGTAGCTCAGCGAGACCGAGGTGAACGCCAGGTAGGCCGGCGCGCCGAGGGAGTAGGCGTAGCCGGAGATGCCCAGCACCGCGAAGGTGGTGTACACCTCGCCGGCGTTCATGAACCAGAACAGCACCGCGCCGAACCGGCGCCCGCCCACCGCCCAGTTGACCAGGCTCGGCCCGGTGCCGGCCCGACGGCCGAAACCCACCGCGCCGGCTGTCGTGCCCAGCACGATGACCAGCGCCAACGCCAGGATCATCGGGGTTCCCCCGGGGTGTGCTCGCCGGCTTCCGCGCTGCGGGTGCGGGCCAGGAAATCGGCCTCGTCCCGGTCCACCCCGGCGCGGCGGTCCAGCCGGAACACCAGCCCGATCACCAGCGTGGTGAACACGATCCCGAGCAGCTGCCAGAGCATCGGGAACGGGATGTGCAGCGGCGCGAGGCCGACCTCGTTCACCACCGGGACCAGCGCGACCTGCCAGACGAACGGCAGCACCAGCAGCCAACGATGAGACAGCGACCGGCGGGCGGGCGGCGAGGCGGCCATGGGCGGCTCCAGGCGTTGAGAGCAACACTCGCTACAGGAATCTGTGCAGTGACACTGCACGAACCATCCGAACGCTACGTCCGGCCGGACACCCCGGTCAAGGGGCCCGGGAGGTGGTGTTTAGCTGGTCCGCCTGGCGTGACGGGGCGATCGGCCAGTAGATTGGGCGCCCGATGATGTGTGCAGTAGAACTGCATGGAGCGAACATGATTGGTGAGCAGTTGCGCCGGCTGCGCACCGGGCGTGGACTCAGCCTGCGCGCGCTGGCCGCCGAGGCGGGGGTGTCCGCGACCCTGCTGAGCCAGATCGAGCGGGGCGTGACCGAGCCCAGCCTGGCCACCCTGCGCCGGCTGGCCGGCGTGTTCGGCGCCTCGCTGGCCACCCTGTTCGAGGACCCGTCCGCCCCGGCGCTGTGGATCAGCCGGCCCGGCGAGCGCTCGATGCTGCACGGGCCGAGGGGTCAGATCGGCTACGAGCGGCTCACCCCCGGCAATGGGCAGCTGGAGGTGCTGCGCGGCGTGCTGCACCCGGGCGAGGCAACCAGCGACCAGCCGTGGAGCCACGCGTCGCTGGAGTGCGTGTTCGTGGTGGCCGGCACGCTGACCGCTGAGGTGGACGGGGTCCGGCACGCGGTGGCCCGGGGCGAGGCGATCACCTTCGACTCCCGCCAGCCGCACCGGTATCTCAACTCCGCCGCCGAGGACGTCGAGTTCATCCTCTCGGTGAACCCGCCAATGCCCTGAGGGCTCGCCGGTTCCGGGCTCGCTGGCTCCAGGCTCGCCGGTGCGGCGGCTCGCCGGTGCGGCGACTAACCGCGGGGCAGCAGCTCGACGGTGGTCTCGGCGATGGCGCGCAGCGTCTCCGCGTCGGCGCCGGCCTTGCCCAGCGCCTCGATTCCGCGCAGGGTGGCCAGCAATGTCGCCGCCAACCGGCGCGGGTCCACGCCGGCGTCCAGATCCCCCTCCCGCTGCGCGGCGCCGATGCACCCGGTGAACAGCTCGGTCAGCCGGGCGAACGCGGCGCGTACCCGCTGGTCCACCGCCTCATCCTGGCCGGCCAGCTCGGCGGAGCCCTTGGCCAGGAAGCAGCCCCGGCGCTCCGCGTCCCGGATGGTCGACTCGGCCGCGTTCCGGATGTGCGCGACCAGCCGGGAGTAGGCCGGCCCGTCCCCGGTCAGGTCCGCCTCCACGGCGGCGACCGCGGCGGTGCAGTAGTCGTCGAACGTGCGGACGAACAGCGCGTGCTTGTCGCCGAACGCGCCGTACAGGCTGCCCTTCCCCAGGCCGGTGGCCGCGGTCAGCTCGCTCAGCGAGGTGCCCGCGTAGCCGTGCGCCCAGAACGCCTGCTGCGCGGCCGCGACAACGGTCGGCTCGTCGAACTCCCTGGGTCGGCCCACACTGCCAGGATACCGCATTCTTGACCGACTGGTCCGGATACCGTGGCGGGCGCCTCGATCAGCCGCCCGGCCGATCCACCAGCGAGACCAACCGCCGAGGCGCGAGCAGGCAGTAGCTCTCGGTAATCAGCTCCGCGACCTCGTCCCAGTCGACATTCCGGTCGATACCCGAATGGCCGCCGCCGTCCAGCAGCATGCCCATCACCTCGGGCCCCCAGGCGGGCTTGAAGAACGGGTGGCCCATGTTGCACAGCGCGTCACGCTCCGGGCTGGGCGAGCGGAACGTCAGTACGCGGACCGGGCCGTCGGTCGCCGCCGCCCGGGCGTACGCCGGTGGCCAGCCCGACTCGATGGCGAGCAGATGGGCGAAGGTCCGCTTGCCGACCCGCCAGCGGATACCCACCCAGGCCGGCTCCTCGTGGGCCTCGGGCAACCGCAGGCACACCGCCCGCACCGAGGCGAGCAGCTCGGCCGGGAGATTCGCGGACTCGGCCACCCGTCCCTCCCCCGTGTCGGCGTGCGCCGAGGCTACCCTCGGGGGCGGACAGTTTCCCGTCGTTCGGCCGGGTCAGACCGGCGGCGCCGCGCCTGCCCGGAGCGGCCGGGGCGAGCGAGCGGCCAATGCGGCGATCCGCGCCCGGGCGGCCTCCGACACGGCGGGGTGCGCCATCCGCGAGCTGGCCTCACCCCATCCGAGCAGGTGCACGGCCAGCTTGATGCCCTGCACCGTGCCGCCCAGCGCGGCGAGCACCTCGTCGGCCTGCGTCTGCGCCCGCCGCTGTGCATCCTGATCGCCCGCTGCCAGGGCATCGGCCAGCGCGACGAACGGTGCCGGGAAGGCCGAGGACAAGCCGGACACGATGCCCGTCCCGCCCCCGCGCACGACCTCGGCCAGGGTGGTGTCCGCGCCGGACCACAGCTGTGTCCGCGCCGGCAGCGCGGCGCGGTACTCGGCGAACCGGTCGGCCGCCGACCCGGAGAGCTTCGCGCCGGCCAGCCCGGTGCCGGCGACCACCTGTGCGTAGTCGGCCGGCGCCACGTCCACTCCGCTGCGCTCCGGGAACAGGTAGCCGTAGACCGCCGCGGTGGGCACCGCCTCGGTGATCGCGGCGAAGTGGGCCAGCACCGCGTCGGTATCCGCGGGCAGGTAGTAGGGGGTCAGCGCGGCCAGTCGGCGCGCGCCGAGGTCGACCGACGACCGGGCGAAGGCCACCGCGTCGCGGGTGCTCGCCGCGCCGACGTGCACCACCACCCGGTCCGGCCCGAACGTGTCCAGCGCCAGCTCGGCCAGCTGGTGCCGCTCGGCCCGGTGCAGCGCGGGGAACTCACCGGTGGTGCCGGCCACAAACACCCCGTCCACCACCTCAGCCAGGTGCTCGAACAGCGCGGCGTTGGCCGAGACGTCCAGCTCGCCGCTCGCGGTGAACAGGCTCGGGGTGGCGGCGAGCACCTCGGCCCTGCGCCCGGGTATGTCAGTCATCGCTACTCCCCCGCGGTTCAGGAGGCCGGTGCCACGTCGGGGCGGGCGGTCAGCGCGGAGCGCATTCGGGCCAGTGAGCCGTCCAGGTGCGCGGCGAGTGCGGCCAGCGCCGGCTCCACCTCCCCGGCCTGGACCACCTCGGCGAGCGTGGCGTGGTCGTGGGCGATCGGTCGCAGGTCGCGGTCGGTGGCGTTGGTGACGTCCAGCATCGCGGCGAACAGCTCGCGGTGGGTGGCCCACGCGGCGGCCAGCCGGCGGTTCCCCCCGATTGCGTAGAAGCCGCCGTGGAAGTCCAGGTCGGCGGCGGCAAAGGCGGCCGAGTCCCCGGCGTCGGCGGCGGCCCACATGCGGTCCAGCGCGGTGTGCAGCACCGACCAGTCACCGCCGGGCAGCCGCGCGATGCTCTCCCGCACGGCCAGGCTCTCCAGCGCGCCGCGCAGCGCGTAGAGCTCGGCCAGGTCGGTATCGCTGAGGCCGCGGACATAAACGCCGCGCCTGCGGGTTTCCACCAGGCCCTCGAGCTCGAGTTGGCGCAGCGCGTCCCGCACCGGCCCCCGGCTCACCCCGAAGCGCTCAGCTATCCAGCCCTCCACGAGGTGGGTCCCGGCGGTGAGCTCGCCACGTACGATGAGCGCCCGAAGCTGTACCAGCAGCTGCTCGCCCAGCGGCGCCTGCCGGATCGGGCTGACGATCATCCGGCGCTCCCTCGGTCGCTTGCTCCAAACGGGTTGATGCCCGCGCCGAACGCAGGCTACCGGCGCACTTCGTTAACCGTCAACGAATGACCGTTGACGGTCAACCTAACGCGGGTCATAGTTCCCCCATCGGCACTGACGTGCCGCGCCCGGTCCGGCCAGCACGCCGGGCGGCCCCTGGAGAAGGGCGTGGGAATGGTCGCGACAGCGCAGAGGACGAACAGCGACCGCCGCTACGCCTGGAAGGTCACCGCCTCGAGCTTCCTGGGCAACACGCTGGAGTTCTACGACTTCCTGGTCTACGGCACCGCCGCCGCGGTCGTCTTCCCCAGGTTGTTCTTTCCCGAGGCCGGCGGCTTCGTCGGCACGCTCGCCGCGTTCGGCACGTTCGCGGTCGGTTTCCTGGCCCGCCCGCTGGGTGCGATGTTCTTCGGCAGCCGGGGCGACCGGCACGGGCGCAAGTCCACCCTGCTGATCACGTTGGTCGTGATGGGGCTGAGCACCATCGCCATCGGGCTGCTGCCGGGGTACACCAGCATCGGATTGTGGGCGCCGGTCCTGCTCGTGCTACTGCGTCTGCTCCAGGGATTCGCGGTGGGCGGCGAGTGGGGCGGCGCCATGATCATCGTGTTGGAGTCAGCGCCCGAGCGTCGGCGGGGTTTTTTCAGTGCCTGGCCGAACACCGGGGGTTTCTCCGCCCAGCTGCTGATCACCCTGGTCTTCGCCTACGTCTACACGCTGTCCGATGCGCAGCTCTACTCCTGGGGCTGGCGGGTCCCGTTCCTGCTTTCCGCGGTGCTCCTGGTGGTGACCGTCTGGATGCGGCGCAGCCTCCAAGAGAGCCCGGTGTTCCGGGATGTGGTGGCCGCCCCGGCCGCTGAGGCCGCGAGCGCGCCCGCTCCGGCCGGTCGGCGACGCGGGCCGGTCCGCGCCACGCTGCTCGAGGACTGGCCGAACCTGGTGCTGATCCTGGGCCTGCGCTTCGCCGAGGCGCTGCCCTACTTCCTGCTCACCGTGTTCGCCCTGTCCTACGCGAACAAGACGCTCGGGCTGGACAAGTCAGTGCTCAACACGGTGATCCTGATCGTCGCGGTGCTGGCCTTCCCGGCGCACGGGCTGTTTGCCACGATCTCGGACCGGATCGGGCGCCGGCCGGTGTACTTCTTCGGCGCCGCCGTGGTGTTCGTGACCGCGTTCCCGTTCTTCGGCCTGCTGCACAGCGGTTCGTTCGCGCTGATCCTGCTCGGCTACGTGCTGGTGCTCAACATGGGGCACAACGCGATCAACTCGATCCAACCGGCCTTCTTCGCCGAGCTGTTCCCGGCCGATCGCCGCTACACCGGAGCCGCCGCCGGCCGGGAGATCGCATCCATCTTCGCCGGCGGGCTGACCCCGTTCGTGGCCACCGCGCTGGCCGGCCCGCACGGCACTCGCTGGCCCTGGGTGGCCGGCTACGTGATGGTCGGTGCGCTGCTCACCATGATCGCCGTGTGGTGGGCGCCGGAGACCTACCGCCGCAACCTGCGGGCCACCGCCGCCGACGAGCCGGCCATGCTGGCCGAGGACACCTGGCGCGCCCGGTGATCTCGCTTGGTTGTCGGCGTGTCCGGGCTCAGCCGCCGGGGCCGGGTGTGGCCGGCTTGACCGTCAAACCGCAGTGGTCCACTGAATACTTGGCAACACGCTGGACCGACCTACTCCACCTTTCCGCCTTGGCCTGGTCGAAGGGGATACCGTCGGCGAGCCGCCGCACGTAGTCGCTCATCACCTGCACGTCAGGTTTGATCTCCGCCGGAGCGATTGAGACGAGGCCGGCCCACCGGTCGGCCGCGTTGCGCAGCACTCCGTCCCCGGTCGGTGCCAATTGCTGCTGGGCGGCACGAGACGCGGCGTGCATCGCCGCGCAGAACTGCTCCGGCGTGGGGTCCCCGAGCAAAGATGCGACCACGGGTAGGGCGGGAGCCGCGGCGGGTTGCCCAGTGGCGCCCGGGATGGCCCCGGCGCATCCGGCAACGCTCAGCGCCAGAAGCACCGCGATTGGTGCCATAAGCCGGACAGGTGTGGTCCTCATGTCGCCGATCCCCCGGGTCCCCCTCGGCGGCCGTAGTCGGCCGGCTGCCCTCGGTGAAGGCACTGCTGAGACGGTCGCAGCCGGTCGCGTCCGAGCCAATGGGGTGAGCTCCCGGGAGCTGTGCGGCAAACCCCCGCTCCTGAGGTGGGGCTCGCCCCCGGAGGGTCGGCGGGCGGCCCGGATCAGGAACCGGACCGGCCGCCACAGTGGTCGATGCTGTACTCGCCGAGGTGCCACAGCGCATCTCCGACCCGCTCCGAGGTCGCCTGCTCTCCCGGAGAGCCGAGGTCCAGGGTGCCCGCCTGGATCCGCCGCGCCGCGTCCGCGAGAACCTCCGCGTCCGGCTTCAGCTCCTTCGGGCCAGCCGCGCTGATCCGGGCCCATACGTTGACCATGAAGGGCATATATCCCGGGCTGCTGAACTCCGGCCGGTTCTGTGAGCTGGGCTCTCGGCCGACGGCCAGCTGCGTCGCGCAGAACTGGGCCACGCTGCCCTCCCCCAGCAACGACGGGACAACCGGCGGCGCGGGCAGCACCGGGACCGCGACGGGCGCGGCGGCGGGTGCCGGTGCCGCGCTCTGCGTTACCCCGGCGCAGCCGACGGCGCCGAGCGCGAGCAGCACCGCCAGCGGCGCCAGGCGCCGGGCTATGGTGAACGTGATCATGTCCTCGGTTCCCCCTCCAGGATGGCCTCAGCGAAGCCACCCCAGACGTTCCCAGTGCGGCTGTGGAGGGCCAATGGGGCGGACTCCCCGAACGACGCGGAAAACCCCCGGGGTTCGGGTAGGGCGCGCTGCCTGATGGACCCGCGCGCTCGGTGATCTTGCCTGGTCTCCGGGTGGACGGTAGGGTCCGGCCAAATTCCATATCGCCGTTCGAACCGCGGCGGGAGAGCTCGGGCCGGTGCTTCGGCCAGGGCACCGAAGGAGCAAATCTCCCCAGAATCTCTCAGGTCCAGCTACCGCCGCGGTGAGGCAACTCTGGAAAGTCGGGGCCGCCGATGGCCCCGCGCCCACGGTGCAAACCGCCTCCGGCGGTGAAGCTCTCAGGCTGTGACGACAGAGCGGGGAGGTCATCCACCAGCGCCCGCGCCACGTGCGGATACGTCAGGGAGCCCTCCAGTCATGAGCAAACCCACCCCACTGCACGACCAGCACGTCGGCCTCGGCGCGATGATGACCGACTTCGCCGGCTGGGACATGCCGCTGCGCTATGGCAGCGAGAGCACCGAACACCGGGCCGTCCGGTCCGCCGCCGGCATCTTCGACCTGAGCCACATGGGCGAGATCGAGATCAACGGCCCGGAGGCGGTCGGCGCGCTGGACCATGCGCTGATCAGCGACATCGGCAAGGTCGCCGTGGGCGGCGCCAAGTACACCATGATCTGCGCCGAGGACGGTGGGATCCTGGACGACCTGATCGTCTACCGACTCGGCGAGAGCCGCTACCTGGTGGTGGCTAACGCGGCCAACGCCGAGGTGGTGCTCGATGAGTTGCGCGCCCGCGCCCAGGGGTTCGACGCCGAGGTGTCCGATAACCGCGACGACTACGCGCTGATCGCCATCCAGGGCCCCCGAGCGGCGGCGATCATGGCCGGGCTGACCGACGCCGAGCTGGACCAGATCCGGTACTACGCGGCCGGTCAGGTCACCGTCGCCGGGGTGTCCGCGCTGCTGGCCCGTACCGGGTACACCGGCGAGGACGGGTTCGAGATCTTCTGCGCGGCCGAGGACGCCACGGCGGTCTGGACCCGGGCACTGGCCGCCGGCACCGGCTACGGGCTGATCCCGACCGGGCTGGCCTGCCGCGACACTCTGCGGCTGGAGGCGGGCATGCCGCTCTACGGGCACGAGTTGAGCCGTGAGGTGACCCCGTACGCGGCGAACCTGGGCCGGGTGGTGGCGCTGAAGAAGCCCGAGTTCGTCGGCCGGCACGCACTGGCCGACCGGGCCGAAAAGGGTGAGCCGAGGCGGCTGGTCGGGCTGGCCTCCCAGGGTCGGCGGCCGCCCAGGGCGGGCTACCCGGTGCACGACGAGGCCGGTGCGGTGATCGGCGAGGTGACCAGCGGCGGCCCGTCGCCAACCCTGGGCCACCCGATCGCGATGGCCTACCTGGACACCGATCACACCGAGCCGGAGCACCAGGTTGCGATCGACATCCGAGGCAGCTCCGAGCCCGCCCGGGTAGTCCCCCTCCCCTTCTACCGCCGCCCCCGCTAACCGCGACCGCCCCGCTAACCGCCGCCGTTCAGCTAACCGCCGCCGTTCCGCTGAACGCCGCCACCCGCTGAGCGCCGCCGTTCCGCTAACCGCCGCCGTTCCGCTCACACAGCTTCTGTGGTGCTCACACAGCTTGCGTGGTGCTCACACAGCCGCCTGGGCCGCTGTGTCGAGCCGGCGGAGCTGTGTGAGCGATAAGGGCGGCGCGCGCCACGCCGGCGAGCGGCCGGCCGGTGGGCGGCCGCCCGGTGCGTGCAACCGCCCCTGGAGCGCCGCCCCTCCGCTCACACAGCTCGCGTCGTGCTTACACAGCGGCCTGGGCCGCTGTGTCGAGCCAGGGAAGCTGTGTGAGCGGCAACGGCGGCGGGCCACCCTCGGGCGCCGCGACGACGGCGCCCGACACGGCGGCAACGGCGGCGGGCCACCCTCGGGCGCCGCGACGACGGCGCCCGGCACGGCGGCAACGGCGGCGGGCCACCCTCGGGCGCCGCGACGACGGCGCCCGGCACGGCGGCGATTGCGGCGGCGCGCCACCGCGACGGCAGCGCGCTACGGCGATGACGGCGGCGATGGCGGCGGCGGGGGTCAGGTTCGGTTGTCGGCGTCTTCGAAGATCAGGAACGTGCGGGTGGCCAGGACTCCGGGGACCGCCTGCAACTGGTCCAGCACCACTCGGCGCAGCGCGGCGTTGTCGGCCGCGCGCACCAGCAGGATGACGTCGAACTCGCCGCCCACCAGCGCCATGTGTCGGACCTCGGGGATCTCGCCCAGCCGCGCCTTCAGATCCCGCCAGGAGTTCTGCCGTACGGACAGCGTGACGTACGCGGACGTGGACAGCCCGACCCGGACCGGATCCACCAGCGCGGTGAAACCGGTGATCACCCCGGACCTGGTCAACCGGTCCAGCCGCGCGTAGGCGTTGGCCCGGGAAATGCGGACCCGCTCGGCGAGTGCCCGCACCGACAACCGGCCGTCCAGCCGCAGCGTGTCCACGATGTGTCGGTCAATCTCATCGAGACTTTCGGCCATCTGTCTCGCCTGCTCCCGCTCGGGCGGTCCGTTCCTGGACTGGCTGACACCGCGGAGCCGGTCCTCGCGGACGCTTGTCTCGCAATCCTGTCAGAACATGGCCGTATTGCCCCGCCTGGAGAACGATCTGAGCTAGTTGTCTTCTCGCGTGGAGGTGTCGAATGGCGAAACCGGCCCGCGCCAGCGCACTGGTCCGTGTCCTGGACGAGCACGGCCAACGGGTGGCCGACTCCCCCGCCCCGCCCGACCCCGGGGTGCTGCTGAGTGGCTACCGGGCGATGGTGGCGGCCCGCCGGCTGAACGACCAGGCCGGCGCCCTGGTGCGGCAGGGCCGGCTGGCGGTGTACCCGTCCTCGCACGGCCAGGAGGCCTGCCAGGTCGCGGCGGCGAGCGTGCTGGCCGACGGTGACTGGCTCTTCCCCACCTACCGGGACACGGCGGCGATCGTGGCCAGGGGCGTCGACCCGGCCGAGGTGCTCAGCATGCTGCGCGGCGACTGGCACTGCGGCTACGACCCGGTGGCGCACAAGGTGGCGCCACAGACCACCCCGCTGGCCACCCAGCTGTTGCACGCGGTCGGGGTTGCGCACGCCGCCCGGCTCAAGAGCGAGGACACCGTGGTGATGGCGCTCTGCGGGGACGGCGCGACCAGCGAGGGCGACTTCCACGAGGCGCTCAACTTCGCCGCCGTGTTTGCCGCGCCGGTGGTGTTCCTGGTGCAGAACAACAAGTACGCGATCTCGGTCCCGCTGGCCCGTCAGTCGGTGGCGCCCTCACTGGCCGCCAAGGGCATCGGCTACGGCGTACCCGGCATCCAGGTGGACGGCAACGACCTGGCCGCGCTCACCGTGGTGCTCACCGAGGCGGTGGACCGGGCCAGGCAAGGCGCCGGCCCGACCCTGGTCGAGGCGGACACCTACCGCATCCAGGCACACACCAACGCGGACGACGCCTCTCGCTACCGCACCGAGGACGAGGTGCGCCGCTGGGTACCGCGTGATCCGCTGACCCGGCTGCGCGCCTACCTGATCGACCAGGGCGCGCTGGACGCCGAGGGCGAGGCAGGTATCACCGCCGCCGCCGAGGAGATGGCCGTGCGCCTGCGCGCGGGTATGGCGGCCGAGGTTACGGTCGACCCGATGGAGCTGTTCGAGCACGTCATGGTGCACCGGAGCGGCCAACTCACCGAGCAGCGGGAGCTGCTGCGCGCGGAGCTGGCGGCCGACCAGGAGGTGTCCGGATGACCGCGACGAAGATGACCATGGCACAGTCGATCAACGCCGCGCTGCGCGACGCGATGACCGCCGACGAGTCGGTGCTGGTGTTCGGCGAGGACGTGGGCCCGCTCGGCGGGGTCTTCCGGGTGACCGACGGGCTCACCGAGACCTTCGGCGAACGGCGCTGCTTCGACACCCCCCTGGCCGAGTCCGGCATCGTCGGGATGGCCATCGGCATGGCGATGAACGGGATGCGCCCCGTCGTGGAGATGCAGTTCGACGCGTTCGCCTACCCGGCGTTCGAGCAGATCGTCAGCCACGCCGCGAAGATGGCCAACCGCACCCGGGGCAAGCTGCGGGTTCCGCTGGTCATCCGCATCCCCTACGCGGGCGGCATCGGCGGGGTGGAGCACCACTGTGACTCCTCCGAGGCCTACTACGCACACACCCCCGGGCTGACCGTGCTCGCCCCGGCGACCAACGCGGACGCCTACGGGCTGCTCCGGGCGGCGATCGAGAGCCCCGACCCGGTGATCTTCCTGGAGCCGAAGAAGCACTACTTCAGCAAGGAGGAGGTCGACCTGGAGGTGGCGGTCCCGCCGATCGGGCAGGCCGTGGTTCGCCGCTCCGGGCGGGACGCCACGCTGATCGCCTACGGCCCCTCGGTGCCCATCGCACTGGCCGCCGCCCGGCAGGGCGCCGCCGAGGGCCGGGACATCGGGGTGGTGGACGTCCGCTCCATCGTGCCGTTCGACGACGAGACGGTCGCCGGGGCGGTCCGCGCCACGGGTCGCGCGGTGGTCGTCGCGGAGGCGCCCGGGTTCGCCTCGGTGGCCTCGGAGATCGCCGCCCGGGTGACCGAGCGCTGCTTCCACTACCTGGAGGCCCCGGTGCGCCGGGTCACCGGGTTCGACATCCCCTACCCGCCGCCCAAG
>Ga0137412_10003631_pt1 | contig 12293 bp, 10 predicted proteins | sample CZODoug2_1_16fun_FD_122160 | JGI IMG/M metagenome (GOLD analysis project Ga0137412, IMG submission 122160) | Vadose zone soil fungal communities from Angelo Coast Range Reserve, California, USA - CZODoug2_1_16fungal (Hybrid Assembly) | ecosystem: Environmental > Terrestrial > Soil > Vadose zone...
CACACATCGACGGCTGCATAGAAGGGCATACTTCGTCCTCCTAAACCGCGGGACGAGCCAGGTCTTGTCTCAGAAAAATTCCGCGCAATCCTGTCCCAGCGGGTTATTCTGCGCAAATCGCTGACGGCGCGCATCCTCGAGCTCGCCTGCACCCGCGAGGAGTCGCGCAAGGCGCAGATCGAAATCCACGAGAGTTCGCACAAGACATTTGATGAGATTATTTGATTGGCTTCGCTGGTTTCGCGTGTTGCTTTGATGGAGTCGAGGAGTTGTATGCACCGCTCTTGTTAATGAATTCTTCGTTGTAGTCGGAGTTGTCCGCGCATATGAATTCCTTGATGTTCCAAGTGGGACGCAACTTGAAGTTTCTGTACCCCGACCAAGTTTTCGTATACGCCTTGGGGTCATCGATCGTAATGTCGATCTCCAAGGCATCGGAGGCAGGCCGCCGAATGCGCTCGGTTACGTGCAGCTGGTCAGAATGCGGAAGACCTCCACGATCGATCCAAGTCTTGTCGTTAAGACCAATCGTGTCGACGACGAGCGTATCTCCCTCATACCAACCAATCGAGTCCCCCATCCATGTAAGATCAGGATCCTTCGGATGCTGGCGCCCGTCGGTGAAGATTTGGCGCATATGGTGATCGAACTCGAACAATTCAACCACCCGGCCAGGGGTCTGAACGATCTCAAATAAAAAGGGCTGAATATAGATCCGTGGCACGCCGGGAGGAAGACACCCGACATCTTTACCCGTAGTCGGATTCACGTAGTCTGTTGATTTATCGACTGCCTTGGGCCCGTAGGAGGGCTTCGCGGCCAGGTATTTTTCCTTTCCCCAAGGCGTCATAGGGGGAACATTCGGGGCAAAGGAATATTCGGCCCACTGCATGCCGCTCATGTTGGCTTCCCAAACTCCAGACAGGTCCACAGTGGGGGCTCCAGTCAGAGGTCTTGCCACGCCCGATCGCTCAGCCGTCTGAGAGTGTAGAACGGAAAAAAACATGAGCACGCCCGCCAGCGCCGCAATCGAACTCATCAAGCAATTACGCATTCTAAAGTTCCTCCTGTGGTTCGTACTCAGTCTTTGGTTGAGCGAGGGAGCCTGCATTGCGGGGCTGCCAACCGGCCCGAGAATCAAGTCCTGGCTGCTGAAAGAAGCGCGATCAGACTTCCGGCCTTTGCGCCGTATCGTAGCGCGATCGAATACCTACCCGCGGACTTACGCCCCATTGGCCTTTTAGAAGTAGTACCCCAGCAGCACCTTACCTTGCGAATCCGCCACCGAACATTCTTTGCATTGAAGTTCCATGCCATACGCGCCATTTTTGGCGCGGTGACCTGTAACAATGACCTGGACTCCCGGCTTGAGTGAATTCTTGTCGTAACCGCCTCGGCTTAAATGGTTATTACTGCTCGATTCGGCTATCCAATGATCGACGTTGCCCTTGTCACTTACCGCGTCGATATAAATGAGCGCATGAGGGTTGATGAACTCGAATCTCGTTACAGTCCCCTTTACGATAGTCAAATTCTCCATGTCAAATGCCCCCTTCCCGTGATGTGCGGACAGAGGGCCCGAGAATACAAGAAGGCCAAAAAACACGCCCAGGAGAGGTAACAGCTTATTTTTCAAGAGACACCTCGCGAATTGATTCGGATCATCACACCCTCATCTACAATTTGTCAACGCTTCTCAGTCAGAAGATGAGTTCCTTCGAGGGAACGAGGCCCTTGCAGAACCAGCGCTCAAACACTGCTGTGCTCAAGGTTATCGCCTAAGAGGAAATGGGCAGGTGTATACTGCCAACCGCCCCTTGGGAATCAATAATGGGAATCTCAATTCAGCTACAGGAGAAGAATTGACGATGCCATACTCCAATCGCTGTCGATCCGCCAATCTGCTGATCCTTCCGCTATTCGGAGTCTTGTGGGCATTCGCAGCAGCCATAGCAGGCGGCCCACAGGAGACGGCTCCACTCGGTCACAATCAAACTCAACCTGCGCCTCTGGTGCAGGAGAACAAGACTGTCCGAGTGTCGGAACACGTCTATGTGATTCCGGACGGGCGCGTGAACCTTGTTCCCAACATTGGCATCATCGTCGGAACCCGAGCGACGCTGGTAGTGGACGCTGGAATGGGGCCTAGAAATGGACAAGTTGTCGTGCGCGAACTTGCCAAGGTCAGCAAAAATCCTCAAATATATTTCACTACGACTCATTTCCACCCGGAGCATGTCACGGGCGCTCAGGCATTCCCGCCAAATACGATAGTAATCCGCCCCAAGGTTCAACAGGAAGAAGTGGATCGAAAACAGCCCGAGTATATCCACAATTTCAGTCAACGGACTCCGGAAATCAAAGCGCTATTGCAGGACGTCAAGCCTCACGCGCCCGATATCGTTTTCGACCGTGAAGTAAAACTCGACTTGGGCGGGGTGACGGCCCGGTTGTTTTGGCTTGGAGCGGCGCACACGCGGGGGGATAGCTTTATTTTAGTCGAGGAAGATGGAGTCCTCTTCACCGGGGATGTGGCGCTCAATCGTTTTTTCCCTATCTTCCCCGACGCAGATGCGAACGGAAAAAACTGGCTCATTATTCTGGATCAGTTGGAAGCCCTTCAGCCGCGGAAAATTGTGCCGGGACACGGCGAGGTAGGTGATGCCACGCTGGTCAGTAAGGAGCATACTTATCTCAAGGAAATACAATCGCGTGTCGTTGAACTCAAAGCGCAAGGAAAACCTGCGGAAGATGCGGAGCGATTGCTGACGGTGGAATTTCGGGCGAAATATTCTGACTGGGATAATCCCGGCTGGATCGCAGACGCTGTCCGGCGATTTTACGCGGAATCCAATTAGATTTCTTCGGGAAGGCGGCCGTGCGCGTCTTTGGCCACCGCGGCCAGCACAGCCTGCGTTGACGATGGGACCAGGGCCAGGATTTTTTACTGCACTCGCTCCAGCACGTTTCACGAGCCAGTTCCTGATCGCGAGAACTAGGAGGAAAATGATATGAAGCGGAGAACATTTCTGAGCCGGGCGGCCGCGAGTGGACTGGCCGCTGCGGTGGCGCCCAGCCTAGCCGGTGGTTCCGAAGGCAAGCCTGCATCCGGTTCGGGCGCAAAACTTCGCGAGATTTCGACGGATCGGGCGCCGAAACCCGTCGGACCATTTTCGCAGGCGATCAAGGCCAATGGTTTCATCTTCGTAGCCGGTCAGACCGCGCGCGACCCGAAGACCGGCCAAGTAATTGAAGGGGACATCACGCGCCAAACGGAACGTGTAATGGAAAATCTCAAAATTATTCTCGAAGCCGCTGAGTCATCGCTCGATCGGACAGTGAAGACAACGGTTTATCTAAAGGATATGGATGATTTTGATGCGATGGGTAAAGTCTACAGCCGTTACTTTCCGTCTCACCCTCCCGCCCGCGCCACTGTCGAAGTAGCCCGGTTGCACGGAGGGCGCGTCGAAATTGAACTCATTGCTGTCGCCTGATTTCAATTTCTCAACTCAACGAAACCTGAAGCCAGAGAATCCCGCTCCTACGGACGAATCGTGGAAAGAGGTGCTTTATGCTGACGCGCCGCCAGTTTTCTAAATTAATTATAGGAACGGGTATACTATCTTCAGGTAATCTGTGGCGCGTGAGTGCGCCGGATGCTTCCCTGGCACAGAGTGCCTCCCCAGATTGCGATTTGTTGATTAAGGGGGGCACTGTCATCGACCCTGGACAGAATCTGCACGCCGCACTCGACGTGGCGGTGAAGAACGGCAAGATTCTAGAGGTGTCGCCAGATATCCCGGTTGCCCGGGCGCGCAGCGTTGTTTCTGCCAAGGGCAAAATCGTGACCCCAGGGCTCGTAGATGCCCACGTGCACGTCTTCGAAGGCATGGGACCGATTCCAGTGAATGCCGATCTTTACTGTCTGGAGCGCGGCGTTACCACGGCAGTTGACACGGGCTCGACAGGCTACGCGGGCATCGCCGCCTTCAAGAAGTACGTCATCAGGCCCTCGGCCACTCGAATCTACGCGTTGCTGGACATCAATGGTTTTGGAGTCATGATGGGCCTGGCGGGGGAGTACGGAAATCTAGACTGGGTGAATTCGCAATCTACGGTGCGGGCAGCTGAGGAGAACAAACCAGACGTCGTGGGAATAAAATGCCGGCTTTCAAGGGAAACCACGGGACCAAACGATCTCGAAGTCCTTAAGAGAGCGCTAGAGGCGGCCGAGGCATGTCATCTGCCCCTGATGGTGCATATCGGAGATTCGTATTCTCCTCTGCGGGAAATAATCAGCCGAATGCGAAAGGGTGATGTACTGACGCACTGTCTTAACGGACGGCCGAACGGAATTCTCGATGCCAACAGAAAACTCCTGCCTGAGGTGCTGCAAGCTCGCCAGCAGGGTATCTTTTTCGATCTCGGCCATGGCAGCAACAGTTTTGACTTTGACGTGGCGGAAGAGTGTTTACAACAGAATTTCATCCCCGATACGATCAGTAGCGACCTCGCAGCCACGAGTATAAACGGACCCACTTTTGATTTGATCACCACTGTCTCCAAGTTCTTGCCCTTGGGGCTGAGCCTGGATCAAGTGATTGAACGGGTCACAGTGAGGCCGACGCGCGTGTTCAATTTCGGGGTTGAACTGGGAAGTCTGCGGCCTGGAACGGTGGCGGATATAAGCATCATCGAGGTCCGGGAAGGGACGTTTGTTTTCGCGGATACCGACGGGAAGAAACGCACGGGGCGGCAAAAACTCCAGAGCGCGGCGACGATTCGAGGCGGGCGGCTCTACGTGAACCGAAGTGAAGACCTGGTGAATAGTTAGCTGCGAGGCATCGGCATAATTTCCGAGCTGGCAGCCTTCCGGGAGCTATCGGGCGGCGGCTCGAATCAAAATGCCGAGTGCGACAGTTCTACGGATAGCCCGGCCACCGTGACCTGGAGACGACGTGGCGCTGCTACTCAATGCGCAGAAGTGCTAAGCCCTCCGGTGGGACCGAGAAGCTATGAAACCTTACTGTGGTGTGGTTGAACATTCCTGGCCAGCGCACTAACATGCTGCACCGCAAGTTCTGGAGGTGCTTATGTCTTTTACGGGAAAGAATGCGTTGGTCACGGGTAGTTCCCGGGGCATTGGACGGGGTATCGCGCTAAAACTGGCGGAAATGGGAGCGCGGGTCGCGGTTCATTACTATCGCAATCGGGATGCGGCGCTGGCGACGCTGGAAAAGATTCAGGAACTCGGGTCGAAAGGATTTCTGGTTCAGGCCGACGTTTGCCAGGCCGATCAGGTTAGCCGGATCTTCCAGCAGGTCCGGTCCGAGTTCGGCTCGCTCGATATTTTTGTCAGCAATGCGCGAACGGAGGCGCCGACCTTCTACGAAGCCCCAATGGAGATCACGCTGGATAAATGGGACACTGCGGTTGATTCGCAAGCTAAGGCATTTTTGGTCGGAGTACAGGAAGCCGTTCCCCTGATGTCGGATGGAGGAAGGATTGTTGCGATCACGTTCGCGCCGGGCGGACGGTTTGGAAGCTGGCAGCCTTGGATTGCGATGGGGGCGGCGAAAGCGGCAATGGAGGTGTTGGTGCGATATTTTGCCGTCGCGCTGGCTAGTCGTGGCATCACGGTGAACACCATCAGTCCGGGCTGGGTTGAAGATAGTGTGCTAAACAGCTTGCCGGAAGCCTTTCAAATTGGTCTGCGCGAGTGGCAGGAACGCGGGTGGACTCCCATGGGCCGATTGGGAACCCCCGCCGACATCGGCAACGCCGTGGCGTTGATTTGCTCGCCAGAGGCGGGGTGGATCACAGGTCAATTAATCGATGTGGACGGCGGCGCTTCGTTGATGGATGCTCATCTGCCGCTTGAATTCCAGGGGGTGGCAAAAACGAGAAAAGCGGAAGCGGTGTAGGGGGCCTTCGCGTCCATAATTAGAGATACTTAGTAACTCCTTGTACCTGACTTTTATGGCCTCACCGTTGCATCTTTCGCGTGAACCCGCGCAATGATAAAGGGTCATGTGGTGAAACCTGCTCGAATGTCTTCTTCAGTCAGTCTTTCCGCTATTTCTCCCGCAGCAGGAGCAAAACCGTTTCAGGTGCCGGTCACGACCAGAAACGCAGCCTAAGCGGACGGTCCAGCCGGAAACGAAGCACTGTTTCCGCAGGAACGTGCACCTCTTTGCCTCGCGTGATGATCTGCGCACCGGCTCCGGCACTCGCGCCAGCGACGGCGCCAATGGCCGCGCCTTTTCCGCCGCCTGCAATCGCGCCGATGATTGCGCCAAGCACGGCTCCGGTACCCACAAACTGGCCTGTGCGTTTATTGCCTCCGACGCCATCGCGACGGCTCTCTAGTTCTTGATCCGACGTGCTCACGCGGTAGCGCCGTCCTCCGACCGCAATGGATTCCACATCCAGTGTAATATCGCCATTACCTTCCAGCCGCCGGGTTATTAGACTGGCTTCGGAGCCTCGCGGAATTGCGGTTGAGCCGTCGGTGTCGCGAATATCTTCAGCAATCTGCGCTGAGAAGGTTTGTCCCTCCACAACGTCTCGCGAATCGATGCGCTGGTTGGTGATCAACGCTATTTCAGTGCCCACCGGAAGCACGACTCGCTCCATCCGGGGCCGATCGTAGCCGCGGTTGTCCTGGTTTCCGTAAGCCTGGTCATTGCCATTGCTGCGGTTATCGCGACGTTCGTCACTGGATTGGCCGTATTCGCCAGGGCCTCCGTGTGGACGATAAGGAGCGTCGCCAAATTGGACGGCTTCCACATCGCGCACCGAATAACGACGAAGATCGCCTCTGCGATCTCTGAACAGGATCGAATTGCTATTCGCTCCTGTTAATGTTCCAGAAAAGATCGCGCCGTTGCGAAGTATCAGCGTATCGCTCCAGGCGGGCATGGCAATTGCAGAGGTTAAGAGGCATGCAACCAGTGCTGACCTTGGCTTAATTTTGGTAGTTATTTTCATTCACAATCCTCTCCTTGAAAGCTATGGTAACCAAGAGCCCTCGGTAGAGCCGCCCAAAGACGTAAGGGATAAGGTCGCGTGGCTCTTCTCTATTGAACGATGTCAAACCATAGTGTTAACTACGATGTTCCGCGCCTTCCTCAACGGACGACATGACTGCAGACGGTTTGCGCCGACGCGACCACCACGTATCGCACGCCCAGCTTTCCTGATCCCATCCTACGCACAAAAGGGCGCAACACGTTGGGCAGTGCGATTTGCGATTGCGAAAGATATAGCTGGCCGTACGTACAGGTGGTTTGCCGGGTTAAACTATTCGAAGTAGACGTCAATTATGTCTGCAGCGAGCACTGCGTTAGAAAAGTTTAACGACTGACGTCAGGAGAATGAGACTCATCATGGCAAGCACAATCGACAGCACCAACCTAGTCCGCTGGGACCTCAGCATCCTGTATTCGGATATCGAGGACCCGCGGCTCGATTCCGACTTAAGTGACCTGGCGGCCATGGCGAAGCATTTCTCCCTGACTTACAAAGGCAGGCTGGCGGAACTACTGGGTCCGGCGATCAGGGACTATTCGGAAATCGAGATGCTCGGCGGCAAAATCAACTCCTACCTGTTCTTGCGCGAGAGCACGGATTTATCTAACGCAGCGATCAAGGCCAAGCATGCCGGCTTTCACCGGCAACTGAGCGCTCTGCGAGGGGAACATCTCACTTTCTTTGAATTGGAACTTGTCCACCTCACCGAAGACACCCTCAAGAGTTGGTATGAACGCGAACCGGTGGTTGCCAAGCATCGCCCGTGGATCGAGCATATACGGATTTTCAAGCGCCATTTCTTGACCGAGCCAGTTGAGTCCGCTCTGACCAAACGTTCCCCGTTTGACTCCAGTTCCTGGGGTGAATTCTTCGATGAGGTGGAAGCGGATCTCGAATTTACATTTCGTGGCGCCGCCAAAAACCTCACGGAGATGGTCCATTTGCTCACCGAATCCAAGGATGCCGAGGAGCGCGCGGAAGCAATGAAATGCGTGAATGATGGCCTGGGTGGTCCATTTGCGAAGTACGCAGCGCAGACGCTCTACATGGTCGCGGGATCGAAAGCCGTTGAAGACAAGGAACGCGGCTACGCGCACCCGATGGACTTTCGCAACAAAGCGAATCGAATTCCGGATTCCGTCGTCGATGTCCTGCACAATACCGTCACGACGCTGGGTGGTTCGCTGACGCGGCGATATTACAAATTGAAAGCGCGCCATTTGGGTCTTTCCGTTCTGCGCTGGAGCGATCGCCTTGCTCCGATGCCGTTTGCTGATACCACCGTGATTCCGTTCGACGAGGCGGCGGACATTGTCGCCACTTCTTATGAAAGTTTCAGCCCCACGCTGACGACAATCGTAAAGAGCTTCTTTGCCGACCGCCGCATCGACGCGCCCGTGGTGAAGGAAAAGCGGCATGGCGCCTTCAATTCGTCCCACGTTCTGCCAGGCGGAAAACCCGTTTCCTACACGCTGATGAATTATTTGGGATCCAACAATGACGTGATGACACTGGCGCACGAGCTCGGGCACGGTGTGCACGGCATTCTGGCCGGCGAAGCGCAGGGTCCATTGATGTTCCATGCCCCGATTGCTTACTGCGAAACAGCATCGGTGTTTGGGGAAATGACAACATTTACATTCTTGAGGGACCGGCTCCTTCGGTCGGGAGACAGGAACTCTCTTCTGGCACTGATCATGGCCAAGATCGACAGCACGATTAACACCGTCGTTCGCCAGATCGGGTTTTCGAATTTCGAGCGGCGCCTCCACGGTATGGACGCTTCCTACAAGACCTGGGCAGATCCAAAGAAACGCTCGGTCGAAGAGTTAGACGCCCTCTGGTTAAAGTCCGCGCAGGAACTCTATGGGGAGGATGGGGAAATCTTTACGTACGAAAACTCCGGTCATCTGTGGGCGTACATCCCACACTTTCACAGCCCGTTCTACGTCTATGGCTATGCCTTCGGCGAACTCCTGACGCAAAGCCTCTTTGCGCAGCGCCAGCGTATGGGGGCAAAGTTCGAACCGCTCTACTTGGAGCTTTTGCGCTCGGGATCCACCAAGGATGTTGTTGAACTGCTTGCGCCCTTCGGTCTTGATGCCAGGAGCGAAGCCTTCTGGAGGGACGGCATCACAGTAAGCCTGGGGGCCTTGATTGAGGAAGCGGAACAAATGTCTCAAACTTTATTCTAGGAGGGCTCCCCTTCCAGACTCAGGGTAAATAGGTAGCGTCCGCACCCGGTACAGTCTGCACCCGATGGGAGTGAACTAAGGAATTTGGCCTGTTCCAAAGCGGAGCTAGGCCCCCGGCTAAGGTGTTTCCGATGCCGCAATGCCGGCAAGCGTTCTTTTTGCCAGAAAATGCAAAACCATGAGATACTCCAACCTGATTTTGGTACATTTCGAACTACCTATACTGGTTTGGGGGGCTGCTTAACCTGTCTGGTGCGACGATTTTGTCTACGCTCCGTCATAAGGATATGGGCCTTCATTCTGAAGGGGCGAATCGGGTTTCCGTGAATCGCCCTTTACCCTATCTCTTTGTAAAGAATGGGGAAATGCCACTTTCTGTGACGGGCATGTCACCAAACGTTGCCAATTTGAATCTAATTGGCTAGGGAATGGTATCCCACTGGTCCATGTATCGGTCTGACGGCACTGTAGGTGTGCCCGGGCTGACCTTACAGCGGTAGCCAGCCTCATCGCCAAGGGGAGAAATAATTGTCAGTGACAACTGAAGAAATGCAAGAACAAGTTCGCAATCTTATAAGTGTGGGAAAGGAGCGCGGTTACCTGCTCTCCGAAGAAGTGGAACAGGTTTTGCCCGCTGAGCTGCACTCTACGGAAGAGATTGACGATCTGCTTTCCACGTTCGAACGCATTGGGATCAGCCTTTATGAGGACCTGGCCGCAGCGAAGGCCGCTCGTGCCACCGTAGACCCAATCGTCTCCGAGTCCCCGGCAGCGGACTGGAACGACAAGGCCGCCGCTGCGGAAGAGGGTGAACTTGACCTTACCCCGGGGATGCTCGACAAGAACAACGATCCAGTCCGCCTCTACCTGCGGGAAATGGGTTCTGTTCCGCTGCTGAAGCGTCAGGACGAGGTGGCCATCGCCAAACGCATGGAGCGCGGGCACCTCATGGTGCTCAAATCTATTTCACGCTCGCCCATCGTGCTGAAGGAATTGATCAACGTTGGCGAGGAGCTTCGCAACGGCACTTTATCGATCAAGAAAATTATTCAGTTCGACCAGGAAGAGCTGACCGAAGAAGAAACTGAGAATAAGACACGCGAAGTTCTTCGAATCATTGGGAAGATCGAGCAACTATATGGCGTAGCGCTCAAGCAGGCGGCTCAGCTCGAGCGGATCCCGAGGGCCAAAAAGCGGGTTTACTTGCGGCACAAGAACCGCCTGGCTCGCACGCGAGTGGGAATGTCGCAACTGGTACGATCGATTGAATTCCATGCGCTCGAGAAGAAGCGGCTGATAGGCAAGATTCGCAATACTGTCGAGCGGCTGCAATCTTTAGAGCGCGAAGCCGTCAAACTCGAACGCCGTGCCGAGGCCTCGAAGGGCGATCACGCCGCCGAAGCGCGCAAGGAGTTGCGCGCATGCCGCGCCGAGTTGCGCGAAATTGAAGTTTCCAGCGAAACGGGGCTGACCGACCTGAAACGAATGCTCCAGGTGGTGCTCCGGGGAGAAGCCGAAGCGGATCAGGCCAAGAAGGAAATGGTCGAGGCCAACCTCCGCCTGGTCGTTTCCATCGCGAAGAAATATACGAACCGCGGGCTGCAATTCCTGGACCTGATTCAGGAAGGCAATATCGGGCTCATGAAGGGCGCGGACAAATTCGAGTGGCGGCGGGGCTATAAATTTTCGACGTATGCGACGTGGTGGATCCGCCAGGCCGTAACGCGCGCCATCGCGGACCAGGCTCGCACAATCCGCGTCCCCGTGCACATGATTGAGACCATCAACAAGCAGCTCCGGACCAGCCGGCAACTCGTGCAAGAGCTGGGCCGTGAACCAAATGCCGAGGAAATCGCCAAACGCCTGGGCGTCCCGACCGACAAGGTGCGCAAGACCCGGCAGATCGCGCAGCAGCCTATTTCGCTGGAAACTCCCATTGGCGAGGAGGAAGATTCGCACCTGGGCGAATTTATCGAGGACAAGTCTTCCGTATCGCCCTCGGACGCTGCCATCAGTATCAGTCTTCAGGAACAGACGGCGTCGCTGCTAAAGACGCTGACGCCGCGCGAAGAAAAAGTCATCAAGATGCGCTTTGGTCTGGAGGACGGTTCCGAACACACTCTTGAAGAAGTGGGCCATTCTTTCGCGGTCACCCGCGAGCGCATCCGTCAAATCGAGGCGAAAGCGCTGCGCAAGTTGCGCCACCCGTCGAGATCGCGAAGCCTTCGCTCGTTTATCGAGGGCAGTCTGTAAGAATCTCCTACGGCCAGTGCCCACGGAAAAAAAGAACCAACATCGGGGTCATCCCGGGCGAACTCTGCGTGTATTTGCAATCCGGAGGCGCAGGGTATGACTCGCAGATCGCATGCTGAAAACTGCGGAATTGAGAGCGGGGATTAGTTTGCAAGATGCGATTTGAAGCCATGCGAAGAGAGACTATGGCGGGCTGCGTCAATATCCCTCGAATCCGCAAAAGGACCAACTCGAACATGGAAGGACTGCGTCCATAAGAGAGTCTTGTGGATTGAAACCGCATGAAAGCCTAGCTGGGTTAGTTTTTCCACCGCACTATTCGCCCAAGTTTCATCCTTGAATGATCCCACCTCGATAAAAAGGGCGGGCGGCTTGGGTCCGGATTCTGTTGTCTTCTGATCGCTCATTGGGTTGGCGCGATCGAGGGCCGGATCAGGCGGAGCAACAGCGGGCTGCGGCGTTGTTGTCGCCGTTTCCGCGATGGGAAATTGCGAGGCGTCAAGCGAAAACAAGGTCAGCGGCTGCACTGAGCTTGTCAGCACCAGTGATTGAGCGTGGGCTTGCGCATTCGATTGCGTCTTCCGCTCAACTGCGCGAACTGGCGTTTGCTTTCTTTTTGTCGCTCGAGACACTTGTGAAGGTCGCATTGATGGCGTAGCAGGCGCGGATCCAAGACCTTCATTCAGCGATATTGCAGTGAGCGATAGTTTGTTCCCCAAGTCAATACTGGAATCTCGACGAAGGTCGACATCATGCGATGTGATCACACCCATAGTATACGGTGCCGGTGACTGGACAGGCTCGAAGCCT
>Ga0137412_10003632_pt1 | contig 12289 bp, 9 predicted proteins | sample CZODoug2_1_16fun_FD_122160 | JGI IMG/M metagenome (GOLD analysis project Ga0137412, IMG submission 122160) | Vadose zone soil fungal communities from Angelo Coast Range Reserve, California, USA - CZODoug2_1_16fungal (Hybrid Assembly) | ecosystem: Environmental > Terrestrial > Soil > Vadose zone...
TTTTTTTTCTTATTTTATTTTTAAATTTTCTTCATACTCTTATTCTTATTCTTATTCTTATTCTTAATTTTAATTTTAATTTTACTTTTACTTTACTACTTTTTTTTCTACTTTTTTTCTACTTAAATATAAAATTTTTTGTGCTGTGATAACCAGCATATTTTTATTATTTTTATCTTTATTATTTTATTTTTATCTTTATTATTTTATTTTTATGCTAACTATTATATTTTTATGTTTATTAGCTAAATTTAAATTTATACTAAAACATATTACTCATATTATTACTATACTAAAATTTATCTTATAGTTTTTCTCTTCGCTTTCCTTAGGGATCGAAGACAGAAAAAGTATTTTAAACAAATTTATACAAATTTAAAGATTTTAACTAAATTTAAAGACAAAGACTTAATTAAAATAAAATATTTACAAAAAATTTAAGGCCAATTATAAAATTAAAAATTTAAAATAACTATAAATATTAATTAAACTAATATTTAATAAACTTAATAAAATTATTTTATTAATGCAGTATAATAATTTTATTATTTTAATTAAACAAAAAATTAAATTCAATTAAAAATATAAAAGAAGATAGTAGGCATAAGGCAGAAGGCAAAATTTTCTTTTTTTAACTAAAATTTAGATCTTTTTCCTCGATCTCGAGTTGTTGAAAAGAAAATTAAACTATAATATTAAATTAATCAAGTCATTGATTTAAAAACAATATAACAAAATGAATTATAAACTTAAAATATTTAATTATTTTTTTTATTTTCTATTTGTTATTTTATATTTTTTGTGCTGGTTCTATAGTAACTATAGCATCAACCACAGCATATTTTTTTTTATAAATAAGTATAAATTTAAATTTAAATTTCTATTTATAAAATACTTATGTATTAAATAGGACTAAGACTATTTTTTTAGTCAAAGAGATACCTTAAAATTGGTATTTTTTTTATAAGTATATTGTGCTATATACATATTTTTATTTGAAATTATTTACATACTTCGATACTTCTAAATTTTGCTGTAAATATAACTAAAAATACTTTAATGTCTATACAAAAACATTATTTGTTAAATTTTTCATAACTTAATAATTTATTGTTAAACTATTTATATTTATACTTGAAAATAAAAATTTAATTGATTTTAAGAAAGTATAATTAGTATTAAATCAATCATATTTAACTAAAAAATTAATAACTTAATTCTTTATTAAAAATTTTTAATCTGTACTTTTTTTGGTATAGAATTAAAAATTTATATTAATTAGTAGTATTTTGTTTAATATTTTTTTTTAATGTTAAACGTCTCTGTTCTTTTGGAAAGGGAATAAAAGTAAAGTAAGATTTCTTTTTCTTCATTTTCCTAAAGGACAAGGATAATTTTACTTTTTTTTCGACCTCTCTTCGAATCTTCGAAAAAAAAATTTATTTATAATAGTTCATGATCTTAACTTCATATAACTATTAAAAATTTAAGAAGAATTGCGAAAAACATTAACTATTAAGTTTATTAGATTATTTAATTTAAATCTTATTTTAATAAATATATATGAGAATTTTAAAGCAAAATCCTTTATTAAGGCTTTTTAATTCCTATTTAGTAGATTCGCCTCAACCTTCTAATATTTCTTATATGTGAAATTTTGGTTCTTTATTAGCTTTATGTTTAGGAATTCAAATAGTAACAGGAATATTTTTAGTTATGCATTACGCCCCCACTGTTGACTTAGCTTTTAATTCTGTTGAACATATTATGCGTGAAGTAAACTATGGTTGGCTAATAAGATATACACATGCCAACGTTGCTTCCTTTTTTTTTATTTTTGTATATGCTCATATTGGAAGAGGACTTTATTATAACTCTTATAGAAGTCCAAGAGTAGCTCCTTGGTCAATAGGAGTTATTATTTTAGTTCTTATGATAGCTACAGCTTTCCTTGGTTATTTACATAGCCAAAAATATTTTTTAAATTTAATATTTTTTGATGATAATTATTTAATTGCAGCGTCAATTCCTATTATTTGTTCTTCACGACTTAAATGTATCTTATTAAAACATAAAATTAAGCCTGTTGCAGTTTGGGAAGATCTTCAAAAAGCCCATAAAATAGTATACTCTTAAATAAAATCTTTTGCAGCTTTTGCAGGTATATATCTAATTATAAATTTAGATAATGGGAAGATGTACGTAGGAAGTGGAACCGTAGGTCGAATTCCTATGCGTTTTCATAAACATCTTTTTAGTGGTAAAGGAAGTCAATTAGTTTGAAAAGCTGTTAAAATTTATGGTTTAGATAATTTTGCATTTTTAAATTTGGAAAAAATAAATAATTTTACCTATAAGGATAATAAAATTTTGATTGACTTAGAAAATAACTATATTAAATTATTAAAACCAGAATATAATTTAGCACCCAAGGCAGGAAATACTTTAGGTTATAAGCATTCTGAAAACACAAAGAAAAAATGAAACTTAATTATTCTTCAGAAAGGCGTGAAACTATAGCCTCTCTTAATAGAGGGTAAAACCTTTCTCTTGCTACTAGAAAATTAACTAGAAAATTAATGCGACAAGCTGCCCTTTCTAGAAAATTTATGTCAGATCAAGTGCGTGCAAAGATATCAGCTAATTCAACTATTGCACATCTTTTTAAATTAACCAAAGTAAATAGAGAGCTTTTTTATATATAAAAATAAAACTTATCCATTGATATTCGTACAATCAATGCTGTGGCTTAAGATTGTAACTGTAACGAAAAACAGTTAGACGTGCCTTAAAATCTAAAGGTATAATTAAAGGTCAGTGAATTGTAACTAAAATAAATAAAAATAAATAATTAAAAATAATACTTAAAATTTATTATAAATTTTCAAATATAATCCTACTTACAATTTTACCTAGCAATCTGTATAGAAAATAGGTAATTAAAAAAAGTAGAAATAACTTATTTATGTTTTATATAAACAAGATATTTTTTATGGTGACATGAGTGAAAACAGTTAAAGATACTTTAAAAGTATTAAGACTGTCAATTGTATACACTTTTGTAACAGACTGGTCCACTTGTGGGTAACCTGAAATGGTGCTTAATGTGCAGTCGATTATCTCTTCAAATTAATAAATATAATAATTATTACAAAAATAAAATTTTAAATAAAAAATTTATATAATAATTACTATATTTATTAAAATTTAAATTATTAGTTATTTTTTTATAAAATTAAATATAAAAATTTTATTCGATATTAATAATTAGGAGATAAATTGTATGTTTTACCTTACGGTCAAATGAGTTTGTGAGGTGCAACTGTTATTACTAATTTATTATCTGCTATTCCTTGGATTGGTGTTGATTTTGTTGAATTCGTTTGAGGAGGTTTTGCAGTAGGTAATGCTACAATAAATAGATTTTTCTCTTTACATTATCTATTACCTTTTGTATTAGCTGCTTTAGCAATTATTCATATGCTTACACTTCACGATCACGGATCTTCTAATCCTTTAGGTATTTCAAGTAATTTAGATAAAACAGCAATGCATCCTTATTTTATATTCAAAGATCTTGTAACCATTTATCTGTTCTTTTTAGTTTTAGCTATTATTGTTACTCAATATCCTAATTTACTTGGTCACAGTGATAACTATATTCCAGCTAATCCTATGTCTACGCCTGCTTCAATTGTTCCAGAATGATATAAAAATAAATAATAGGTGTCATTCTAAAACTGTGCTAAATGCTTGGAGTTTAAACTTTAAATAGATTACTTTTTAATTATATTTTATTGTATTTTATTATAATTGAAATTTAAACTAAGTTAAAATGTCTATTTATTTAAAAATAAGCAACAATTTTTAAATTTACTTTTCATGTGAAAGTAAAAAAATAATTAAGAATATTGTTCAGAGACTATAACACAGTATGTTAATTTTTATCCCCAAATAACTAAATATATAGCCCAATTTTGCCTTATTTAAATTTATTTCAGCATGTATTTTATTTTTTTTTTCCGCTAAAACTACAAAAGGTATTAAGCGACTTTCTAAAAAGGAAAAAGATAAACTAAAAATAGATCATAATACATCTGAAGCCTTAACTGGCATGATGTTAAGTGATGGTCATATTTACCAAAGATCAGCTAAGAGTAACACTAGATTTGTTTTTTCACAATCTGAAAAAATGAATATTTTAATTTAATTTTATCCTTTATATTACTTTTTTGTACAATAGGTTATGTTCCTTATTCTAAATTTGAAAAGATTAAAGGCATAAAGTTGAATATAGAAATATATCTTTAATTACTATAAATTTACCCTGTTTTACTGAGTTAAGGTCTATTTAATACTTAGCTAAAGTTAAAATAGTTCCATTTAATAATAATATTTTACTAACACCTATTGCCTTAGCACATTTCTTTATGGGTGACGTAAGTAAACACAATGAAGGTTTACATCTTAGTTTTTACTCTTTCTCAACTTCTGATGTAGATTATTAGTTAGTGCTTTAACTAATAAATTTAATAATTTTGTTCTTTGCATAATACAAATAAAGGAGCTATAATATATATTAATAAAGCATTAACAAATATTTTAAGACTTTAGTTGAAGAACATTTTGTTCCATCTATGAAATATAAATTAGGACTTTAAAACTAATGACCTTTTACCTTTCTATACTATACTTAGATCTATTCCTAATAAATTATTAGGAGTTTTAGCTATGTTTGCCTCTTTATTAATATTATTAGTTCTTCCTATAACTGATACTTCCAGAATAAGAGGACTTACATTTAGGCCAATAATGAAATTCTTCTTTTGATTACTAGTTGTTGACTTCTTTATTCTATTGTGGATAGGTAGTGAACATCCTAATTCTCCATTTGTTGAAGTTGGTCAATTTGCTACTCTAATTTATTTTTCTTGATTTTTATTTTTAGTTCCAAGTATAGGAATAATTGAAAATAGTTTATTTGATATAGCATTACATCAATCCAAAATAACTTCTTCAAATGTCAGCTCCAATCAAAACTAATGATGCTAAACATTTTGTATAAATTATCCTATAATAAGTTCTAAAAATAAAAATATTTTATTATCTATTATCTTAATTTTTTTTTTAAATTGTTGAGGGTTAGATAAAGGTTGAATAAACAACCTAAGCATTATAAAAAATTAAATAACATTTTTTTATTAAAAAAAGATTTGGCTAACCAAGAGGCATATATGTTTCTAATTTAAATTTTAATTTTATTATTCCTGTGCTAAAGGCTATAGCACACCAACCCAGTATATTTATTTTTTTAATCTTTATAAATAAAACCTAAACTTCAAGGCACTCATAAAATTTAAATAATAAAATTTACTAAATTAACTTAAAAAGTAAATAATACTAATAGAAAAATTTTAAGTTTATAAATCAATATTTATCAAGGTTTTTATTATTGATAAATTGTATATTATGATTTATATAATATTAGATCATTTTAACTATAACTAAATTTTCAATTATTATCCTTTTTTTTATTTTACTATAATTATATTTTAATTTAGTTATATTTACTATAACTATATTTGGGCTATATTTAAATTTATATTAAATCTAATATTTTTATCTATAGACAAATTTATTATGATATATTTATAGTTTTAAATTCTTGTAAAATTAAGCAATAACTTTCTAATTATTTATTTAAAAATAAATGTTAAATAGAATGAAACTTAATAATAGTACTAATAATAATTACTAATAATTTAGTATTTAATATTAAGAAGATGTGTACTTTGGTTTGGTTCAGACCCAGCTTTATATAACAGCGAAAATCAGCCAGTCTAGCTAAATAAATTTTATAATTATATAAAAATATATTTAAATCTATGAAATTGAAGAATATTAAAATTAAATTTTAAATATTACTAAGATTCTTCAAAATTATGTTTTAGTGTAAATTCTATTTTTTAATCTAGTTTTTAAATTTATTAAAATTTCAATTCTAATTAAGGTAGAATATTGATATATTAATACTAGAATTTATTTTTTAAGCTTAAAACAAACATTTTCTAATCTTTAATCAAATAAAATTTATATAATTTTATTTATTTTTATATTCTTTCTTTCCTGTGTTTGTGTCTAGCCTATGTCTTATTTACAGACATATGAAAAGAAACACACAAAGGCGGAGAAAATTTTTTATTTTATATGATATAGCAAAAAATAAAATATAGACTTAATTGGTAGAAAAATATATAAAAAAATAAATAAAAAAATAAATAAAAATAATTAAATAAAAATAAAAAAATAAAAAAAATCATCTTTTTCTATTTTTTGTTTTTTAATATATTATTAATTTGATTAGAATTATGTTTTCTGTTTTATTTAAACTTTAAATGTAAATTTGTTCCTTACAGTGGGAACAAAGCAAATAAACAAATGATACAAAATTTTAAATTTAAAGATAACTATAATTTAATTAATATTAAATTTGTTAATCTATTCAAAAATATAAAACCTTCTTATTTAAGTTTTAATAACACAAAATTAGGATTAACTAAAAATTTTTTTATTTATAATAATAGATTTAATTCTTCTAATTTTGACTTAAATTTTAATGGTGTTAAATTTTTTTCTTCTTCTTTCCCTATTTACTCTTCTAATTCAATAGGAAAAGGAGATGTAGTTTCTAATTTACATTCAAATTTGGCTATTGAAAAAACATTAGGAGTTGAAAGATATAAATTCCAATCCTTTCCTTTTCATTTAGTAGAACAATCACCTTGACCAATACTTACAAGTTTTACATTATTCCTTATGGCTAGCTCAGCTGTATTATATTTTCAAGGTTTTTTCTTAGGTGGAGAACTTTTATCTTTAGGTTTTGTTTTAACCGCTAGTGCTATGGCTCTATGGTTTAGAGATTGCGTTATAGAAGGTACAAAAAATTTAAATTTACAATCAATTATTTTATTTGGTTTTTATCCTTTTTTATAATATTTCTTAAATTTTAAAGTAGTTAAAATTTTTCTAAATGACATTTAGGTTTAGTTTAAATGGAAATTTAGATTCTAAATTTGTGTTTTTAATTTGTTCAATTAATTTTTTATTTTAGGTAAGGTTCAAATTATTCTACTTTATCTAATAATAAATAAATAAATAATATTTAGCCTTGTTTTATCACAGGTCTTGCCATCTTTTCTGTCTGGCCTTGCCTATGTCTTTTCTCTCCTTCTCGTGTCTGGTTATAGACAAGACAGAAGGAAAGTAAAAAAAGACAAGGCAGAAGTAAAATTTAAAGGGTATGAACTCTTATATAACTAATTTTTAAATTATGGGTTTAAATTATCAATGCACAATTTGAACTTTAAATTTAAATAATTTTTTTTATTATTTATTTCTTAATTAAATTTTAATAAGAAATTTTCTGCTCTATATTGAATTAATGTTATACTAGAAAGAAACTGCTACCTCAAATATAATTGAAATTAAAAATTAAATATAATTATATTTTCTACATTTCAATTATAACTTAAAAAAATTAAATATAATTTAAAAGACTAAAATAAAATCTTAGTAAAGTATAATTGATATAATAATTTATTTTTCTTAATAACAAAATAAAACTTTCCCTTCTATTTTATCTTGCGATTTTTTAAAAGTATAAAATAGAAGGGAAAATAGGTGCCTTCTTTAAAAATAAATATATGCTGGGAGATTTAATGTTTTCTAATCTAAAACGTTTCAATTAAAACTAATGTTTTCTTGAGCTTAATTTAAGTAAAAAGATCTTATTTTAGCAAGTCTAAATTAACTTTAACTTTTCACAAAAGGACTTCGAAATAATTGTTAAAGGCTAAGTAAAGCAGTTTTTTAGGATGCAATTTTTATAAGATTTCTACAAATTATCAGCAGAAGTATTTTATATTTTTTTAATACTTCTCCGAGGTTACACTTTATTAATTAATTTTAAACTTGATAATAAGCATCTTTTTTCATTATTAATAAATAAGATATTTATTAATTTAGTCAAAGAGAACAAGAAGAAAATTTTAATTAAGATATAGCCCAAATTTTTATAATATATATTTTTTTTAGTTTTATTAACGCTTGCGTTTGATCTATTAATAAAATTACCTGCAATTTAAATTTGAGGCAGGGAGCAGGCTATATTTATAATTACTTAAAGGATATAGATAATTATTTACTAAAATAAATTTTTTGTTTATAATTTTTAAAAATATAATTATAAATATAAATAATTGACCTATTTGGGAGACCATACAAGTCAAGTTCAAGCTGGACTTAATTTAGGAGTTATTCTATTTATTGTATCTGAGTGCTTAGCTTTCTTTTCTGTTTTTTGAGCTTATTTCCATTCAAGTTTAGCGCCTGCAATTGAAATTGCATCATGACCACCAATGGGAATTATAACACCAGATCCTTTCACTATCCCTTTATTAAATACAATTTTACTTCTTTCTAGTGGTGCATTTATAACTTGAGCTCATCATGCTTTAATTCAAGGTAACCGAAAAAGTGTTATATTAGGGACATTCTTAACTTTAGTACTTGCCATAATATTTACAGGTTTTCAAGCTTTTGAATATTTAGAATCAAGCTTTTCTTTTGCCGATTCTGTATTTGGAACTGTATTCTTTGCTTCTACCGGATTACATGGAATGCATGTAATAGTAGGTACAATATTTATTCTTGTAGGATTTATTAGAATAATAAATTACCATTTAACAGATAGCCATCATCTAGGTTATGAAGCAGCTATACTATACTGACATTTTGTAGATGTTGTATGGATCTTTTTATTTATTTGTGTTTACTATTGAGGTTGCTAATTAATTATATATAAAATTTAAGTTCTTTTTATTGTATTTAAATTAAAATATATTATTAAATTTAAATTATTTTATAAATTTTATTCTAATATTTTATTCTTTCCTTCCTGTCCTATAGTTTGTATATAAAAAGAAAAAGGCAGACAATTTAAATGTTCTACCATTTTATTAAATTATCCAAAATTATAACTTAATAATCTTTTAAATAACATAATAAGTGGTTAGTAATTATTTTAGTTTAAACCTTTTAAATTTATTTATATTTAAATAATAATTTAGTTTATAAAATTTATTGCTATTTTATAATAAGTAAATTTATTGCTAGTTTATAAAAATAAATTTACTTATTAATTTATTTTAAATAATCTAAAAATAAATTTAAATTATAGGTAAAATATAAAAATACTAAGAGGAAATTAATTTGTCTGCCATAGTCTTTGTTTGAAGGTATACCTACACACACAGATGGAAAAAGCCATTTATAGTTACAAAATTATGTATAATTTAGTGTAATTAAAAATTTTTTATATGAAAAAAAAAAATAAGAAGATTGCACTTGTTTTTATTATTTTTTTATTTAAATTTTATTTTTAATATAAATTTTCAAATTTAACCCCTTTATTAATCTAATTTCTGGACTGTCTTTCTTTTCCATCTTACTTCCTTTTCTCCGCCTGTCTATCTTTCATCTGTTTGTAGTTAAAACTAGGGGCCAAAGGCCAATGGAGGCAGCAGAAAAGACTCTGCTTATTTAAATTTAAAATTAAAATTAGAATTAGAAAGTCATAGGCCCCATTGGAGACAGGCGGAGTAAGGCCAAGCAAGACCAGAAAGCTAAACATAGGAAGAAATAATTTTTTTTAATTAGCATATTTTGTTTTATTAAACTAAACAACAAGATGGAAGAAAACAAAATTATGTATTATCTTATATAAATTATAATATTAGAAATTTGAATTAAACTATTTTTTATTTTGCCCACTACTGCTTCTTAAATTGTTAATTATTTTGGATATTTTAATAAATTTATCTTATAAGATATTTGAGAAGAAAATTTTATTAATTTTCGATTTATTTTTTTTTAATAAATTTAAAATTATTTTATAAAACCCTAAAACAAAAAATACAAATTATATTTTTTTAATTTAATTATAAAGTAATAAAAATAAAATTTAAACTTAATAATGAACTATAAATTTAAATAATAATTACAATAATCTTTAAAAACTTCAAAAGAAAAAATACAAATATAGTTTAAATTTAATAGTAAAATTTTAGTTTTTAGGGACGTATCCTATTAGAGAGAATAAAAATCGATTTACTACTAAATTTTATTCTCAATTATCTTTATATTAATATATAATTTCTTTTGGGGTATGGGACGTTTTTTTTTATTATTTTTAAATTTTATATTAAATTATTTTATGAGATCTTGTATAAGAAAATTTATTATTTTAAAATTTTTCCTAACTCCTTTCCTTTTTTTATACTACCCACCAGACTCTAACATACATAAAATTTAAAGTAAAAGTAGCAAAATTAAAAATTTTAAGTGGATTTTCTAAAGTTAACATGTTGGAAAATATCTTAAGTTGCTAAATTTTTTTATATATTAGATGATAGTAAATATAAAAATATTAAAGATTTTAACTATGACTATGAATTGTCAATATTTGAAAAAGCTGAAATACTACAAAATAAAATTTTAATTCCAGTTGATAATTTATTAACATCATTAAAAAATAGTTTTGATTCAGTTGCGGATTTAATTAAAATTATAAATGAAATAGTTTAAAATAAGAATATAGATGAAATTGAATCCGACTTGTCTATAGTTGATGTTGAATTTTTTACAAATAAAAATTCTAATACTATAAATTAATTGAAAAAAGGAACATAATTAAATTTAAATTTATTTTACCTAATAATATGATTGATTTATAATCATTAGTAAAAGGGAATTTATCTGCCTAGTCTGTGTTTCTGTTTGTCCTGTCTTTCTTTGTGTCTTTTTGGCTGCCTCCTTTGGCTTTGGCCCCTAGTTTTATATACAAACAGATGGAAAGGAAAGCAAAAAAATAAAAGACAGGAAAGACACAAAGAAAAGAAAGAATATTTTATATTCTAAATCAGAATTTATATTTAGAAAATTTTTTAATTCAGATTTACTAGCTATTTTAGAAAATTATAAAATTTACCCTGAAGTAGGTATTAAAGAAAATAAAGTAAAATTAATAATTTAAAAGATTATTATTTCTAATTTAGCCTTATTACATCCCAACTTAAACCATATTTTTATTTATGATTAGCACCTAAACAAGGAAATTTAGATTAATCTAAAATTAATAAGTCTGATTATTTATTAATTTAAAGTTTTATAAATATTGTTATATTTTGTTTAAATGAATACTGTTATATTTTGTTTAAATGAATACATTTAATTTAGAATTAAAATATCCAAATAATCTTATATTTAATAATGGATGATTTAGTGGATTTATAGATAGTGATGGTTCAGTGTATTATAATGAATCTTCTGGGCAAGTGTTCATAAGTATATCTCAAAAAAATAAATATTTATTAGAACCTTTAATAAACATATATGGGGGAAGAGTTGATATTAATAGTCCTAAAATAGAAGCATTTAAGTATGTTATTTATAGAAAGACTGAATTATTTAATTTAATAGATAATTATTTTACTAAATATCCTCTAAGAACAGAGAAGATGAAAAGGGTAAATTTAATAAAACAATTTTATTTAATGAAATTATCTAAAAAAAATGAAGACATTGTTAAATTTAATGAATGAGTTAAATTTAAAGATAGATGAGAAAAATATATAAACTAATAAAGAAATGGTCCAATTTACATTTTTAATTGGAATAGTAAATTTTGCAATTAGGTATGATGGTAATTGCAGTAGGTCTTTCTTCATATAATTTAGCCTTATTTCATTTAATAAATCATGCCTTTTATAAAGGATTGTTATTCTTAGGTGCAGGTGCTGTTATACATGCAGTAGCTGATAACCAAGACTTTAGAAAATATGGAGGATTAATCTCTTTCTTGCCCTTAACATATTCTGTTATTTTAATAGCAAGTTTAAGTTTAGTAGCTTTTCCTTTTATGACAGGTTTTTATAGTAAAGATTTTATACTAGAATCTGCTTATGGTCAATACTATTTTAGTAGTATAACAGTTTATTTTGTGGCTGTAATAGCTGCTATTTTTACAACTCTTTATTCTGTAAAAGTTCTATATCTTACTTTTTTAGCTAATCCTAATGGATCTATAACATCTTATAAACATGCCCATGAAAGTGATGTATTTATGAGTTTACCTTTAGTTATATTAGCTATATTCTCTATATTTTTTGGATACCTTACAAAAGATATTTTCATAGGGTTAGGTTCTAGTTTTTTTACAGATAATAGT
>Ga0137412_10003633_pt1 | contig 12289 bp, 10 predicted proteins | sample CZODoug2_1_16fun_FD_122160 | JGI IMG/M metagenome (GOLD analysis project Ga0137412, IMG submission 122160) | Vadose zone soil fungal communities from Angelo Coast Range Reserve, California, USA - CZODoug2_1_16fungal (Hybrid Assembly) | ecosystem: Environmental > Terrestrial > Soil > Vadose zone...
GAGGCGCAATTTGCGGCATTGCTATCGTACGGTGTTTCCGCTCGCCTGTTGGGCAGCGTCCTACCTCTGGAATCGGTTACTAGCGTCACAACGTGGAAGCGGCATGTTGGAGAAATCGGCACCCGTCTCGATCGAGAGGCTCACGAACGCATCGAAGCCGCTCCCGCCCTCAACGCGTTCGGGTTACCGAAGCGTAACCCACTTCGGGCCGTCGGGATCGACGGCGGGTACGTCAAGGCCGCGGACGCAGTTTCCCGACAGGAGGGATGGTTTGAGGTCATGGTATGCAAGAGCCTGCCTCGCGGTGCTCCTGGACGGGTCTTAGCCTTTGTCCATCGCCTGGAAGAGAAGCCGACCGATCGGATGCAACGATTTCTCGCCGAGCAGGGTGCCTTTCCAGCGCAACCAACGACCTTCCTATCCGATGGTGGGGAAACGGTGCGCCAGGCGCAGGGAGATTTCCGCGAATTCGGAGAGCCGATCCTCGATTGGTTCCACGTTGCGATGCGGATCACCCAGTTGACGCAACTCATCAAAGGCTTGCCGACCGAATCGCCGGAGACGAACGAGACCTCCATTTCGAATGACGAGCATCTACGGGTTCTCCGTCGAGCCAATGCCTACCTCTGGCATGGCAGCCCGCACCGGGCACTCCACACGCTCGTGGACCTTACCTGGGACATCGGTACCGAATCGGAGCGCGCCGAGGCCGTGCAGGACAAGCTCGAGGAATTCATGAACTACGTGGTGGCAAACCTCCACGCCATCCCCAATTATGCGGATCGTCACCGCCACGGCGAACCCATCGCTACCGGGTTCGTGGAATCCGCCGTCAACCAGGTCGTGAGCAAACGGTTCGTCAAGAGGCAGCAGATGCGCTGGACACCGATCGGCGCCCACCGCCTCCTGCAGGTTCGCACGCGCGTCCTCAACCAGCAACTTCGGAGTGATTTTGAGCGCTGGCATCCAACGCTCCGTTCCACCCCGTTGTCCGATCGATTGGCCGCGTAGCACCCGGAATGGCCACTCTCCAGCAGATGCGGTGTCCGCCTCAAACCTCTTGGCCCCGAGCCTTGGATAACCAATTCGTCAGGATTCGATGCGCCTCGTCTGAATTGATAATGCTGTCGAACGAAGGCTTATGCCACGTAACTTCAACTTGCTCGCCATCCGGATCAAGCAAATATAGTGAGTAGAAATCATCGTGGTCGACGATGAAGTTGTCGATGCCTAAGCTCGTTGCGCGTTTCGCGAATTGATCGACGTTCTCCTTTTCATCGACGCGCAACGCTAAGTGCCTCTCGTAAGGGTCACTGCTCCGGGGGAGGGGGTCGTGACGAAAGCCGCCCTCAAACTGAAAGAAGGCGATGCAGCTTCCATCTGCCAGCTGAAAGAAGCAGTGGATGTAGTTCGATTTCGCCTTTGTCACAACGTCGAAGTCAGCGACGAGAGAGGTGACCATGGGTAGTCCCAGGAAATCCTCATAGAACCTGCGGATAGCCTCCATGTCTTTAGTTCGGACAGCGGTGTGCGACACCTGTTGCAAGCGTGCCGCGGGTGAATCGGCATCTGACCTTTTGAGTGAGGCAACTGACATATTAAACTCCCCGAGATGTTGTGCCAACGTTGGCATACTTTAGAACTGGGTGACTTGTGTGTCAAATCATCGATCGATGTTTTGGGTAAATAGACAGGCTGCAAACGGAAAGAGGCCCAATACATGTAAGGGGGCCTGTGTAGCCGCGGCTAAAGCACGCGTTCGGCCTGACAAAGCATCGTGTACGAGCCAGGCATTTGATTTAGCAACTGACTTAAGGCCGCGAGGTTCTTCCGGACTGCCACGTCAAAGTCCGACCTTGTCGGCCACCAAAGCTCCCGGACGCCTATCAGAGGGTCATTTTGTTCCGGCCGTGTCGAGTGCGGCGCTACCGGGACTGGTTGTCCCCCTGGATGCAACTTCTGGTTAGGGGTTGCACGCACATGGCGCAAAGCCCCAATCGAGCGTCCCAGTCTCACGTCGTCGGGGCGCCAACGGATCCGTTCGCGACCACTTACAAACTGCATCAGCTTCACGGTGACGGGGCATTCGCGCTCCCGCCACAGAAAATCAGCGCTTCCTTTACGCTCCTCAGGAGCCGGCCCGGAGTCAATGACTTCTTCGTCCATGAATGCGAATTGAATGCCATTCATATCGACGAATAGGGGTTCATCGTCAGCGAGATACTTGAGATACGTCGGATGCTCACCCATGCCCCTACAATCTTCGATACTGTCCAGCCACACCTCCGCACAGCCCTCGTACCCATCCTGTGTCACATCCAGGTGGTCGCAGTGAATTCGATGGCTCTGCACGTATTGCTGGATGGTCGAGATTTGCTTCCCCCAAGTGCCATGGGGATGGCGCCAATGATCATGAAAGTAGTCGCCCGTAACAGAGGGATTCTTGGGCAGAAGAGCGAACATTTTTATTCCACTCACGAGTCGATCCTCCTAGGTACTCAAGAAAGCATTCCCGCCCCGGCTAACAGACCGTTAAAAAGAATGCCCGGCCCACGGCGCGCTTAGCATGCAGCCACCGCCAAAAACCGTTAGAGCACACTGCTTACGATTCATGCGCCATTGTGAATCACAAGCCTTCAAATCCGGGGACAAGTCTAGGTTCGGTGACGATATAGTGGCTCCGTCCACTATCGACGTATTGATCCTCACCGAGTTCTGCTCGAGCAGCTTTCTCGGCACTGATCAACGCGGCTAGGGAGTCCCTTGAATCAAGCCAGTACTCATCGACGCCGCTGACCACCTCAGACGTGGGAAAGGGGTTCTCGTCGCCAACGACCGATCGATTTTGAATGTAAGCCGTCGCGTGCGATTGTACCTCGCGAGAACTCCCGACTGCCTGCGCATAAGTCTGCTGCCAGAATCCCAAGAACGCCTCAAGTGAGGCGGTCGGAGCCCGCTGGATGAAGCGCAAGACCTTGATCCGGGGCGTTTTCTCGCGCAGAAAGATGGGTGCCTCCGTCGCAAACGAGATCACGAGGTTGTCGAAGTCGACGAAGCGCTGTTCGTCCACACGAAGCAATTGATAGTCGGGTAGCTGATACGCCGTCTGAAACGTCCGCATGCTGTCGAACCAGATTTCCGAGCAGCCGCGCAATGGAGGGTTCCGACGGGGGAACTCACATGCTGTGTCAAATACGTAGTTTTGGATGTATTTGCGCATGTATATATTGAAAGTCCGGACAGAATTAACCTTCGCGGAGTGGCCCTCCTCGTAACGCGTGCGGAATTCCGCCTGAGTGAGGCCGGGTTTGATTCCGAAGGCAACTGATAACTTCATCATAGAGCGACGCTCCCCTCAGAACCGCGCCCGTACCTGCATGCCGTACGTTCTGGGCTGATCAATGTAGGATGCAGCAGGCCCTGGTATGCCACCGGCGCCAGCGGCGGACAGAGTCGCAACGTTTTCCAGGTTTCGGCCCCACAGTCCGAAGTCCCACTTGCCGTTGGCCGACGTGTAGGTTAACGACGCCGTGGTCTTAGTGTAACGGGGCTGGTAGGTATAGGGATCATGTGTATAGAGGGCGTAGTAGCCGGCAGAGATAAGCGAGTCGACCCGCAGCACGAGGCCTGCATCACCAGGCAGCCTAAATGTGTGCTGGCCGCCGAGATTGATTGTGTAGGTAGGCGAATTGGGCAGGGTCGAGTTTGCGAAGTTTCGTCCTGAGAAGTCCACGAATTCCTTGATCTTGGCTTTCAAAATGCCGGCGCCTACCGTCAAGAGATCGTCTCGAGTGAGTTGATATTTGGCGGTCAGCTCGTTACCCGTGATTTCTGCGCGCGGAGCGTTGTATTCGATCGTGCCATTGAAGGTCGTGAAAGTTGAGAGCAGGAAGTCCTTGTAGATGTAGTGATAGACCTCGTCGTCAATCTCGAGTCGATTATCGAAGAATCGATTTTTCGTGCCTAGCGTGAAGCCAAGAAGACGTTGCGGTTTCACCTCATTACTGAAGGCCGGTGTGCTGGGGAAAGTATTGTAAGTGCCCTCGTTATAGCCCGTTTGGACGTTGCCATATACGAGGGAGTGCGCCCCTATATCTGCTTCCAGTCCTTCCTTCCAGTCAACTCGCCTCCAGGTATGATTGAACTCAAAAGGGGTATAGATCGGACTGAAGTCGCCAGTGACAAATCCATTGGTACTGATCGCAGCGCTGTCCGGGGCGGACAGATGATCCGACGAATAGCGCAAGCCGGCGGTTTCCCGCAGCCACGGAAACACCGAATAAGTGATTTGGGCGTAGGCGGAATAGCTTTGCTGATTGATGTAGCCCCGATAGCCCGCCAAGTTGGGTCCGACCGTGTACAAGAGATCGCCTAGGGAGTCTAAATAGTAAAGCCCGGTGAGCCAATTTAGCTTTTCGTTGTCATTGCTGGATAGCTTGAGTTCATGGGTTCTTTGGTTCAGCGTAAACTTCCACGGCAAATCCAAACCGTCCACTGGGCGCTGTTCATCGGTGAAAAAGTCCGTCCAGAACGGGATATAGGTCAGCGTTGCCTTCGAAAAATGCCAATTGAACTCCCCTCCCGCCGTTTTGCTACTCGCGTCGGAAAGAGCTTGATAGGTAACTTGTCCTGGGAGACCCGGAGCCAACGGAGGCTTGACTGGCGGTACATACCAGGGATGATCCGGGTCTGGGTAGGGCAGATTTTGCCACGCAGCATTATGAAACTGGTTCTGCCAGTATTGTGCCCAGACGAAGGCGTCGAAGCTTTCGTTGGGCTTCCAGACGGCGGACAGGCGGGCGGCCTCGGAACTCTCAGTGTCGTCGCCGTTTGACTGATAGCCCTCGTGATGTTGAGTGTTGACTGCCAACCGAACAAAGAGAGTATCCCCTAGCGCGCCGCCGACCGCCGCGGAAGTGTGAACCAGGCCGTAATTACCGAGTTCCACCGACGCTTCGTTCTCCGCAGCACTCGACGGGCGTTTCGTACGTATTTGAACGGTGCCGCCGACGGAGTTCTTTCCGTACAGCGTTCCTTGAGGACCTGGGAGAACCTCGACGGCCTCGATGTCAAAGAAGGAAGCCGTCGTACCGAAGCGGTTAATGAGGCCCCCATTTACATAGGTGGAGACGGACTCGGAAATCCAAGGAACGCCGAAGTCGGATCCTACCCCACGCAAAAACAGTTTTGACTCCGTATTTTCGGAGTTGAAACGCGCGGAGGGCACAACGTTGGCGAGTAAAAGCACATTGCTGATACCGAGGTCGACGAGCGTGTCACCGCTAACGACGGTGACGGCCACGGGCGCCTTGGCGGCCGACTCAATCTTCTTCTCCGAGGTAACGACGATTTCTGCAAGAGAGTCGTCGTTTGAAACGCCGGTGGCGGCCGCTGGCCCCTCCTCGGCCACAGCTAAGTCGACATTAGCGATGTAGACGACACCGCAAGCGATAAGCGATGCGAAGAGCTTCATTATGATCCCCCAAAAGGCAGCCAGAAAAACGCACTGATCGAGTCTTATGGTGCTAACGTTAGCACTACGTTTTCATGATGGCAAGCGAAGCCGCGTCAAAGACTTCAGCGGTTCATATCGGATCACCTCGTGATGGGCGGATCGCGAGGGCGCTGCGGGGGCCTCAAGTCGACGAGTGACGTCGCCTCTGACGGCGGGGGTGCTTCAGATCGGCGGGTCGATCCTGCGAGGGAGAGGCGCAGTTTCCGGCACCTGTGCTAAGCGTTTTGCAACAGCCTGCCGGCCAGTTCGCCGGCAGATAGAATTTCGAGGTGGGAGTTGGCTTTGGCGCGTTTGAGAAGGCGCTTCATCGTTGCAAACTTGTCCGGGTCGTTGCCGGACACGAAGGGGTGGAAAATAATCGTAATGATGGCACTCCTTTCGGCTGCCGCATCGAGCTCATCGGCCCATAGGGACTCGAGCTGCAACGGGGACTGCGGTCCGTCGGGGTGCATGAAATACTGGTAATAGTCGATCAACGGCCATTTGAATGGAATGCTGGGAAAGTCTCCCTCCAGAACACTTGGGCCGACGGAGTCGGACCCTTCGTAAGCACTACAGTCGTACTTGATGCCCAGCTTTCGCAAGAGGGGGAGCGTACTTTCTCCTCTCAATCCCCCTGGTGCGCGGAATCCTTCGGGCCTAATATTCAACGCCCTGAACGCAGCAAGGGAATCGATCAGCACCCGTTCCGCTTCGATTGGCGGAAGCGCGTGGAAAGTCTCATGCACCCAGCCATGCAAACCCACTTCATAGCCGAGTTCGGCGATTTTCGAGACCTCGCGTGGGTGATGAAGGGCGTTCCACCCCTCGATGAAAAATGTGGCGCTGACATCAAGTTCCTCGAGCAGGCTGAAGACTCTCGGATAGCCAACGACCAAATCCAACTCATCCCGATCGGGTCCTGGGCGCTTGCCCTGACCTACTTCAATGGCATGTCCCATGTTGTCAAAAGTAAGGCAAAGAACGCCTTTCTTGTTCATTTGAGCTTGGCGGTGGTGGCACGTTCAACGAGGGTAGAGCGCGTCAAGGCCTTGTGGTGCCGTATGCCGTCCCGCTTTCGCCGCAAATTGTTGAGAAACCACAGGCCACACGTGGTCGCCAACTCACGTATTGGCAGCTGTATGGTGGTCAGCCCGCCCCGCCACCATTGAAACCAGGCCGGATCACCAAAGCCGACCACGGACAGCTGGTGCGGGACAGCAATGCCAAGCTTCTCGATCGACTGAATTAGGCCCATCGTGATGTGGACGGAGCTTGTAACCACCGCAGTTGGCGGCTTCGAGGATCGGATCATTCGCTCTGTGGCGGACAAGCCGTACTCCGCGGTGGTGGGTCCAAGCCATTCCGACGCTTGACTCCGTGAAACCTCCATGACGTCAAAAGCGCGTCTGAAACCTCGCACTCGAGCCGCACCGGTCGACAACGCTTCAGGACCTCCAAGGTAGGCTATCCGCCGGTGTCCCAGAGTCAGAAGATATTGCGTGGCCTCACACAACGCAGCCTCATCATCGATCCCAAACCATACTTCGCCTAGCGAGTTCACCTGGCGAAGGAGCTGCACGTGAGGTATCCCTTGAAGGATCCTGACGCCTTCGCGTCGCGGTTGCTGACTAGGCACAATGATTACTCCCGAGGCCCGTGCGCCGGCAAGCTCCCTTATGTGGCGGACCTCAATATCGCGATCGTCGTTTGTGATCGACAGCACGAGACGATGGCCTCCGCGATCGCAAGTCTCTGATAAGGCTTGGGCAATCTCCGAATAAAAATCGTTGCGAACATCAGGCAAGATGAGCCCGACAAGGTTGCTTGTACCGCCGCGCATAACGCGAGCGGGCATATTGCCGACATAGCCAACCCGCTCTGCTGCCTTCCGTACCCTTGCCTTGGTCGCTTCGCTGATCCGCGGATCATCGGCCATGGCGCGGCCAATTGTGGAAATGGATACGCCGATTGTCTCCGCAACATCCCGTGCAGTAACCAGCTTCGATTCTTTTGACAGACGCTCATTCATAGATTCCATATGCTACACCCTTGCACGAAGCTGGCCTCTACACGGTTGAGAGGTAGTTGCGCCCTTGCCTTTGGACCTGAATCCTCTCGCCTTTGACTTTCTGCTATCGTTGGCATAGTTTATCGTCTCGTTAGCTCTTATTGTATTTCTTTTAAGCGTGGAAGCGGCCCATCCTGACCTCGACAAATATCGCAAATGATCGTTGAGCAACGCATATACACCTTGAAACCCGGGAAAACGGCGGCGTACCTGGCGCAATACCAGGAAAGCGGTCTCGTGGTCCAATCTCATCATCTCGGACGCCTCATCGGCTATTTCACGTCCGAATATGGTGCGTTGAATCAGATTACCCATCTGTGGGCTTATGAAGATCATGCAGATCGGGCGCGTCGTCGAGCGGCGCTCTTCGCAGATAAGCGATGGTTGGACGTGGTGGAGGTGCTCTACGGAATGATCGACCGTATGGAAAACATGATTCTAACTCCTACTAGCTTTTCCCCGTTACGGTAGCGACGCATTGGTGGGAAGCCTGTGACCAAGCCGAGGGGAGAGTTTGCCGGGGCAGACGTATCGATCCGGCGCGTTGCCTTGCTGGTGGATCACCCTTGGCCCGACCTTGACATCGAAGGAGAGATCTTCGAGGCGGCTGGCATCGAATTAGTTGCCGGCCCAAAAGCTGCGGGTACGCAGGCAGAAGTAGAGGCTATGGTTCGACACGTAAATCCAGAAGCGATTCTCACGTGCTGGGCCCCTATTTCGGAAAATGCCATCGCATCGTCCAGTAACCTTCAGGTGATCGCCCGACTGGGCGTTGGTCTCGACAACATTGCCATCCATACAGCGTCAAGACGCGGCGCGTGGGTGACAAACGTGCCTGACTACTGCACGTCGGAGGTGTCGGATCATGCAATCGCCCTGATGCTCGCGCACTACCGCGGCGTCTCGCGGCTCGATCGACAGGTGAAGGAAAGCGGATGGTCGCCCAACATAAACGGGCTTGCTCGGATCAGCGATCTGACCGTCGGAATTATCGGCCTGGGCCGAATAGGGCGCGAGACCGCACGAAAACTCAAATCTTTTGGATGCAAAATCATTGGCGTTTCGCACGGCGCGATCGACGTTGTAGACGTAGCCCCAGTCTCGCTGTTGCAAATGCAGAAGCAGGCGGATGCCATCATTTTGCATCTACCGCTTACCCATGAATCCCGCCACCTCGTCAATCGCACGTTCATCGATGAGTGCCATCGCCGTCCATTGTTAATCAACGTGAGCCGGGGAGGGCTCGTGGACAACGAAGCTCTTCTGGAAGCCTTGAATGATGGGCGGCTGCGGGGGGCGGCGCTAGATGTCGTGGAGGGGGAACCGAATCCGCCCCGAGCCATCCTAGAGCATCCTTCTGTGATTGTGACTCCGCACGTTGCTTTTGGGTCGGACGCCTCTCTCCGGGAGCTGAGACGCCGCGCCTGCATCGAAGTCGTTCGAATCCTTAACGGCGACGCGCCGATCAATCCGTGCAACAAGCCTCTCCGTGAGACGACACTCGACGGCGGCGTTTCAAGCGACATACGGATCGTGCATGGGGCCTCAGGGCCCGAGGTGGTCAAAATTGCACTGCCCAAGCTCAAGGTAGCCGCCGACTGGTTCTCTGACCCGGCTCGCTCGAGCGTAGAAGTGGCCGCAATCGGCATCTTCGCGGAGCTGATCGGCACTGATGCGGTACCTCGGGTGGTGTGGAACCGACCTGAAGAACATGCCTTTGCCATGGAACTGGTAAACCCGCGGCTTCGAAACTGGAAAAAAGACCTGCTCGCCGGACACATCGACCGCCGCACGGCCTCCCGCGCCGGCGAGTTGTTGGGACAAGTCCACTCAAGATCGGGCCGGCGCGAAGATCTCCGCCAGCGTTTTGGTGACACGAGATTCTTCGATGAGCTTCGTCTCGAGCCATTTTTTCTGCGCACGGCCGCAAACAACTCAGAATTGGGTCCTCTGGTGACGAAGGTTGCGGAAGGTATGGCGCGCCGCCGAACTGCACTGGTTCACGGGGACTACAGCCCGAAGAACATCCTCGCCGACGGCGGCGAGGTGGTGATTTTGGATTTTGAGGTTACTCATTGGGGTGATCCACGATTCGACGTGGGGTTTTGCATCTCACATCTTTGCCTCAAAGCGATCCGCGCGGTTGGGACTGCGAAGAGAGCACTCGCGGACTCAATCGAAGGTTTTATCGATTCCTACAGCAAAGAAGGACCTACGGTGTTGGATGAGGATTTCGTTCAAATTGTAGGTTGCCTAGTGCTTGCAAGAATTGAGGGAGCGTCCCCGGTCGACTATCTGCAGAGTGCAGATATGCCCAGGGTGCTATCACTCGCTGCCGCGATGATCCGCGAACCTAAACAGTTTGTAGACCGGGCGCCGGTAACTTGGGATTTCGCGTGAAAGCTCCCCCATCAAGTCGAATAGCAAGCGTCCATGCTCGCCAGATTCTCGATTCTCGAGGGCGCCCGACGGTTGAAGCGGACGTGGTGCTGGCGGATGGCTGCCAAGGCCGCGCTTGCGCACCTTCCGGTGCCTCGACTGGCCGATACGAGGCCTTGGAGCTGCGCGACGGCGATCAGTCGAGCTACGAAGGACTGAGCGTTCAGAAGGCAGTTTCTCACGTCAAGAACGAGATTGCCTCGCACGCGGCAGGACTGGACGCGCTTGATCAGGAGGCATTGGATCAGGCGTTGATAGGCCTGGACGGATCAACCTCCCTCACCCGACTGGGCGCCAACGCCGTATTGGCGACCTCCCTGGCGGCGGCCCGCGCAGCTGCGAATTATTGCCGGGAGCCGCTCTATCGTTATATCGCCCGCCTTACCGGCGATGCGATGAGCCTGCCAATGCCCATGACCAATATCTTAAGCGGCGGTGCGCATGCGAGCTGCGGCATGGATTTTCAGGACTATCTCGTCGTTCCCATAGGCGCTTCGAGCTACAGTGAAGCGCTGCACGTTATCTCGCGCGTTCGCGCATCGGCAACCTCATTGATGCGTCAACGCGGCCTTACGGTGCTCCTTGCTGATGAAGGAGGCTTAAGCCCAGGGTTTCCGAAGGCTACGATGGCGCTTCAGCTCATGGTCGATGCTTTCGAACATGCAAAGCTTCGTCCGGGCGTGGATGTGGCAATCGCGATCGATGTGGCTGCCAGCGAGCTATATCGGGATCAACAGTATGAGTTGCAGGGTGAGGGCAGGACGTTTAGTAGTGAGGAAATGGCCGACTACGTCGTTGCCCTGGGTCGCCAATATCCCGTGGTTTCTATCGAGGATCCACTTGATCAGGACGATTGGATAGGATGGAAGCGATTCACGTCCGCTATCCCAGACGTTCAAATCGTGGGCGATGACCTATTCGCCACCAACCTTCAGCGGATAACCCTTGGCGTGCAGCGTGGGGTGGCCAATGCCGCGCTCATCAAACTCAATCAGAACGGGACACTTGCCGGGACGCTGCGGGCCATGAAAGCGGCTCGGGACGCGGGCTATGCAACGGTAGTTTCGGCGCGCTCCGGAGAAACTGAGGATACATTCATCGCCGACCTGGCAGTCGGCACTGGCGCTGGGCAAATCAAGATCGGCTCGGTGCGCAGCTCGGAGCGCTTGGCCAAATACAACCAATTGCTGCGTATTGAGGAGGAGTCGAACTTACCTTTCGCCGGAGCATCGGCTCTTTCACCCCACGTTTTAAAAACAACGCCTAAAGCTATAGGAGGTGGCCTTTGAATTACTCGTTTGCCACGCTATCGACCGAGGAAGGCCCCCAACCCGTTGTAAAGCTAGCCGACCAATACTATCCACTTGATCGGCTTGTCTCGGGTCTTGTGATTGACCGCGAGCGTGGGCTGCTCGATCTCTTTCGAGACTGGGAACGCAACGACCGTGCGGTCTCTGAAGCGCTCACCGCGAAACGGCACGAAACGCTTAACCCGCTTTCGGGTGTAAGCGAAGCTAACTTCGACGCACCTCTAAAATTTCCCTCGAAGGTAATATGCACGGGCGTCAATTACTACGATCACTTGCGCGACGACATGAAGGTTCGTGACTTCGATAAATCGAAGCATGACATTCTGTACTTCCTGAAGCACAGTCAAGCCGTTGTCGGTGCCGCGTCAGGAGTCCGTTTCCCTTCGCAAAGTCGCGAGTTGGATTGGGAAGTAGAACTCGTGGTGGTATTCGGGAAACGCGCGAGGCGGGTAAGTGTCGAACGCGCAATGAGCTGTGTTGCCGGTTATTCGATCGGTCTCGACCTTTCCGTGCGAGATTGGCAAATGAATCCCAGGCATTTCAAGCAATTCGATCTTATGGCGGGCAAGTCGTTCGATGATAGTAGCCCGCTCGGTCCATTCATCGTTCCGGCGCGTTTTGTGGACCCCTCGAATATTCCGTTGCGACTGTGGGTAAACGACGAGCTTAAGCAGAATTCGAGTACGCGTGAAATGATTTGGTCCATCCCCGAGCAGATCGCGCAGCTGAGCCAGCATATGACTATTGAACCGGGTGACGTGCTCTATACCGGGTCGCCAGCGGGTATTGGCTGGATCAAGCGGACGTTTCTGAAAGAGGGGGACCGAGTATCCGCGGAGATCGGCGGGCTAGGTCGCTTAAGCGTAGAGATCATATCGGATCCTGACAAGTCGTCCGCGGTCCTCTTGTAGGCGCACTTCCCCATGTGAGTTAACGAGAAGCCGGCACGCTGAAAGACGCCCAGCTATCGAGAGC
>Ga0137412_10003635_pt1 | contig 12283 bp, 8 predicted proteins | sample CZODoug2_1_16fun_FD_122160 | JGI IMG/M metagenome (GOLD analysis project Ga0137412, IMG submission 122160) | Vadose zone soil fungal communities from Angelo Coast Range Reserve, California, USA - CZODoug2_1_16fungal (Hybrid Assembly) | ecosystem: Environmental > Terrestrial > Soil > Vadose zone...
GAATTTCATACGTGTAGTTGGCCAAGAAGCGATGGCGCGCATCGAAACCAGAATCCCCGAAGTTCAGGCCAGGAAGGGCACGGTTCGTTCCGCGCACGCCGAAAGATGTGTTTTCAAAACTCGACCCGTCGTCCATCCCATGCGACCAGGAATATGCAATTGCGGTCGTCAAACCATGCGAAATTCTCTTCTGCAAGAAAACCTGCAGCGAATTGTAGTGTGAGTTTCCATCGGTCGACTGCTGACCCAAGCCTCCGAAAACCGTCGGATCGTACTTGAAGTTCTGCGGCGCAACGAAGCCCTGGAATACTCGGTTTTTTACGCACACGGGATCTGCCGCGCAGGCCGCTGGGTTGATCCCGGGGTTCAGGTCGAAGGCCCTCTCTAGATGGCGCCCGAACGATCCCACGTAACCCACGGACAACACCACCTGACCGGGGAGTTCGCGCTGCACCGTTAGGTTGTCGTTGATCGCGTAAGGCACAGAGAAATTAGGATCGAGCAAATTCAGAGAGAAAGGCTCGAAGAAGCTGAAGTCCACGTTCGAACCTGCCGCAGGAGGCGTGAATGGAAACTTATTGGTAATCGCGCCTGCCCCGGTAATATTGACGAAAGGCGCCGCAAAGCTGGGATTCCCGAACAATGGCGAGTCCGAAGCTCCCGCGCTGGTAATAGCGAACGGCGGTGCGGTCAGATTTTGGAGTGTTAGCTCTTCTTCAACCTGGTTGAAGTAAACGCCTACGCCAGCGCGGATAGAGAACTTCCCCTGGTCTCCGGTCAAGTGCCCTAAAGCACCTGATGCATGGGGAGCCCACGCCAAACCCAAGCGAGGACCGAAATGGGTTAAACCAGTCTTATAGCCAGAGGCGGTGCAACCTGAGTCACCTGGGAAGACCAGTCCGGTGGGTGCAGTCGGAAAGACGACCGACTGCTGACCGGCGCGGAAGCAGTTGATCGCGCGATCGTGGTTGAAGTGGTCCGTAAGAGGCAAGTTGATTTGCCATCCCAATCCATAATTAATCGTGAGACTCTGGGTGGCTTTCCAGGAGTCCTGGGCGTAATTGTAAAACGCTTGGGCCGAGGCGTCGATGAAGCCTCCGTTCGATTGTGCATAGCTGTCCGGAATCCCCAGCAAGAAATCTGCGCCAGGGAGGCCCGTGCTGAAAGGACCCGATCCCCCAAAACTAAAGGCACCGCTGTTGTTGAAGAAGAAGGGATTCGACACCTTGAAGCGCCGGGCATTGATTCCGAACTTCAAAGTGTGTTTCCCAATAACGTAGCTGAAGTTGTCGTCGATCTGGTAGGTCTGGTCAATGCGTGGCTGCGGCCCGTTGGCGCTGAAGCCCAAGGTAAACAATCCGGTCAAGGTGATTACGGGCAGCCCAGCTCCCTTTGTGTTTTGCGGATTGATCGCAAATCCGACGGATGAGGGCAACGTTGGGTTGTTCGGTTCAACAGCGTCAAAGTTAAAGCGAGTATAGCCCAGCCGTAGCTCATTGAGAACGTTAGAGTTGAATGTGTGCGTCCAGCCTGCAGTGTACTGTTTGTAGAAGCGTGTGGCGTGCTCGCCGAACCCTGGCACCGTCGCCCCTGTAAATGGCAGAGTATCCGCCGTCGGGTTACTTTGCATGTAGCCGTAACCCGTGATCGTATCCTTGGTGCTGAAAGTATGGTCCACGCGCCAGATATATTGGTCGGCCGTCAATGTCGTTACCGGACTAAACGCGAATTGGTTCCCGCTGGAGTTTGGCAGCGGAACATAGGTGCTCGTAAGATTGGTGGCGATAGAATTTAGATCCTGTGTCGGAATCACGCCCGTGCTGAATAGACCGTTCGTTAGTACTGTAGTTTGATTGGCGCCGCCGAATACGCTGCCGTATGGAGTGCCCGCAGGGCACATTACCCCACCCGACATCGGGCAAGTTGAATTAGCGTCCCCAAACATTGGAAACGCCGAAGTATTCGGATTCACTGCGTTCTTGCAGGTAGTGCCCGGGCAATTCGTCCCTGGCGTCCCATCGAAAGCGCCGACACCGAAAGCGCCCGTGCGCTCTGCCGCAGAGAAAACCGTAGGGACATTGAATGGTTGCGCCTGCCGTGCACGCGTGCCTTGGTAGGAGAAGAAGAAGAACGTATGATTCTTATAAATGGGCCCGCCGACGGTGCCGCCGAACTGGTTCTGGTGGAAAACCGACGCCTTTTGCGTAAAAAAGTCCCTATCGTTCAAGAACGTGTCCCGATAAAAGTCGAACACATCGCCGTGGAATGAGTTCGTTCCAGAGCGGATGGCTGCGCTTAAGATCGCACCAGAATTGCGTCCGTATTCCGGGTTGATTGTGTTCGTGATCATGTTGAATTCGCCAATGGCATCCGGGTTTGGAAGGATTAGCGGTGTATTTAGCGGCAGGTCGTTCGAATCTTGCCCCATGATCAAATAGCTGTTCTGCTGCGACTGGGAACCGTTCGTCGAATAATTGCTTCCAAACCGATCTGAGCTTGCCACCACGCCGGGCTCAAGCTGCTGAAGGTTCACCCAATTGCGACCAATGAGGGGCATATCGCGAATAGTATCTCCGCTAATCACTGTTCCGAGCTGTGTATTGGCAGTCTCAACCTGTATATTGCTGGCCTCGACCATCACCTGTTCGGAGACTTGGCCCAGCTCCATTTTGATATTCAGCGCGTAAACCTGGTCAAGAACCAAGGTAATTCCCGTCGCCGTAAACGTACGGAAGCCCGAACTCACAGCAGTCACTCTATACGTGCCAACTGGCAAGTTTAGGAATACGAAATTGCCTTCCGCCTTGCTTTCCGATTCGTAAGAAACGCTTGTACCAACGTTTGTTGCGGTGAGCTTCACGCCTACCAAAGCAGCACCACTTGGATCGGCCACCGTACCCTGGATTCTTGCGTAGAGGTTGTCGGCCTTCGCTGTCGGAGCAACTAGCGGGCTGAACAACAAAACTGCAATCGCGATTACGGACAGACTGAGCGGCAGTAGCGCGCTCCCACACAGGACACGTTTCATATCTTTTGCCCCCATCAAGATCAGATTGAGATATTGAGAAATTGGCGGACCACCACAGTCCGCTGAAACAGGTGCAAGGAAGGTTCCAATCTTTAGGAAATATTATCTTCACCTTAAGTGACTGTAACTTCTTTGTTTTGTGAAGAGTACTAGGACTTCTTTAGCACGCTTTAGATGCAATTTATTCCATAAATTGTATCTAACTCCCATATCGCGTACGCGTTTATCGTGGTCCAAAGGTTTGCTTTATGTCATAGGGAGCTGGAATTGATGTTTTTGAAACTTAAAATTAGACTTGATCCATAAACAACAAAACGTCTGAAATTCCTCGGCCAAACTGCTTCCATGGAGCAAGTAGGCTCACGACAATGAATCCCTCCGATGGAAACTCGTAAAAGTGTCCTGGATGAACTGAGACGCCACGCGCAGCCAAGAGCTCAATCGCCAGGTCCTCGTCCGAACGCGTCAGGGGGAGGCGCAGTACCGCGCACCAGCCGCCTTCGACCCTCAGGCGCGAGACAGCCTTCTGCGCCGCCAACTGGCGGTCGAGCTCCGTAAGATTGCGCCGCACCCGCGACATCACTTGCCTCTGAAAACCATGCCGCTCTTCGAGAAACCTTGGGATCGCCAGTTGCACAGGCGCGTTCTCCGAGAGATAGGTATCCGCAATGACTTCAAGCCGCGCCAGCGCTTCGCTCTTCCATTGTTGCGGCCCGCCGACAACCAACCAAGCGGCCTTCATCTGCGGCAGCCCAGAAATCTTCGAGAGACCGCTCAAAGTAAATGTCGCAGCTCCGTGGTTCGCCGCGAAGCTCGCTGGCAGGCTTCCATCCAACACGAAATCGAGAAACACTTCGTCGGCTATGATGGCGATATCGCGCGCGGAACAAATGGCATTCAGCTTCGCCATTTCCGCGGACTTGACGAAATTCCCCGTCGGATTATTGGGATGCACGACGATGACCCCGCGTGTGCGCGGCGTGATGGCCTGCTCCAGCGCATGAAAATCGATCTGCCATCCGTGATCGTAAAGCAGCGGATAGCGCACCAGGCTGACGTCTTGGATGTCCGCGAGAAAATCGAACAGCGGATAACTTGGCGAAGGAATCAGAAGTTCATCGCCAGGATCACACAGCGTTCGAAACACGTAGGAATACGCTTCGCTCGTGCTGGTAGTTAGAAAAATATCATTGGCCGAAACCTTCTCTTCGCGATCGGCATAGTATCCAGCGACCGCTCTGCGAGCCGATTCCAGCCCCCTCGGATTCGGCTCATACGAGAGTGCCTCTGGATTGTGAAGCGCATCCAGGATTGCGGCCCGGTCGTATTCGAATCCGCACTCCGTTGGATTCGATACAGTCAGATCGATCAAAGGCTTCCCCTCCGCGCGGTGCGCCGCAAGCGCTTCGCTCAGCCGGTTCGGCGTCATATTCCAATTGGTGCGTTTTGCGAACATTTTGAAGCCGCATCATTATAGGGGAACAAGGCCTGCCGCGCCCGAACCCAAATCCAAGTGACGTATACTGGACGCGCGTCAAAGCCATGACTTCACATCCTCAAATTCCCACCTCGCTCGATCCCGTGCCGCAGCTCGATCTCGCCATGCAATACGCCGCCATCGGCGCTGAAATTCGAACTGCACTTGAGCACGTCATGGCCTCGCAACAATTTATCCTGGGACGCGAAGGCACTACGCTCGAAGAAGAGATCGCCAAGCTCTGCGGCGTCGCTTATGGCATCGGGCTGGCTTCCGGAACGGACGCCCTGATTCTCGCCTTGCGTGCGTGCGGTGTTCGGCCCGGCGACGAAGTCCTCCTCCCGCCGCTCACTTTTGTGGCCACAGGTAGCGCCGTCAGCGCTACTGGCGCCAAGCCAGTTTTCGCCGACATCCGCCCGGACACTTACAACATGGATCCCGCTGAGCTCACACGCCGCGTGACTCCGCGAACTCGCGCCATCATTGTCGTCCATCTTTACGGCCTCCCAGCGGACATGGACCCGATCCTCGCCTTCGCAAAAACGCGCAAACTCCCCGTAATCGAAGACAACGCGCAGGCCATCGGCGCGTCCTACAAAGGCCGGCCAACCGGTTCTCTCGCCGACGCTGGCTGCCTCAGTTTTTACCCCACGAAAAATTTGGGCGCTTACGGCGACGCGGGCATGGTCGTAACGAATTCAGCGGAAATCGCGGCGCGCGTTCGAACGCTCCGCAATCACGGCCAGTCGGCAAAGTATCTGAGCAGCGAGCCCGGCTTGAACAGCCGCCTAGATGAAATCCAGGCCGCCATCCTGCGCGTAAAGTTGCGCCATCTTCCGAATTGGCAGCGCGTCCGCCAATCGCTCGCCGCCGAATACAACCGCCTCTTCTCGCAAATCCCGGGCGTCATGCCCCCACTTGCTCCTAACGGATTCGAGCACGTCTACCACCAGTACACTATTCGCATTGAACAGCGCGACGCCCTCCACAAATTCCTGAGCGAAAGAAAAATCGGCAGCACCGTCTATTATCCCTACCCGCTGCACCTTCAGCCGCTGTACTCGGCGCTCGGTCACAAAGCCGGTGACTTCCCGCACTCTGAACGCGCCGCGCAAGAAGTTCTTTCACTGCCGATGTATCCCGAATTGCGTAAAGAGCAGATCGCGCGTGTCGTGGAGACGATCGCAGAATTTTTGAAATGTTAGCTTCGGAAACCCGAGATTCACTTGCCCAGATAAAGCAGCGCCAACAGGAAAACCCACAGCCCATCCATGAAGTGCCAGTAGTAGGAAGCAATCTCCGCGGCCATTGAACGCGAAACACCCGTCTCTCTAAACTTGTGTGCCAAGACGTAAAGCAGCGCAAAAACTCCACCGAGAAGATGCACCGCGTGGGCACCAGTGAAAATATAAAAGAAACTGCTGGCCTGATTGCTGGCGATGTAAATTCCTTGCGCCACGAGCTGCCGCCAAGCAATCAATTGCCCCGCAACAAACAGGAAACCCAAAACCGTGGTGAACAGCCAAAACTTCCGAAAACCGCGAAGGTCCGCAAGAAATAGCCGTCGTCGCGCTGCTTCCAGAGTGAAACTGCTAGCGAGAAGAACGCAGGTGTTGGGCCAAACGACGAACGGGAGATGCACGGTGATCCACACGCCGCTGCTGCGCCGCAGAACAATGAAAGCGCTCGCCAGCGCCATGAAAAACATCAGAATAGAAACGAGGCCAATCGCAATCGCCGTCGAGTAGCGCTTGGGTGAGGCTGACCAGTCGCGACGCCGATCGCCGTCGTCGCCGCCATCCCCGTCATCGCCCCCGCCGAACGACGGAGGCAAGCCTCCTCCTCCGCCGCCGATATCTTCAACGATGATTTCAATGTCCGGAGTTGAGGTTGTGCCCGGCATGGTAACGTTCTCTATTCTCCGATACTCTGAACTCTATTCTCCGGATTCGCGAGCCTTGACTATCTGTTCCGGCGCAAGATGCTGCGGCACGAAATCTTCGGCCACATCCGGCACGCCGAACTCGTAAGCCCCACGATACACCACCGGGTCGGTCGCGCCAAAATCATCGGCGGGCGGCGGCGAAGAGACGCTCCATTCGAGCGTGGTGGCGCGCCAGGGGTTGCATTCCAAAACCCTTTCACCGCGGACCAGGCTCCACAGAAAATTGACTAGGAAAAGCCCTTGCGCGAAAACGGTGAGAAGAATGGCCACTGTGATAAAAGTGTGGACTGGACCAACGATCGCGGCGATGGCCGCCCTGCGACTGCCGGAGTAAAGATTCGTATGCGCCATCAGGCCGAGCCAGTGCATGGGCATGAAGACGCAATAGACTCCAGTAAAGGTCAGCCAGAAATGAATTTTGCCAAGAGATTCGTTCAACCGGCGGCCAAACATCTTGGGGAACCAGAAAAACAACGCGCCAAGAATGGAGAATGTCGCCGCCACACCCATCACCAGATGAAAATGGCCGGTGACGAAATCATCGCTGACCGCGGCAGCGGTGGCGAGATCGTGGCCCGCCAGGAAGATTCCCGAGAGCCCGCCGGAAAGAAAAAGTGAAATGAAGCCGAGCGCGAAAAGCATCGCTGTGTTGAGCTGCACGCGCGCGTTCCAGAGTATGCCAAACCAGCTGAGCACCAGGATCGTGGCGGGCAGTCCAAGCGAAGAAGCCAGCAGCGAAAAGACCAGCGGAGAAAATGGGTTCATGCCGCTGGAAAACATATGCTCGCCCCAAACGCAAAAACCGAAAACGCCCACGCCGCACAGCGCCAGAACCACGAGACGTTCCTTCCACACCGGCTTGCGCGAAAACACGGAAATCAGATGCGTGACCAGGCCAAGGCACGGAAGCATGGCGACATAGACGTCGGCTTGTGCGAAAAACCAGAAAAGGCGCTGCCAGAGAACGGGAACGGCGTTAGCGATAGCACCAGCCGGTTGATTGGCAACGAAACTCAACACCGGAAAAAAGTGCGTGCTCATTAGCCGATCCGAGAGCAAGCAAACGCACGCCGCCAGCAGAATGCTGAAAATCAGCATGCCCAGTATGGCGTTGATGAACCACGCCCAAACGGTCAGCGGCAGGCGCGGCAGAGTCATTCCCTGCCCTCGAAGATCGATGGTCGTGACGCTGAAATTGAGCGCGTTGGCGAGTGACGCGGCGCAGAAGACGGCCACACTTACGATCCACAGCGTGATGGCGGGGTGAGCGGGAATTAAGAATGTCGTGGTTAAGCCGATTAGCGAGGCCACCGTAGCCCAGAACGCGAGGAGGTTCAGCTTCGGGAAAGCCATTTCGCGCGCCCCAATCTGCAAGGGCAGAAAATAATTCCCGAAACCGGCCTGCGGCGCCGCGGTCAGCACCAGAAAAACCATCAGCGAACCATGAAGCGTGGTTAGCGCCGCAAAACGGTCCGGCGAATCGCCGAGGCTGGAGAGCAACGGCAAATGCACACCCGGCCACATCAGATGGATGCGCATGAGCAGCGACATGGCCATGCCAAGAAAAACGCTGAACAGCGCCAACCATAGATGGTTCAGCCCAATCGTCTTGTGGTCAGTGCTGAAAACGCAGCGCGACAGAAAGCCGCCCTGAGGTGAGTCCTCGTGATTTGCTCCGCTGTCGTCGTTGGCCATTCTTGCTCTGGAGACCCCAGCCGGCCCGAAGCGGGACCAAGCCGCCGGTCGCGAAACAAATAGAATACATCGAACAGGAAAAGGCAAGGGGGGCGCCCGCGATTTCGCCGTTGCTAGTTGTAGTTAGGGGACATTCGGACGCGGGATCAAGGAGTGGCGACGCGGCTCAGATAAAAGTGGAAGAAGGCGTCGGAGTTGGACTCAAGACAGACTTGCGAGTTGGGAGGATTGGGGGCGTTTGGCGGGCCGGGGTCGGGGCGAGTAAAACCCTGCGCGTCGACGCGGATGTGCATGGGCTGGACGGGGCAAAGAGTGGGATTGACCAGGAAGGCGATGGTCATGGGATCGAAGAGAGTCGGCGTCTCCTGGCCCCACTGATGATAGAGAAGCGTGAGCGCATCGGTGACCGGACTGCCTTGCCTGAAGAGGAAGGCGCGCTTAACTTCATCGAGCTTAAGCTGGGTGGCGTCGAGCGGCATGACGAAGAGGGGCACGCCGGAGGCAAAGAGCTTTTGGGCGGATGGTATGTCGTTGAGGATGTTCCACTCGGGTTCAGGGGGCTTGGGTGGGCCGAGTCCGATGTCACCGTAGCCGCGCTTGATGGAGCCGCCCATCATAATGATGCGCTTGAGTTTGCGGAAGGTGGCAGGGTCTTTGTCGATGGCGGCGCCGACATTCATGAGCGGACCGATGGCGATCAGCGTGACTTGGCCGGGGTTGCGGCGGATTTGCTCAAGCAGGAAGGCGACGGCATCTGGATGCGAAGGCTTGGCGAAGTGGCCGGATTCCGCGTAGCGGCGTTGGGTGAAGCTGTCCTTGGAGGGTGATGGCGCGCCAGCGGCTATCAGAATGTCGGGGCGGCCGATTTCGGCGAGGAAACGGTCGAGGAGTTTGGCGCGAGTTTCGGTGTCACCGAAAGTGGTAGTGATGCCGAGGATTTGTAGTTCGGGGCTGCGCACGGCGAGAGCCACGGCGAAGGCGTCGTCTATGTCGTCGCCGATGTCTGTGTCGATGATGACTTTTTCAGGCAGCGTGGGAGCGGATTGGCCTCGACTGACAGGTGGAGTCGCTAGGGTTGTGCAGAGCAGGATGGAGGTCAGGACCGTTGAGAACTTAATTGAAAGCAAAAAAAGCTTCCTGCGGAAAATTTGGTGCGGTCGAGAGGACTCGAACCTCCACGCCTTGCGGCGCTAGCACCTCAAGCTAGTGCGTCTGCCAGTTCCGCCACGACCGCATTGACATCCATCGTAAATAGAATGATGCAGAGTGTCAAATGAATGACGCGAAAAGCAAGAAAAGAAGATGCTGGCGTGAAGGCAAGGCTAAAAATGCCCGCCCTACGCAGACTTGCTATGGTTTTTTCGGCGGCGCTGGGGCTGGCTGCGAAGGGGCCGCAGGTTGAGAAGCTGGTTTCGAGTTGGGTTGCTGGGTACCAGGCTGCGTCGCAGGAGTCGTTGCTGGAGTAGTCGCAGGAGTTGCCGGCGGCTGGGAAGCAGGCTGCGTGTTGGGCTGGGACGTGGACGGCGTGGTCGCGGGTGTAGTTGATGGCGTAGTCGCCGGGGCAGTCCCATGAGTTGGCAAAGTCGTGGCGGGTGCCGGAGCTGGCTTTGGCGCTGGCTGCGAAACCTTTTCGAGGACGGAGCTGCCGGCGCCAACAGCCTTATCTGTGCGCAGCACCATGGCCATCGCGCACAGCATGAACATCACCGCGCACCACGTGGTGGCCTTGGAAAGAACGTTAGCCGCGCCCCGCGGGCCGAAAGCCGTTTGGCTGCCGGCGCCGCCGAAGGCTCCGGCGAGATCAGCGGCTTTGCCGCTCTGCAGCAGCACCACGATGATCAGCACCAGGCAGTTTAAAATGAAAAAGCTGGTAAGCAGCCAAGAAGCGAACCGGAAGCCGAGCACGACGACTCCGGCACCGATCAATAAGGCGACCGTCCACTTCATCCAAATTGGCATGTCAAAACCTCACACGATCGAAAAGATGGCGGCAAGAGCCGCGTGCACAACTTGGCGGCCCGAAGCCGCCGCTACAAAAACAAATTCAAACGGGTTGAAATCCGCTCCTACTTGAAATTCACGAGCGCGGCAAACGATTTTGCGTCCAGGCTCGCTCCGCCCACGAGCGCGCCATCCAATTCTTCCTGGGCCATCAACCCTTGAATATTGTCAGGCTTGACGCTGCCGCCATAGAGAATCCGCAGGGCGGAGGCAAGGTGCACAGAGAACTTTTCTCCAGCGCAACGCCGGAGAAAGCTATGAGCCTCGGCAGCAATTTCAGGGGTCGCCGTACGGCCCGTGCCGATAGCCCAAACAGGCTCGTATGCAATTAGAATACGGGAGAACTCTTCCGGGGTCAACGCGCCGGGGCCGCCATTAAATTGGCGGCTGAGAACTTCTTTGGCGAGGCCGGCGTCGCGTTCTTCCTGGGTTTCTCCCAGGCAGACGATGGGGGTGAGGCCGCTTTCCAGCGCCATCAAAGTCTTTTTAGCGACGTTGTCATCGGTTTCGCGAAAAAGCTGGCGGCGCTCGGAATGGCCGATGATGACGTAGCGGCAGCCGGCTTCGGCAAGCATGGGCGCGGAAACTTCGCCGGTGAAGGCGCCTTCCTTGCTCCAGGAGACGTTCTGGCCGGCGATGGCGACGCTGGAGCCTTTCGCAGCTTCGAAAGCGGTCGAGATCGCGGTGAACGGCGGAGCCACGACGATGTCGCAATGTTTTGCGGCAGCGACGAGCGGAAGGAACGAGGAGAAAAACGCGCGCGTGTCCGCGAGCGTCTTGTACATTTTCCAGTTGCCGGCGATTACGCGGCGTCGCATTTGAGCCTCCATAAGAGAGATAGAAAAAGATAACGCAAAGACGCCGAGAACACGGATGGTTCGCAGAGAAGAAGGGGAATCATTTGTTGGTGAGGGCTTCGACGCCGGGGAGTTTGCGTCCGCCGAGAAATTCGAGGGAAGCGCCGCCTCCCGTGGAGATATGGGAAATCTTGTCAGCAACGCCGGATTGATGAACGGCGGCCACGGAATCACCGCCACCGACGATGGAGGTAGCTCCGGCGCTGGTGGCGGCGGCGACGGCTTTGGCTACTTCTAGGGTGCCCTTCGCAAAAGCGGGCATTTCGAATACGCCCATGGGGCCATTCCAGACGATGGTTTTGGCGGAAGCAATTTTCTGGCGATAGGTGTCGACAGTTTTCGGTCCGATGTCCAGGCCCATCCAGCCGTCTGGCGTGGCGGAAACGGAAACCGTTTTCGTGGCGGTGTCGGCCTTAAATTCGGCACCGACAATGTGATCGACGGGAAGTAGCAGAGCAAATTTCTTTTGCTGGGCTTCGGCGCGGAGGCGCTTGGCAAGATCGAGTTTGTCGTCTTCCACAAGCGATTTGCCGATGGGCTGGCCTTCAGCTTTGAGAAATGTGTAGGCCATGCCACCGCCGATAAGCATGGCGTCGGAAATTTTCATGAGGTTTTCGACGACTTCAATTTTGTCGCTGACTTTGGCGCCGCCGAGAATGGCGACGAAGGGCCGTGTGGGATTGGTGACGGCTTTGCCGAGATAGGCGAGCTCTTTTTCCATGAGCAGGCCTGCGGCGGATTGCTGGACGAAGCGCGTAATGCCCACGACGGAAGCGTGGGCCCGGTGCGCGGAGCCGAAAGCATCGCAAACGAAAACGCCATCGCAAAGAGCGGCAAGCTGTTTCGAAAAAGCTTCGTCGTTTTTCTCCTCTTCAGGATGGAAGCGGACATTTTCGAGAACGAGCACTTCTCCGTCGCGCAAAGCTTTGCTCTGGCCTTCGGCGCCTGGCCCGACGCAATCGAGCGCGAACGCAACAGGATTGCCGAGAAGCTCTTCTAGTTTTTTCGCAACGGGTTTTAAGGAATATTTCAAATCCGGGCCGCCTTTCGGACGGCCTAGATGCGATGCGAGCACGACGCGGGCGCCTTTTTGAATAGCGAGGCGGATAGTAGGAAGCGTTTCGCGGATGCGCGTGTCGTCGGTGACGACGGCGTCCTTCAGGGGAACGTTGAAATCCACGCGGATGAAGACGCGTTTGCCGCGGAGGTCGAGGTCGTTGATGGTGAGTTTGTTCATGGTCCGGTGACTCGTGAATGGTGATTGGTGACTGGTGAAAAAT
>Ga0137412_10003636_pt1 | contig 12282 bp, 10 predicted proteins | sample CZODoug2_1_16fun_FD_122160 | JGI IMG/M metagenome (GOLD analysis project Ga0137412, IMG submission 122160) | Vadose zone soil fungal communities from Angelo Coast Range Reserve, California, USA - CZODoug2_1_16fungal (Hybrid Assembly) | ecosystem: Environmental > Terrestrial > Soil > Vadose zone...
AAACTGGTCGATTCCAAGAAGCGCCATGGCGCGCTGGTGCGCGCCGACGGCGCCATCATGCTCGGCGACAAGGTCGGATCGATCCACCGCATCGGCGCGGTGGCGCAGGGCTCGGAAGCCTGCAACGGCTGGACCTTCTGGCATGTCGAGACCAAGACCGGCCTCAGACTGATCGACGAACTGCGCGCCGAAATCCGCTCGGAAATGGCGGCGGGCTAAAGCCCGCCTGTGCTGCGATCTCAGCAACGACCTGGTCCGGCAATTCGATCCCTTGCTCTCGCCGGTCTCCTCGACGATCACGCAGGAATGCGCGGGGTCGCCGTCCGGATAGGGCGTCCCTTTCATGATCAGGAACGTCACGGAAAGGGCCCCGGAGAGCCCGGCGGGCTGCGAATAGGCCGGCAGAGACGACATCAAGAATGCCCCATCTCGACGCTGTACGGGAACGCATGCTGACTCCGGTGTCGTGGGGATGTCGGCGCTGGACTGGGCTGCAACTCAGGATAGGCAAAAAACATGAACGTGAACTCAGCCAGCATTTGAAATTGCCGTCGGTTCCGGTAACCATCAGGTGATGAAGACGACCGCGGCTTAATCGGGCCTGACGTCGCGCGACATCAATTCTGCAACAAGTCCCCAATTCTTCAACAAGTCCCGGGAGAGAATTCCGATGCTCAAATTCTATTTCAACGGCGCGCCGAACCCGACCAAGGTCGCGCTGTTTCTGGAAGAAACCGGTCTGCCTTACGAACCCGTGGCGGTCGATACCCGCAAGGGCGATCAGTTCAAGCCGGAATTCCTCAAGGTGAACCCGAACGCCAAGGTGCCGGCGATCGACGACGACGGCGTGTTCGTGTTCGATTCCAACGCCATCCTGCTCTACCTCGCCGAGAAGACCGGCAAGTTTCTGCCCGCCAGCACGCCGGCCAACCGCGCGCAATTGCTGTCATGGCTGATGTTCGTCGCCACCGGCGTCGGCCCCTATTCGGGCCAGGCCGTGCATTTCAAGCATTTCGCGCCGAAGGAGCTGGAATACGCCCACAACCGCTACCAGTTCGAGGCGCATCGGCACTACAAGATCCTCGACGATCACCTCGCCAACAGCCGCTACATGGTCGGCGATGCCTACGGCATCGTGGACATGGCGTTGTGGGGCTGGGCGCGCATGGTGCCGTTCATGCTCGGCGACGACGCCTTCACGAAATATCCCAACGTCAAGCGGCTGCTCGACGAGGTTTCCGCCCGGCCGGCGGCGGCGCGGGCACTCGCGCTGAAGGACAAGTTCACCTTCAAGGCCGAGATGGACGAAGAGGCGCGCCACATCATGTTCGGCCACCTCAAGACCAAGGCGGCTTGATTCGCCCCACCGTCATTCCGGGGCACGCGCTTTTGCGCGTGGACCCGGAATCCAGAAAATTATTGGGCGAGATTCCGGGTTCGAGGCCGTTGGCCTCGCCCCGGAATGACGGAGCTATCCCGCGCGGCTACTTCAATTTCGCGAGCGCGCTCTCGACCACTTCCCGCGTGTGGGGCTTCTGAATGGCCGGGGCCGCGGCGAGCTCGGGCGCGACGCGCAATCTTAGCTCGCGTTGAGCTTCCTCTCTTCGGGGAACGGCCCGAGCACCCGCTCGACAAGGTCCGAGTCCAGATATTCCTTGATCTCCGTGATCTTGCCGTCGACGACGCGGTAGACCAGGCAATAATGGTTGTCGTAGCGCTGTCCCGTCTTGGTGACGTTGTCGCCGCGCGCTTCGACCGCGACATACTCGCCGTCGGCGATGAAATTGAACGCCACCGTGCGCGGCCGCTCGGCAAAGAACGAGCGGAAATATCCCATCAGGCCGTTCATGATGGCGTCCCGGCCCTTGAACTGCTGCGACCAGGAATTCTGCCCGGTCACGGTCCAGCAGGCGTCCTCGGCGAGGCTGTCGACGAAGGTGGTGCCGCTACGGCTGGCGGAATCGGCAAAGACCTGCTGGATCAGCTTTTTGTTGGCGGCGGTGTTCATGGCGGCTTCTCCTTGAGTTGATCCGCCGATCATCGCGCCATCATTGCTATTCTTCCAATCGATAGATGTTATGATATATATTCAGCCCATGAATTTGAATTCGCTTGACCTCAATCTGCTGGTCGCGCTGGACGCGCTGCTAATGGAGGCCAATGTCAGCCGCGCCGCGATGCGGATCGGCCTGTCGCAGCCGGCGGCGAGCCACGCGCTGCAGCGGTTGCGCGAATTGATCGGCGATCCCCTGCTGGTGCGATCGGGCGCCCGCATGGAGCTGACGCCGCGGGCGCTGGCCTTGCGCGCGCCGCTGGCGCAGGCGCTCGATCAGGTGCGCGCGCTGTTCGTGCCCGACGATTTCGATGCGGCGCGCAGCGAACGGCAATTCCGCCTGATGATGCCGGATCTCGCGGTCGAATTGCTGATGCCGCCGCTGATGGAGAAGATCACGCGGCTCGCGCCGAACGTGACGATCGACGTCGTGCCGTGGCGGGGATCTGCGATCTTCACGGCGGAATTTGCCCGCACCATCGACATGGTGATCTCGATCGGCGACGCCTTCAAGGGATTTCACCGCCAGTTGCTTTATACCGACGCCGACGCGCTCGCGGTGCGGCGTGGTCATCCGTCCGCGAGCAAGCTGAAGACCAAGGAGGCCTTCCTCAGCGCCCGGCATGTCGCGGTCATCATTCGCGGCCAGAACGAGGACCTGATCGACAGTTGGCTCCGCGCCAAGGGCATCGAGCGGCGGATCGCGCTGATCGTACCCGGCTATATCGAAGCGCTGCATGTCGCGGCGCGCACCGATCTCGTGGCCTTCGTGCCGCGCCGCCTGATCGCGGCGCTGTCGCAACAACTCTCGCTGAAAACCATAGCCCCGCCGCTCGATCCCGGCATCGACGAGCAATTCATGTTCTATCCGACCCGTGCCCAGATGGACCCGGGCTCGATCTGGCTGCGCAAGCTGATGCTGCAGACGGGCCGCGAGCTCGATCGCAAACGGCCGTGAAGCGCGTAGGGTGTGCAAAGGCGCCCTTGCGCCGTGCGCACCATCCATCCCCGATCACTTCCGAAATGGTGCGCACGCTGCGCTTTGCACACCCTACGATTCCGCTGCGATCCCGCTTTTAAGCCTTCTGGTCGGCGAGCACCTTCTGCACCGCCGGCCGCTCTGCCATGCGCTTGTGATGATCGGCGACCTTTGGCAGCGCCGCGATGTCGACGCCGTCGCCTTCGAGCCAGGTCGCGATCGTATAGAGATAGGGATCGCAGATCGTGTATTGCTCGCCCATCACCCACGGGCCCTTGAGCATGTCGCGCTCGATCAGCGCGAAGCACGCGCCGACGGTCTTCGGCACCATCCGCTTCATGTCGGCGAACGTGGTCTCCTCCGTCGCCCAGCGCGCGCCGCGCAGCTTGTGGGCATGGGCGACATGCACCGTCGAGCAGAGATAGCTGTTGAAGGCCTGCACTTGCGCAAATGCAAAAGCGTCGTCGAGCGGCGCGAGCTTGGCTTTCGGAAAAGTCTGCGCGATGAACGCCAGCATGGCCGGAGTCTCGGTCAGGACGCCGCGGTCGGTCACCAGCGTCGGGACGCGTCCCTTCGGGTTGAGCTTGAGATATTCAGGACTGTTCTGCTGGTTGGCCTTCATATCGAGCTTTTCGATGGTGTAGTCGGCGCCGGCTTCCGCCAGCGCAATGTGGGAGGCGAGCGCGCAGGTGCCGGGCGCGAGATAGAGCTTGAGCATTTTTCATCCCCTTGAGACGGTAGGAAGTTAACGGTGGACCGCCGTCCCGTCCATCCCCTTGCCTGCATTCCTGTCCGCCATGACCGGCCTTTCGCAGTTGCCCCCTTGGCGGCTCCCATGTCATGACGCCGTCAGTCCAGAGGGGCATGTCATGACCATCCTCATCGCGGGCGGCGGCATCGGCGGCTTGACCCTCGCGCTCAGCCTGCATCAGATCGGCGTCGCTGCCAGAGTGTTCGAAAGCGTGCCCGCGCTGAAGCCGCTTGGCGTCGGCATCAACGTGCTGCCGCATGCGGTGCGCGAGCTGGTCGAACTCGGCCTGCTCGAGCGCCTGGAAGCAAACGGCGTGCGCACCAAGGAGCTGGCCTATTTCTCCAAGCGCGGCCAGCCGATCTGGAGTGAGCCTCGCGGCTTGGACGCCGGCTACAAATGGCCGCAATTCTCGATCCATCGCGGCACGCTGCAGCAGATCCTGCTCGACACCGCGATCGAGCGGCTGGGTACGGAGAACATCCTCACCAGCCATCACCTGACCGGCTGGACGGAAACCGCGACCGGCGTCCGCGCCGATTTCATCGACAAGGCCAGCGGCAAGGCCGCAGGCTCCTATGACGGCGACGTCCTGATCGCGGCCGACGGCATCCACTCCGCGGTGCGCGAAAAGCTCTATCCGCAGGAAGGTCCGCCGATCTGGAACGGACGCATCCTCTGGCGCGGCGTCACCGCGGCGGACGCGTTCCTGTCCGGCCGCACCATGATCATGGCCGGCCATGAAATCCTGAAATTCGTCTGCTACCCGATTTCGAATGCGCCGGACGCCTCAGGCCGCTATCAGATCAACTGGATCGCCGAACGCCACATGCCGCCGACCTATCAATGGCGCCGCGAGGACTATAACCGCACGGCCAAGCTCGACGAATTCCTGCCGTGGTTCGAAGACTGGAGATTCGACTGGCTCGACGTGCCCGGCCTGATCGGCAACTGCCTGCACGCCTATGAATATCCGCTGGTCGATCGCGATCCGCTTCCCCGCTGGACGTTTGGCCGCGTGACCTTGATGGGCGATGCCGCGCATCCGATGTATCCGATCGGTTCCAACGGCGCTTCCCAAGCGATCCTGGATGCAAGGGTGCTGACCCGCGAGATCCTCGCGCATGGGCCGACCACTGCGGCGCTGATGGCCTATGAGGCCGAGCGCCGTCCGGCCACGTCGGATCTCGTGATGCTCAACCGCCGCAACGGACCCGAACAGGTCATGCAACTGGTCGAGGAACGCGCGCCAGACGGCTACAAGGTCGTCACCGACGTGCTGTCGCTGAAGGAGCTGGAAGACATCGCCGCCAATTACAAACGCGTCGCCGGCTTCCAGGTCGAGGCGCTCAACGCCAAGCCGCCGATCGTTATCATGCCAGCGAAAGCCCCGCGAGCGAGCGCGGGCAACTAAGCTGTCATCATCCGCGAAAGCGGATGATCCAGTATTCCGAAGCCTATCGATTTAAATTGGCGTCGCGGCGTAGTGAATGCCTGCATTCGCGGGGCATGACGACGTTGAGGCTTCGCTATCGCAGTGCCTTCGCCGTATCGATCAATCGCGCGCTGGTGGTGGCGGTTGCGAGCACCGCACCGTCTTGGGCCATCAACTTCCCCTCGACGAACGCGATCGTCTTGCCGAGTTGCACGACATTCGCCTCGCCGATGATCGGCCCCGGCTTTGCGGGGTTGAGAAAGTTCACCGTCATGGTGACGGTCGCGGTGTAGAGCTTTCCGTCGGTCATGACGAACACCGCCGGCCCCATCGTGTCGTCGAGCATGGCGGAGAGAATGCCGCCCTGCACGAAGCCGGCCGGATTACAGAATTCCGCCTTGCCGTCGAAACCGATCCGCACCCAGCCCTCAGCGGGCCGCGCATCGAGCAGATGCCAGCCGAGCAGTTTCGACGATGGCGGCGGTGTGAACTGGTCGAGCGCGGTCTTGATCATGGGAGCCTCCAATTGGCTCCCCATACATAGCGCGAAGCTGCTGCCAGCGTACTGTCAGGATCAAAGGCCCAATCCGTGCGCGATCGCCTTGCGCATCACATTGGGCAGCGCTTCGTCGGCCAGCGTCGCGATCGGCACCCAGCGCATGCCCTTCGGCGCGCGCGTACCGGCCGCGACCTGCGCGGTATAGATCACAAGCTCCAGCGGGAAATGCGTGAACACATGAGTGACCACGCCGGCCTTGCGGTGCCAGCGGGCCACGCCGTTCAGCGTCGGCGCCTGCGCGCGCGCCGCCTCGTCGTCCTGGCCGGCGAGCCAGTCGGAGCCCGGTACTTCGGTCATGCTGCCGAGCAGACCCTTTTCGGCACGCGAGCGGACCAGAAGCTCCTCGCCGCGCGTGACCACGAACGCCGCCCCGCGGCGCAGCGCACCGGATTTCTTCGGCGCCTTGCGCGGAAACGTGTCCTGGTCGCCGCGGGCACGCGCGAGGCAATCCTCGTTGAGCGGACAGAGCGCGCAGGCCGGCTTCTTCGGCGTGCAGATCGAGGCGCCCAGATCCATCAGCGCCTGGGCGCTATCGCCGGCGCGAGACTTCTCGTCGCCAGCGCGCGCATCGTCGAGCAACGTCGCCGCCAGTTGCTGGATGCGCGGCTTGACCTGCGGCAGTGGCTCTTCGACCGCATAGAGCCGAGACACCACCCGCTCGATATTGCCGTCGACCGGCATGGTGTGGCGATCGAACGCGATCGCGGCAATGGCCGAGGCCGTGTACGGCCCGATCCCCGGCAGCGCGCGCAGGCCCTCCTCGCTATCCGGGAACACCCCGCCATGGTCGCGCAGCACCGCGACGGCGCAGGCGTGCAGGTTGCGCGCCCGCGAATAATAGCCGAGCCCGGCCCACATCCTTAGGACATCGTCGAGCGAGGCCTGCGCCATCGCCGCCACGTCCGGCCAGCGGCCGAGAAACTTCTCGAAATACGGCCCCACGGTCTTGACGCCGGTCTGCTGCAGCATGATTTCCGACAGCCACACCCGATAGGCATCGGCCCGCTCGCCGGGCAGCGCCCGCCACGGCAACCGTCGCCGATGGCGGTCGTACCACGCCAGCAGCAGCGCGGGGCGGTCGTGGTCGGCCGTGTGGGAGGTCGGCTTTTTTTGCCGGATTGGAATCGAAGGCACGGCACATTCTAGAATTGGAATCGCAACGTGACCAGAGACGGCCGGCGGCCTATGTGTTTCGTATGGGATGAGGGAGGACCGACCTATGTCGAGATCGTCGACTACCATGGCTAAGGCGGGACTGCTCAACAACCCGCATCCCGGCGAAATCCTGCTTGAAGAGTTCCTCAAGCCCATGGTGCTGAGCCAGAACGCGCTGGCGCGCGCGGTTCATGTCGCGCCGCGCCGCATCAACGAGATCGTGCTCGGCAAGCGAGACATGACGGCCGATACCGACCTTCGATTGGCACGGTATTTCGGCGTGTCGGAGGGGTTTTTCCTGGGACTCCAGATGGACGACGATCTGATGCAGCGGCGGCGCGAGATCGACCGCGACCTGAAGACGATCCGCCCGCGCGCGGCATGATTAGGCCGGCCTCCAAGGCCGTGATATGACAGGCCATGGCAAAACCCCGTCAGTTCAGTGCAAAGCCGCTATCCCTCATGCTCGGCGACGTGTTTTCCGAGGTCTATGCCAAGCAGGGTTTCGCGGCGCGCGAACTGGTGACGCGCTGGGCCGAGATCGCGGGGCCGGAAATCGCCGCCCATGCCGAGCCCCTGAAGATGCAATGGCCGCGGCCGGTGGAAGGCCAGCCGCAGGAACCGGCTACCCTGGTGCTGCGGGTCGAGGGCCCGATGGCGCTGGAAATCCAGCATTCCTCCAACGTGATCCTGCAACGCGTCAACCGCTTTTTCGGCTGGAGCGCGGTCGGGCGGCTGGCATTGCGGCAGGCGCCGCTCTCGCGCCGGGACCGGCCCAAGCGCGTTCGCGCGCCGGATCCGGCATCGGTGGCCGAGGTCGAAAAAACCCTGTCCGCGGTCGAAGATGAGGGCTTGCGCGCCGCCCTGGCGCGGCTCGGCGCTTCCCTTGGCGCCTCTCCCGGCACCACCATCAAGCGAAATTGAGCCTTTCTTCGCAACACGGCGTCGCAACCCGCCATTGCCTCAATGGCCGTTTCAAGCTAGCGAACGAGGTCTCAACTGGGACCCTTGTACTGGGACCTTTTGCAGTGGATCTTTATTGGTGGACCTGGCGCGAAAGCGCCCATCCGGGAGCAGACCTGTGATCATCACCCGCCGCGCCTTCACCGCCGCTTTGTCGCTGACCGGTCTTGCCGCGCTCGCCGGACTTTCACCGCTGCGGCTGATCACTGATGCCATGGCGCAGGGCGCCTCCGATGTCGCCAAGCCGGTATCGCTGCCCGACATGGCGCTCGGCCCGGCCAATGCGACCGTGACCATCACCGAATACGCCTCGATGACCTGCCCGCACTGCGCCGCGTTCAATGAACAGGTGTTCCCGAAGATCAAGGCCGAATATATCGACACCGGCAAGGTGCGTTACATCTTCCGCGAGTTCCCGCTCGACATCAAGGCGGCCGCGGGCTCGATGCTGTCGCGCTGCATCGCCAATGGCGACGCGCCGAAATATTTTGCGGTCACCGACATGCTGTTCCGCCAGCAGAACGACTGGGTGATGAAGAACACCACCGAGACCCTGACCCGGATCGGCAAGCAGGCCGGCCTCACCCAGCAGCAGGTAGAGACCTGCCTGAAGGACCAGTCGCTGCTCGACAAGATCGTCGCCGACCAGAAATACGCCAGCGAGGTGCTGAAGGTCGATTCGACGCCGACCTTTTTCGTCAATGGCGACAAGATCAAGGGCGAGACCTCGCTCGAGGAATTCGAGAAGAAGATCAACCCGCTGTTGAAAAGCTGACGGGTTTTGCGTGCAGCCGGAATCCCTCCTTGGAGGGATTTGGGACCCGAATCAGGTTTCTGCCGAGCCGTCGGCGCGGGCTTGCCAATGTCTGATCATTCGCGTGCGCAACCTGCGTCAAAGCCTCGCGAAACCTCGATAAAGCGCTTGATAAATCCCTTGATAAATCCCTTGGGAAAAGCGGCCGCTGCCGGTTGCCCTTCGGCCCCGGCAAAGCCATTGTCGCGGCCTATCCGAGACGCTTGAAGCGACTCATCCGCCACACCGACATCACCTTCTATGGTATTGTCCCGGCAGGGAGATTCGCGCGTTGTACCTAGCGAATCCGGCCAACTGAGAATCGTGTATGAAACTCACGCGTCTTCGCCTTCATGGCTTCAAGTCGTTCGTTGAACCAACGGACTTCGTGATCGAACCGGGCCTGACCGGCGTGGTCGGTCCGAACGGCTGCGGCAAGTCGAACCTGGTCGAGGCGTTGCGCTGGGCGATGGGCGAGACCTCGCACAAATCGCTGCGCGCCGCCGACATGGATGCGGTGATCTTCGCCGGTTCCGGGAACCGCCCGGCGCGCAACCACGCCGAAGTGGTGATGACGATCGACAACACCGATCGCACCGCACCCGCCGCGGTCAATGATCGCGAGATCCTGGAAATTTCACGCCGGATCGAGCGCGAGGCGGGTTCCGTCTACCGCATCAACGGCCGCGACGTGCGCGCCCGCGACGTGCAACTTTTGTTCGCCGACGCCGCGACCGGGGCACGGTCCCCGGCGCTGGTCCACCAGGGCAAGATCGGCGAGATCATTCAGGCCAAGCCCGAACAGCGCCGCCGCGTACTGGAAGACGCCGCCGGCGTCGCCGGGCTGCATGCCCGCCGCCACGAGGCGGAATTGCGGCTGAAGGCCGCCGAGACCAACCTCACCCGCGTCGAGGACGTGATCGGCCAGCTCGCAGGGCAAATGGAGGGCCTGAAGAAGCAGGCGCGCCAGGCGATCCGGTTCCGCGAAGTGGCCGCCAAGGTGCGCAAGGCCGAGGCCACGCTGTTCCATCTGCGCTGGATGGAAGCCGCCGCCGGCGTCGCGGAGACCGCCCATATTCACGAGCTCAGCGTTCGCGAGATGGCCGAGCGCACCCGCGAGCAGGCGGAATCCGCCCGCATCCAGGCGATCCGCGCCTCCGAACTGCCGGCGCTACGCGATGCCGAGGCCCGCGCCGCGGCCGGGCTGCAGCGACTCACCAACGCCCGCGACATGCTCGACCGCGAAGAGGCGCGCGCCAAGGAGCGCGCCTCCGAACTCGACCGCCGGCTGATGCAGTTTTCCTCCGACATCGCCCGCGAACAGCAACAGGCGTCCGACGCTGATGCGGCCGTGCTGCGGCTCGATGTCGAGGACGCCGAGATCAAGGAAGAGATCCTGCTGCGCGTCGAAAAGCGCAGTGGCGTCGATGAACGGGTGGCGCAAACCGAGGAAACGCTGGCCGACGCCGAGCGCCTGTTCTCGGAACTCACCACCGCGCTTGCCGCCCTCACGGCCCAGCGCGGCCAGCTCGAGGCCAATGTCCGAAGCCATCGCGACCGGCTGTCGCGGCTCGACCAGGAAATCGCCGATGTCCAGGCCGAAGAGCACAAGCTGCAGCAGGAAACCAGCGCGATCGGCGATCTCGCCGAACTGGCCGCAGCCACGGTCAACGCGCAACAGAATCTGGCGGAGTCCGAGGCGGCGGCGCAGGCGAGCGAAGCAGCCCATGTGGACGCACGCGCCAAGCTCGAAGCGTCGCGCTCCCCGCTCAACGAGGCCGACAAGCGCGTGCAGCGGCTCGAAACCGAGGCGCGCACGATCTCCAAGCTCGTCAACGTCCAGACCAAGAACCTCTGGCCGCCGATCATCGACGGCGTCACTGTTGCCAAGGGCTATGAAAAGGCGCTGGGCGCCGTGCTCGGCGACGATCTCGATGCCCCGGTCGATCCCACGGCGCCGATGCGCTGGACCAATCCCGGCGTCACCGAGGGCGATCCGGCATTGCCCGATGGTGTCGAGGCGCTCGCGGCGCAAGTCCAGGCGCCCGCCGAACTGGCGCGGCGATTGGCGCAGATCGGCGTCGTTTCGAAGGAACGCGGCGCGGAACTGGTGTCGCAACTCAAGACCGGCCAGCGGCTGGTGTCGCTGGAAGGCGACGTCTGGCGCTGGGACGGCTTCGTCGCCGCGGCCCATGCGCCGACCGGCGCGGCGCGGCGGCTCGCCGAGCGGGCGCGGCTGGTCGATATCGAAAACGAACTGGAACAAGCCCGCATCGACGCGACCAGCAAGCGTCAGGCGCTGGAGAGCGCGGAAAGCGAATTGAAGGCCGCCGCCGCCGCCGAGAGCGCCGCGCGCGAGGCCTGGCGCGCCGCGCAGCGCGAGGCGGACGCCAACCGCGAACGTCACGCCGTCGCCGAGCGCGAGGTCAATCGGCATGCGGCGCGCAAGTCCGCGCTGTCGGAAGCCTATAGCCGCCTCACCATCGACCGGGCCGAGGTCGAGAGTGCGCATGAAAACGCGCTCCAAGCGCTGGCCGAACTGCCGCCGAGCGCCGAGAGCGAAACCAAGCTCGCCGCGGTCCGCGCTGAGATCGAGGGCCAGCGCCGGCTCGCGGCGCAGGTGCGCGCCGAGGCGCAGGCGCTCGCCCGCGAGGCCGAACTCGCCGACCGCCGTGTGCAGGCGATCATCGCCGAGCGCCATCAATGGCAGCAGCGCAAGGCGGGCGCTGCCTCGCAACTCGCAACCATCGACGCCCGCATTTCCGAGGTCAAAGCCGAGCGCGCCGAGCTTGAGGATGCGCCGGCGGTGTTCGCCGAGAAGCGCAGCGCCGTGATCACCGAGATCGAGCACGCCGAAAACGACCGCCGCGTCGCGGCCGACGCGCTGGCCGCCGCCGAATCCGCGATGGCGGAAACCGATCGCGCCGCCAAGATCTCGCTGGAAGCGCTGTCGAGCGCGCGCGAGGCCTGTGCCCGCGCCGAAGAGCGCGCGGAAAGCGCGAGGCGCCGGCTCGCCGATGTCGAGCGCGAAATCCACGACATGCTCGAAGTCGAGCCGAAAGCCGTGGCTGCGCTGGCCGAGATCGAGCCCGGCGTGGAACTGCCGCCGCTTGCCGAGATCGAGGAAAATCTCGAAAAGCTGCGCCGCGACCGCGAACGGCTTGGTGCGGTCAATCTGCGCGCCGAGGAAGAACTCGGCGAGGTCGAAGCCCAGCACACCGGGCTGACGACGGAGCGCGACGACCTGGTCGAAGCTATCAAGCGCCTGCGCCAGGGCATCCAGAGCCTCAACCGCGAGGCGCGCGAGCGGCTGCTGGCCTCGTTCGAGGTCGTCAACAGCCATTTCAAGCGGCTGTTCGTCGAACTGTTCGGCGGCGGCGAAGCCGCGCTGCATCTGATCGAGAGCGACGATCCGCTGGAGGCCGGCCTTGAAATCATCGCCAAGCCGCCCGGCAAGAAGCCGCAAACCCTGTCGCTGCTCTCCGGCGGCGAGCAGGCGCTGACCGCGCTCGCCTTGATCTTCGCGGTGTTCCTGACCAACCCGTCGCCGATCTGCGTGCTGGACGAGGTCGACGCGCCGCTCGACGATCACAACGT
>Ga0137412_10003637_pt1 | contig 12282 bp, 13 predicted proteins | sample CZODoug2_1_16fun_FD_122160 | JGI IMG/M metagenome (GOLD analysis project Ga0137412, IMG submission 122160) | Vadose zone soil fungal communities from Angelo Coast Range Reserve, California, USA - CZODoug2_1_16fungal (Hybrid Assembly) | ecosystem: Environmental > Terrestrial > Soil > Vadose zone...
GGACGACTACGTGATTTTCGAGGGCGGCTATCACGGGGTGTTCCAAGCGGCGGTGGGGTTTACGCCCATGGGCAAGTGGTTCCAGGACAGATCAGTGCGCTTTTCCCGCATATCGAGCCGGCCGTGAAGCAAGCCGGCCCTGACGTGGACGCCACTGTCCGCGCCAACGTGTTGCTCCAGGCTGCCCGTCTGCGGGAATCTCCGTTGCTGGCAGCCATGATCGAAGAGGGCAAACTGTTGATAGCGGCCGGCTATTTCGATCTGAGAAACGGAGCGGTGACCCTGCTGGACCAGCCCCAGGTCTAATCAAGCCAACTAGTTGCCGTGCAGATAGGTGGCGTATTGGGTATCCACGATTCCCAGGTTGCGCGCCAGCCCCAGTTTCGCCTGGTTATGCTGGCTTGTCGTATTGATCAGGGTGCTCTCGGCATTGGCCAGGGTCGCTTGTGCCTGCACTACGGGCAGGTTATCGTCCACCCCGGCTTGAAAACGATCCGTGGTCTGTTCCAGTTCCTTGCGCGCCAGCTCGACGTTGCTTTGTGCCACCCGCACCAACTCGGTCGCTGTTTGCACATCCAGGAGGCTATCCCGCAACTGCCGGTTGATCTGCTCTTTCAGGCTGGCCATCTGCTGCATGAGATTGGTCAGGTTGGCCGCCGCCACGCCACTGTCCCCGCGAAACTTTGCTTCCTGGAAAATCGGCAGTTTCAACGATCCTGCGGCCACAAATGTTCCGTGGTATAGGCCCCCGGTCACGCCGGTCACGCCGTAGTTGCCATCAAAGTCCAGCGTTGGCAGGCGCTCCCATTTGGCTGCTTTCCGTTGCAGTTGTGCCGCCCGGATCTGTGCCTGGAGTCCCTGGTAGTCCTGCCGGCTGCGGTAGGCGATTTCCTTGGCCTGATCGATACTCATGGTTGCCAGGTCGGCATAGGGAGATGTATCCGTAAGCTGGATTTCCTGTTCCGCCGGGAGGCCAATCTCCCGGTTGAGCGCAATCTTTGCCTTTTTGAAATTCACTTCCGCCGAGATGACGGCCTGCTCCTGGGTCTGGAACTGGACCCGCGCCCGGAGTTCATCGAGATTCGCCGCCGTGCCTGCCTGATGTTCGGCGACGGCTTGATTCAGAAGTACCTGGTCAGCCTGCAGCAGGGACTGGGCAGTATCCACCAGCGCCCCCAAAGCCAACGCCTGCAGGTAGGCATTGCCCACGGTCAGCACGACCAGCCCGCGCGAAGACTGCTTACTGAAATAGGCAGCCACCTCGTTTTGCTTTGCTGCCCGGTAGCGATCGATGTTGGCCAGGCTGAAGAGGGTCTGGGAGTAATTCACCATGGCGTCGGTGACGTTCACCTTGACCACGCTGGGAAAGGAGGAAAGGTTCAGGTCAGGGAAGAGGGGCGCTATTTTCCCCAGAAGGCTTCCCGAAAACCCCAGGGCTGCCAGATTGACCTGGTGGGCGCCCGAATCGGCTTGAGCCGTTACTGTCGGCAAGAGAGACTGCAGGCTAACCAGCGACTGCGCCTTCGCACTCTGCTCCTGTTCCCGGGCCTCGATCAGCGCCAGGTTGTGTTCGATGCCCATCCCGATGGCCTCGTCGATCGTCAGGGGTTTGACGCCGTCGGTTGGTTTCACCACGGTGACGCTGCCGTAGTAAGGGCTCTGCGCGGAGCTTTGATTGGCCGTTTGCGCGGGCAGCATGCCGGCGGACAAAAACACTGCCATACACGCTGCCCTGAGGCGCCGCGCTGAAATCGTCATTATTGGGGGTCTCTTCCTTTCCGTTCAATCCTTTAGATCGAATCGGGGGCTTCAGGTTGCCTAATTTTGGCCGCCTCAGGGCGGAACTCTTCCATCGTACTCGTCTCCGAGACACCGGCACGAACTCCCCGAGACCGACCCTTATGGCGCATAGGGCGCTTAAGGCGCAACTTCCACCCTTATGGCGCATAGGGCGCTTAAGGCGCACACTTCCACCCCACAGTCCAACCAAGCAACAACGCCCGGGCGCGCTCAACGCTTTCGATTGAGCACCCTTATGGACCTGTGGGATACGGGGTATGTGTGAGCACAGACGGCTACTACTCGTCGTCGGCGTGGACGTGTTTATGGGCTGCCGCAATGACTTTTTCCGCTGCTGCCGTAGGGACTACCTCATAACGGGCCATTTCCATGTGGAAACTGCCCAATCCCTGCGTCAGGGAGGTCAGCGTGGCGCCATAAGTGAGCATTTCTGCCATGGGAACTTCCGCCCGGATGATGGTCGTGCCCCGGCCGGCGTCCATTCCCTGGACCCGGCCGCGCCGCCCGGTCAGGTCGCCCATAAGCGCGCCGGTGAAACCCTCAGGCGCCTCAATTTCCACCCGCATCAGCGGCTCCAACAGAACCGGCCTCGACTGCTCCATGCAGTTGCGGAATGCCCGCCGCCCCGCCAATCGGAACGAAAGCTCATTGGAGTCCACGTCATGGTAGCTGCCGTCGTACAGGACAGCGCGGAAATCGACCATGGGAAAGCCGGCCAGCCAGCCTTGTGCGGCCGCTTCCTGAATGCCTTTCTCCACCGCAGGGATAAATGTCCGGGGAATTGCCCCACCGAAGATCTCGTTGGCGAACTCGAAACCTGAACCCACCGGCAGCGGCTCCAGGCGCACCCAGCAATCGCCGAACTGTCCATGACCTCCGCTTTGTTTCTTATGTCTGCCCTGGGCGTCGGCGCGGGCGCGAATTGTCTCCCGGTACGGCACCTTCGGCGCCTTGAGCGTCACCTCGGTGTGGTAGCGGCGGCGCAGCTTCTGCACCACGGACTCGATATGGGGCTGCCCCGAGCCTGCCAGCAGGAATTCATGAGTCGCATCGTCGCGATAGAAGCGAACCATCAGGTCCTCCTCCATCAGCTTGTGCACCGCCGGCGCCAGCTTGTCCTCATCGGCCCGCGTCTTCGGCTCGATGGCATAGGTGACAGCAGGCTCCGGCATGGTCACCGGGTCGAAGTAGATCTCGTGGCCGGCATCACCCAGGGTGTCGCCGGTGAAGGTCTCGCGCAGCTTGGCGACGGCCCCTATATCACCGGCATGCAACTCGGTAATGGGCGTTGCCGTGCGTCCCTGCATGACCGTCAGGTGGGCCAGGCGCTCTGTGCCTCGATGGGTGTAATTGTTGATCGTGGCATCGCATTTGACGACTCCAGAAAATACCTTGAAAAACGAAATCCTTCCCGCGAAGGGATCGGACATGGTCTTGAACACATACAGCGCCAATGGCTCACGATCATCCACCTTGCGCAAGACCATTTCCCCAAGTGAATCGGGGCTGGAGAGAGAGCCGTCCCGGTTGTGAAAGGTCTCGGCTGCTCCGTTCTGCTTGGCCCGGCGGACGGTCTCCAAGGCCCCTCTGGCAGCGACCGGAACCCGCTCTATCGGGGCCGGGGTGTATACCTGAAGAAAATCCAGCAGGCGGTCACTACCCACGTTTCTCAGACCGCTCGCAAAGAGCACGGGGAAAATACGGTCCTCGCGGATGGCCTCATGCAGGGCCACAATCAAGTGCTCTTTGGGGATGGTTCCTTCGCGGAAAAACTCTTCCATCAACTCGTCTTTGCCTTCGGCCACCAACTCCACCAGCGCCTGGTGGGAATTGGTAGCCTCTTCGCGCAAGCGCACAGGGATCTCGGAGAGGCGTCCGCAGCCGCTGCCGTCCGCTTCGTAGACGAAGGCTTCCATGGTTACCAGGTCCACCACTCCGCGGAAAGAGGAGTTTTGTCCGTTGCCTTCGACAATCGGCAACTGCACCGGAACCACCTGCCGGCCAAAAGCTTCGGTGAGCGCATTGATCGTGCGTTCCCGGTCGGCCCGGGGATGATCCATCTGGTTAACCACGATGGCCCTCGGCAGGTTGAACTCTTCGCCGAACTTCCACACCCGCCGGGTCATGGCCTCCACGCCGCAGGCTGCGTTGACCACCAGCAAGGCTGCTTCTACCGGCAGGAGGGCTGCGCGCGCCTCATGCACGAACATGGGAAAGCCCGGGGTATCGAGAAAATTGATTTTTACGTTGTGCCACTCGGCGAATGCCAGTGCATTCTGCATGGTTGTGCGGCGCGCCACATCCTCTTCGTCATAAGCGGTCACCGCGCTGCCGTCATCCACGCGGCCCAGCCTCTCGGTCATCTTGGCGGCTTGCAGCAGGGCGGAGATCAAGGTGGTCTTCCCACAATGGGCATGACCCACTAGAGCGACATTACGAATGTCCGGTCCTTGATAGGGTTTCAATGAACGATTCATTCGGGGTATCTCCAATTCCGAGCCGTGCGCGCCAGGAAGCACGCAACGTAGGCCCGTAGGCCTGCGAATCTCAGCGGAAGTGCGGCGCAGACCCGATTTTCTGTGCAAACGAGCGGGCTGCTTCGTTTGCGGGAACCGAGTGTAGCACAGTGTTCCCGGTTCGTTCTTTCGACCACCGCGGGTCGATTTTATAGCCGATCGAGGTCCTCGCGTTGCCGGCGCAGATTCCAGACAAAGATCCCGATACGCAACAACAGGATGACTAACAGGGCTACTGCCAGGGCTGCCGACTGCCCATGGATCCCGTGTCGTAACAGGATACCCAACGCAATTAGGACAGCAATCACAAACACCGCGAACGTTAGCCACTCCGCCCGTTTCTTCATATCACTTCCTTATACGCGACAGTCGCACGTAGATCACGATGGCCAGCCCGGCAAAGACGCCCATCGCGATCATTGAGCTTAGCTGAAAGCGAAAGAGCACAGCGCCGGCCGCGGGTGGGTGCGCTCCCGGTAGCAAGGCTTCCAACAGAACAAAGACGCCAAAGCCAACCACGCTCGCTCCCACCAGGCTGAGTACGATCTTAAGCGTTGCCCGTTGCATCCCCCACCGGAAGCCTGCATCATATCAGCCGCCCAGCCGTTACAATTCATAGCAGTGAAGGTCAAAGGAATGATGCAGACTATCCCCTTAGCTCCGGCTACGAATTTGCAACCGCGCCCGAAGCGGCTCTCCATGGCGGCGTTCCTGCTGCTCAGCGCGCTCACTGCGCGGTTTGCCGGCGCGCAGGCGACCACCGTCCATGATCCCGCGGCGCTCAAGCCACCGCCGGGCTCGAAGGTAGCAATCGTCGAATTTGAAGACATGGAGTGTCCGGACTGCGCCCGTGCGAACCCTCTGCTCAAGGACGCAGCGGCTCAGTACCATATTCCCTGGGTGCGTCATGATTTTCCGTTGCCGTTTCACGCCTGGAGTTTTGACGCAGCCGTCTATGCCCGGTGGTTCGACACAAAATCGAAAAAGATTGGCGATGATTTTCGCGATGCAGTCTTTGCCAACCAGATGTTGATTGATGCGGCGGGTGAAACTTCTCCCGAGACGCCCGCAGGTCCCACGACAGTCGCGTCGGCTGCTATCCACAACTTCGCTGAAAAATTTGCCCAGCAACACGGGTTGGCCTTGCCCTTTGTCGTTGATCCCCAAAAGAAGCTGGCAGCGGAAGTTCAGGCGGACATTGATCTAGGAAAGCGCATTGGCATAGAACACACGCCGACCATCTGGGTGGTCACCAGCAAAACGAATGGGGTGCCCTTTGTCGAAGTAGTCGACCGGCAGCGCCTCTACCAGATCATTGACCAAGCGATAGCCGACACCAAGGGTCAGGCCGCTCCTGTGCACCGCGGTACAGGCCAGTAGAAGCATCCGAAAAAACAGAGCGCTAAGTTTGGATCTTTACCAGCTGACCCGGCGTGGTTTGTGACGTCTGGGGCGACCGCCAATGGTCGATATACGAGATCTGGTGTACGCACGATACCGTGCAATGCGGAGCGCAGCTCTTCTCCGTCAAATATTCCCGCTTCAAATCAGCTTTGGTGTATTGTGCCAGCGGAACACCGGGATACCCACGCTGTTGCGAGCAAAAATGCACCAGCCCGTCTTCGCACACATACAGGAAACGTGACCCAGCCCGGCATCGCCAGTCGTTCGGCTCGGCATTGGCAATTGCCTCCTGAAACTTGTTGAAGCGCGAATAGTTCTTCTTGGCCATGCCGGCCATCTGGTAATAGACCCGCCGTTCCTCATCCTTCAAGGCCTTCAGCTGACCTTCACCGTCATGAATAATCCCGATGGTGGAAGTAAACCCAAGCCCCAAAGCCCGTTTTCCAATAACCAGCGCGTCTTGAGGATTCCTTATACCGCCGCCGACCACGGAGTTGATATTCACGTGAAACTCGGCATACCGGGAGAGAAACTCCAGCTTCTTATCCAGAACCTTGAGGCTCTTCTTGGAAATCTCATCCGGCTCGATGTTGTCGATCGAAATCTGCATGTGATCAAGCCCGGCACGGTTTAGCCGCTCGATCCGTTCCGGCATCAGCAGGTATCCGTTGGTGATCATGCCGGCTACCCGCCCGTGGTGGCGGATGCGGGCGACGATCCCGTCCATTTCCGGATGAGTGAGTGGCTCGCCCCCGGAGATGGTAATGATGCTCGCGCCCAGCGCCGCCAGGTGGTCAATACGGCGCACCATCTCTTCTAAGGGCACCGGCTTGGATACCTTGTCGTATTCGTTGCAATAAGCACAGGAGAGATTGCAGAAGCGCATGGGCACGATCTGTGCCATGACCACATGCCTGGTGGAAGCTAAAGCATGCCCCACCACCGCCAGCTCGCGCACTTTGCGCGTCGCCGCCTTGGCCCGGCCTTTCCAGGTGTGCTTTTTAAGGCGTTCCTTCTGCTGCATCTCCTAGTATTCAATCACAGTGCAACCAGCAGGCGCGAGTAACCAGAAAGGAATGGGGCGAATCTTAACCTGAGCTGCAGCTCAGGGCTCCTGGATGACGCTTACTGGTTTTTCAGCTTGCCGGCGCTCATGGTCAGGACCTGTTCCTGCTTGTTGCGCATGACGGTCACCTGCACCAAATGCCCGCGGTGATTGCGAATAGCCTTGACCCAGTCGTGATTGCTGGTCATCTGCTGCGACTCTACTTTCACCACCACATCACCAGCTTTGAGCCCCGCTCGTGCCGCCGGGCTTTGGTAATCGACCTGCTCAACCAGCAATCCGGTACCGCTGGTCACCCCGAAATAGTCGGCCAGCTGCGTCCGCACCGGGTTCAATTCCGCGCCCACATAGAGGCCCTTGGGCATCACCGTATCCAGTATCCCGGTCACCGCTGTACTAGGCCTCCCTACAAAAGTTTGGGAGAACCCGGATCTTGTCGGCGGTGCTGGTTCCGGAACGGTCTTGTGTCGCGACCAGGCTTTATGTTCGAGTTCCTCCCGGTCGCAAAGTTGCACATTGATGGTGAGAGGGGCGCCGTCACGGTTGACCAGAAAACTGACGGTGCGTCCCGAAGGCATATCCAGCAGCCGATGTTTTAATTGCTCGGCATTCTCCACCGGCTGCCCATCAAGCTGAAGAATCACGTCATGCACCTTAAGGCCAGACTTACCCGCGGGCGCGTCGTGGTCCACCAACGTCACCTCGGCTCCGTGGGCATCTTTCAAATGGAGCGCAGTGATCCGATCGGTATCGACCTCGCTCAAGTTGACTCCGAGGTAGCCTTGCGCGCTGTACATCAGAAAATCCGGTCCCCGGTCCCCGGAAAAACTCACGGAACCGCCGGCCGCCCATGCGGGATAAGGGGTAAGAAGACCGCCCACAATCATAGCCACCAGCGAACCAAACATCGGAAAGTGCTTCATCGGAGATCTCCCCAGGAATACAAAGCCAGACTTGTTGACGCCTCAAACTAGTTCCCAAGCTACTGGATGTGAGGAGATTGATCCAATACTTCCTGGGACACGGTCCGAATGTGAGGATTGTCATCCTCGGAGGCCACAGTATGCAATACCTCTCGCACGCTGCTATCCGCCTCGACCGGGTGAAGCAGTTCGATGGCGCGCGAGCGCACAGTGGCGTCTGAGTCATCCAGTAGCGCTTCCAGCACTCCGTCGCGTACACCAATATCTTCCGCGACATACGGTTTCAGGCCGTTCAAGGCGTTCAACCGGACACCGCTATTCTTGTCGTATCGCAGTGCTACCAGCAAAGCCTTACGAATCGGGCCGTCAGCGCACTGGTGGCCGGCCTCGCACTCACGGGCCAAAAGGTTCACCGAATTCTGGGCTACCCCCGGGTTTACTTGACTCTGTGTACCCAACACCAGGAGCTCGCGTATCCGTGGGTCATCAAGAGATCCCTGGGTAGTTTCCGGAACCAGCCGATTAAAGTGCACGACCACATTTTCTGAATTTGGCTCGCGGACGATGCTATTGACGTTGGCGATCTTGCCCGCGCCCTCGACCGCCCCAGCAAGTTCGGCGACCGGCCGGTGATGACGGGCGGCGTACTCGAAGCCACCCCAACTCCCCGCACCCAGGCCCAGGACCAGCAGTGCAGAGGCGGCGACCGGTGCCTGGCCGAGCATGCTCACGCCTCGGAACATGGACTGCTGGACGCGCATGAGCCAACTGGTACGCGGCATGGTGTCCAGGGCTTCTTCCAACCGCAAACGAGCCTGCGCGAGCAGGTTGGCCGAAGGCTCCTGGGCAGGCGCGAGCGCCATTGCCTGCTGGAGCGCTTGTACAGCTGCAAACTCCTCTTGACACCGCTTGCAGGTCGCTAGATGACCTTCCAGCGCAGGACACTGATCGTCAGGAAGCTCTCCGTACGCAAAGAGAGCGATCTTCTGTTGAGCCAGTTCGCAGTCCATTTCTTGTAACCTCGCCTCACCGAATTGCCGCCAGATTTGCTCTTAATTTTCTTGTCGCACGAAAGAGCGTGTTCTTGGCGGTCTCTTCCGTGGTGTTCAACATTTCCCCGATCGTTCTTAATCGAAGGCCCTGGTAGTGCTTGAGTTCAAAAACCATGCGTTCCCGCGGTGTCAGGTGGCTCAGCGCCTCCTGAATGCGTTCTCCCAGCAGCTTGCGTTCTAATTCGCGCTCCGGATTGGCCATGGACCGATCGTCAGAAATATTGCTGAGCAGGTCCATCTCTCCGCCGCTGGAGTCGACCACGACCGACTGCTCTTCGCGGCGGGACTTGCGCCGGCGCAGATGGTCGAGGCATAGGTTGGTGACGATGCGGTAAATCCAGGTGTAGAAGGAACATTCAAAGCGGAAGTTCGCCAGGTAGCGGTAAGCCTTAAGGAAGGCTTCCTGATGAATATCCTGTGCATCCTGCTCCGAACCGGTCAAGCGCAGTGCCAGCCGCAGAACAGCCTGATCATATTGGCGCACCAGGGCTTCGAAGGCGGTTCGCGAGCCTTTTTGCGCCTCGCGGATCAGCTCGGTCTCGGTGGCCCGACCCCATGCTTCGCTTGCCATGCCTGAGGAGGATTGTAACGTTCGCTTCGGAGCCCAGACAGGGCTGCCGGCTTTGCCCCCAGCCTTGATTGCTCCTTGCGAAGTGAAAGAAAGCGCGTCCGCCGTCATTGGTCGCTCCCACGTGCACACTAGACCGCTGTCCCTAGGACGAAGCAAGGGCTGTTTGGTAAGCAAGCCGGGCTCACGTTAATCTCAGCCTATGCCCCCTTCCACTCATGCTTCAGATGGCAGCCTTCGTGCCCCGGTCTCCGACGGAATTGTCGCTTACTGCGACGGAGGATCTCGCGGCAATCCGGGCCCGGCCGGCTTCGGCGTTTACATCCAGGATTCGGCCGGAAGGGTTCTTGCCGAATTGAGCGAATACCTGGGTGCCAGGACCAACAACTTTGCTGAGTATTCCGCGCTTCTCGCTGCCCTGGAATTCGCCATCACTAACGGGCACAGGAGCCTGCGGGTCATCTCCGACTCGGAACTCATGGTCAAACAGATGAAGGGTCAGTATCGCGTAAACAGCCCGGAACTTCGGCCCCTTTACGAGGAAGCTCGCCGCCGCGTTTCTCAGATCGATCACTTTCAGATTCAGCATGTTCTCCGGGAAAAGAACCGCCATGCGGACAGGTTGGCAAACCTGGCCATGGACCGAGGTATGGGCAGGGCTCCGGCCGCGGCTCCAGCTCCTCCACCACCACCCGCACCACCGCCGCCCAGCAAGGCTGTCATGTTGCGTGGCTTAGTGAAAGGGGGAGTGGTACACGTCCTGGGGGGAGAACTGCCGGATGGCATCTTCGTGAAAGTGATCCCCGAGTAACTAGCCGGCCAAGGCGGATTTGACCATCTCGCTCACTAACCGGCCATCGGCGCGCAGGCCGCTGGCCTGAATTTTCGTCTGAACCGCCTTCATCACGCTGCCCATGTCCTTCGGCCCAAGGGAAGCTCCCTGGGCCCGCAAATCCGCAACGGTTGAGGTGACCAGCTGGCGCAGCTCCTCATCCCCGGCCGCTTTCGGCATGTACTCCTCGATCACCACGATCTCCGCCGCTTCTTTTTCCGCCAACTCGGGCCGATTCCCCTTCGTGAACTGCTCGATGGAATCCTTCCGCTGCTTGATCAAGGTCGTCAAAACCTGCACCGCCTGGGCATCGGTGACCGGGGAACGTTGGTCTATCTCCTTATTTTTCAATGCAGCCTTTACCATGCGCAGGGTGGAGAGGCGGTCAACTGCCCGCTGCTTCATGGCCCCAACCATATCCTCGTGAATCTTCTCAACCAGGCTCATAGGCCTCCAGTCGTGTCAAAACTCCCATTATAGAAACCTTTGTTGGGGCCGACTTTATTACAATGGAACCATGATCCGGAAGACGCGCTTATTTACTCCAGGCCCCACGCCGCTACTCCCTGCAGCCCAGTTCGCTATGGCCGCAGCCGATATACACCACCGCACTCCGGAGTTCCGCGCACTTTACACCAAGGTGCTCCGCGACCTGAAGACTTTTGTCGGGACCAAGAACGATGTCATCCTGCTCGCCTCCTCTGGTACCGGGGCAATGGAAGCATCTGTGTCGAACCTCACGTCGCCCGGAGACCGTGTGCTGGTGCTCACGGCGGGCAAGTTTGGTGAGCGCTGGGTAAGCCTGGCCAAAGCATTTGGATGCGACGTCGACGTGGTCAGTGCGCCCTACGGCCAGACCTTCGATTTGGAAGAAGTACGCAAGGCGCTCAAGATTGAGACCCGCGCCGTATACATGCAGGCCACGGAAACCTCGACCGCAGTACGCCACAACGTGCAAGGGGTCGCGGAGGTGATCAAGCAGAGCGGCCGTGATGCCGTACTGGTGGTGGACGCCATTACCGGCCTGGGCACCACGCACATCGACATGGACGGCTGGGGCGTCGACGTCCTCATCGGCGGATCGCAGAAGTCGGTCATGATTCCGCCTGGATTGTCTTATCTCGCGGTGAGCGACCGTGCCTGGGATCTGATGGAGATCAGCCTCAATCCCCGCTACTACTTCGATCTGCGCAAAGAGCGAAAGAACGCAGCCAAGGGCGAATCCGCTTACACGCCTGCAGTCGCGCTGATCGCAGCCCTGGGCGCGGCCCTCGACTACATCGCCGGCCAAGCCGATGGCGATCTGGCGGCAGGCCGGGCAAAGCTGGTAGAGAACGCGGAAACCTGCGCTGCCATGACCCGCGCCGCGGTGGAAGCACTGGGCCTCAAGCTCTTTGCACCAGACTCTCCCGCCTCTGCGGCGACTGCTGTGCTGCCGCCGGCCGGTATGGATTCCGGCGCCTTCGTCAAAGAGTTGAAGACCCGTTTTGCTGCCGTCATCACCAACGGACAAGGCGAGATGAAAGGCCAGATCTTCCGCATCGCGCATCTCGGCTACTTCGACTACATGGATACCATCGCGCTGATCGGCGCGCTGGAACAGGTCGCCCACGCGCTCAAGCTTCCCGGTTTTGCTTTTGGGAAAGCCTTGATTGCTGCCCAGAATGTCTTCGCCAACAGAGCGCCCGATGAGGCGGCGCGCAAAGAGCTTGCCCTGGCAGGCGCCGCCCCCTCCCGTTAGAACCGGTCCAACCCCATGCGAGGGCTGCTCTTGTCAGCGGCAGCACTCGCGTCGCGGTTAACAAATCCCTTAGGAGCACGATGAAGATCGTATTGGCTGAGAAAGTCTCGCCCGCCACTCTGGCTGTGTTTCAAACCGAGGCTGGTTGGCAGATCGTGACCCACGATCAGATAAAGAACGGGCTGGCTGCCGAACTGGCCGACGCCGATGCGCTGGTGGTTCGTTCCGCCGTGCAAGTGGATGAAGCGTTGCTCGAGGCGGCTCCCAAGCTACGGGTGATCGGACGAGCCGGGGTGGGCGTCGACAACATCGACGCCGATGCATCCACCCGCCGGGGAATCGTGGTCATGAACACTCCGGGCGCCAATGCCATCGCCGTG
>Ga0137412_10003638_pt1 | contig 12281 bp, 11 predicted proteins | sample CZODoug2_1_16fun_FD_122160 | JGI IMG/M metagenome (GOLD analysis project Ga0137412, IMG submission 122160) | Vadose zone soil fungal communities from Angelo Coast Range Reserve, California, USA - CZODoug2_1_16fungal (Hybrid Assembly) | ecosystem: Environmental > Terrestrial > Soil > Vadose zone...
CTCAGCGCCCGCTGCGGGGTAATTTTTAGGCGCATGGCGATGGATCATAACGTGAACGGCCTACACTGGTGTTCTCGTTCTTGAATGTGACCGGAAGAGCTTGCAGTCCCCGCAATCCAAGATTATGGCGCCACACGAGCGGCTCCGGCTCGAGGGCCAGATCAGGCAGCCGGCGCAGCATCAGCTCAAAGGCAACCTGACCTTCGATCCGCGCCAGCGCTGCGCCAAAGCAGAAGTGCGCCGCCCACCCGAAGGCAAGATGCCGGTTATCAGTGCGGGTGATGTCTAAGCGGTCGGGATCAGGAAATCTCTCTGGATCTCGATTCCCGGCAGCCATTACCGCGATCACCGCCTGGCGCTTGCGAATCTGCCTTCCACCCAGAATGGTGTCTTCAGGAGCCAGCCGGGCAGTATGCTGGCTGGGGCTTTCGTAGCGCAACAACTCCTCTACAGCAGATGGGATCAGTGAAAAATTGCAGCGGAGTGTTTCGAGTTGGTCGGGATTCCGCAGCAGGGCGAGCACGCCGTTTCCGATCAGGTTGGTCGTGGTCTCTTGGCCCCCAACCATGGTCACAATACAGTTCGCGATCACTTCCTCCTCGCTCAGCCGATCGCCCTGAATCTCTGCATTCATTAACGAGCTTACAAGGCCATCACGAGGATCGAGACGCTGCTCTCGCATGGCGGAACGGAAGTAAGCAGCCATCTCCAGAACGCTTGCAAGAATTCGTGGTGCGCGTTCCGCATTGTGCTGGAAGTTGCCGAGCATCTCAGCGAAATCTTGGGACCAAGCTTTCAACTGTTGGTAATCGTCAACGGGTACACCCAGCATCTCGGCAGTCACGATGCAGGGCAGAGGCTCTGCCAAGTCCGCAATCACATCCATGTGCCCTTTAGCCTGGACTTTGTCCAGCAAGCGATCGGTGATCTCGCGGATATGCGAGCGCAGCACTTCGACCCGTTGCGGAGTAAACGCCTGCGAGGCGAGGCCACGCAATCGAGCATGGGCTGGAGGGTCCAGGAAAAGCATCTGCTTGACCATGATTTCAGCGATGGGGTTCAGCGACGCCAAGCCCATCGCAGCGAGCTGCTCCGGTGTCGGAGTGCGCTCAGCGGAGTAGTGATGAAGAACCGTCACCACATCCTTGTACCGCGTCACCACCCAGGCGTGTAGAAAAGGATCCCAATGCACCGGATCTTCGGTCCGAATTCGACGGAAAAGCGGATAGGGATTTGCGAGCACTTCGGGGTCGAGAAGATGGTAGAGACTCAGGCTGGGGTCGCTCTCCGTTACAGAAGTGACTTTCATATCCACGTTCCGCTCGCTCCGAATCCGACCCGTCCCTGAAATTGGATCGAAACCTAAGGTTAGTGCGCGGCGTTACTCTCGTTTGCTTCCACGCTCCCGGCGCGCAGCTGCGCGACCTGCGCAGACAGATCTGCAATCGTGGGAGCCTCAAAAAGAGTGTGCAAAGGAACTTCCACCCCGAACTTTTCGCGCACACGAGCGATTACCTGAATGCCCAGGAACGAGTTGCCGCCAAACAAGAAGAAGTTGTCATTCACTCCTAGATCCTCGGTGCCCAGTAGCCCGCCGATAATCGCTCCGACTTGTGCTTCCAGAGCCGTTCGCGGCGAGGTAAAGACTTCATCGCGCAAGGTGTTTTCGGCATCAGGAACGGGCAAAGCCTGGCGATCCACTTTCCCATGTGGACTGAGTGGCAGCTTTTCTAGCCGCACGAATATTGCCGGAACCATATATTCCGGCAGGAATGTGCGCAGGAACTCCCGCAGCTCCTTGGGGGTGAGCTCGAGTTCCGGGTCCGAAACGACGTAAGCCACCAGATATTTGCTCCCTGTTTTATCCTCCCGGGACACCCATGCTGGACTGCACCGCAGGATGCCGGCCGAGCACTGCGATAATTTCATTTGTCTCCACCCGATGCCCCCGGATCTTGAGCTGATCGTCGGCTCGCCCGGCAAAAGCGATCTGGCCATCGTCGAGGTAGGATCCAAAATCGCCGGTCCGATACAGCCGCGCTTCGGGGTTCGAGCTGAATGGATCGGGAACGAATTTTTCGGCAGTTAAGTCTGGGCGGTTGCGGTAGCCACGCGCTACCCCCGCTCCACCGATGTACAGTTCGCCGACCGTGCCGGCTGGCACTTGCTCAAGATTTTCATCCAAAATGTGGACTTGCGTGTTGTCAATCGGCCTGCCGATGCTAGGCAGAATACCCGGGCGGTTGGCCCGTTCCACAAATCCCGACGTAGCGACCACGGTGCACTCCGTGGGCCCGTAGTTGTTTACCAATTGAAACGGCAGCTTCGGTGAAGGATATTCATGCAGGGTATCCGCGCCCGTCAACATTATGCGCAGCGCCGTCTCCGGCGGCCACTCCAGATTCATCATCTGCTCTGCCAGAGGAGTCGGAACGAAACCAATCGTGATTCTTTGTTGGACAAGCCAGTCACGCAGTGATTCTGGAACGGTGTAAATGGCCTTATCGCTGGGCAAATGCAAGCTCGCCCCTGCCGCCAGGTAGGGCCAAAGCTCCCAAACCGCGGCGTCGAAACCAACTGCTGCCATGAAGGGTGCACGATCCCTGGCGCTGACGCCAAAAACACGCTGGTGCCAGAACACCAAATTCGAGAGGCTACCGTGCGATATTTCGACCGCTTTCGGGCACCCGGTTGAACCCGACGTGTAGATCAGATAAGCCAGATTGCTCGGCTTAATGGGTATAGCCGGCGCGCTTGTCGAGGCTCCGGCGAAAATTTGCGCGTCACCGTCGAGGGCTACGGTCTTCCACGGGCCGTTAGCGAGACAAGGCTGCTGACGCGAATCTGTGACCAGGAAAAGCGCGCCTGCATCTTCCAGCATCAGAGTAAGCCGTTCCACCGGATAGGTCGGATCAAGCGGAAGATATGCACCGCCAGCCTTGAGAATTCCAAGTGCTGCGATCACAAAATTGAGGGAGTGGCCGAGACAGAGGCCCACCGTAGCTTCGGATTCCAGACCCAAAGATAGCAGATGATGTGCCAGTTGGTTGGCGCTTGCTTCCAGTTCGCCGTAGGTTAGCACCGCCGATCCGTGCGCAACGGCAAGGGCTTGGGTATTGCCAGCAGCTTGTGCGCTGACCAATTCCCCTACACATCTCTGGAATCGTTGATCCTTAGGTGGTGTGTCACAGACAAGAGCGTTGCGGAAGGCTTTCATCGGCTTCCTCCTTATTTAGGTCAAGGATTATGATCTCCCGACCTGATGCCTCAAGCGAGCTGACAACGGGAAATAACCTCAGATAAACACGCGACTCCTCCAAAATGAGTTTGTCTGCCAACCCCACGTCGACACTACTGCCGCAGCGCAAACGTGAATAAGCAATTCCCTGCGTTGACTGCCACGTACTGCCTACCTTTCACCGAATATGTCAACGGACCAGACTGGACCGCCGCGCCGAGGGCGACCTTCCAAAGGAGCTCGCCATTGCGGGCATCGAGCGCAAAGAAATATCCCTCGCGTCCCCCGCTGAACAGCAGATCGGAAGCAGTCGTCAGGATGCCTGCCTCCGTAACATCGGCCATCTTGAATTCCCATTTCCTTTCACCGGTCTGCGGGTCAAGCGCCAGGACCGCGCCATAGCCCTCTTCCTCCTTCCGGAAATTCGGAGCAGGAGACCAATTAAATGGAACGAAAGACCTGGCTGTTCCACCGGAATAATCTCGACCCTCATGATAAGGGCCGGGAAGTTTGACAAACATAGACGAGGAGTTAACCCATGCGGGGATGTAGAAAAAACCCGTGCGCGGGCTGTAAGAGGGGGAATACCAGCTAGTCCCGCCGGGATTGCCAGGATACACAAGGGTCCCATCCAGGCTGGGAGTCTGGCCCGCTACTCGCACGGGTTTGCCCCTTTCATCGAATCCACTGGCCCAGGTGACCTTGACGAACGGTTTTCCCAGGAGGAATTGTCCTGTCGTGCGATCAAGCACGTAAAAAAAACCGTTCCGGTTGGCCCACAGCATGGCCTTGAGCGGCTTGCCCTGCCACTCGATGTCGGCTAGAACTGGAACTTGAACGGAGTCAAAGTCGAAATCGTCGTGGGGTGTGAACTGGTAGTACCACTTCAGCTTGCCAGTGTCCGCGTCCAGCGCTATCACGGAATCGCTGTAGAGATTATCTCCGGGCCGTGCGTCAGAGTTCCAGTCCGGACTGGGGTTCCCTGTCCCCCAGTAAGTTAAATTGAGAGCTGGGTCATAGGAACCCGTCACCCACACTGGGGCACCTCCGGTTTGCCAGGAGTCGCCCCCCCAAGTTTCGTGGCCGGGCTCTCCCGGTCCCGGAACTGTGTTGAAGCGCCAAACCTGCCGTCCCGTTCGGGAATCGTAAGCGCCGATAAAGCCTCGAATGCCAAATTCGCCACCGGCGACGCCTACAAGCACCTTGTCCTTAATTATCAGGGGAGCGTGCGTGATGACATATGCAGATCTTGCCTTGGCTACCGTGGTTTGCCATATGGGGTGGCCATCTTTGGCGTCGATCGCGATCAGCTGCGAGTCGAGGGTACCCATGAAGAGCGTATCACCTAGTATGGCCAGGCCGCGGTTGACTCGGCCGCAGCAAGGGCGCGCATGTTCCGAATGATATGAGTAAGTCCAAAAAATCCGACCCGTGGCGGCATCAAGAGCAATCACGTCGTTCGGTGGCTGGACCGCGTACAGTACTCCATCCACTACCAGGGACGTGGCCTCGAACTTTTCCAACGACCGAGCCTGGTAGATCCACTGCAGCTCAAGGTTCTTGACGTTTGCGGCGGTGATCTGGCTAAGCAGGCTATGGCGCTGGCTGAAGGTAGTTGCGGAATAGGTAAGCCAGTTTTCCGGCTCCTTGTTGGCTCCAAGAATGTGTTCAAACGAAATCTGTCTCGACCAGATTGGGCTCGAGAGACAACCAAACAAGGTGACCGCAACTATTAACCGCACTCGTGGGCTCATTGACCGTCGATTCCTTTCAGGGAGGCAAGGTAACTAACAACATCCGCAAGCTCCTGGTTGTTGAGCTTGTCCTGGTAGGAAGGCATTAGAGATTTGTCAATGAAGCCGTACTCTTTCAGATTTGCCTTCTCGAAGGACTGTAGCCGCTCTTTCGAATCGATAAGTTGCACTGTGAAAGTGTCTTGGTTCAGAAGCCTCCCGATAATCGTGACTCCGTCCTGGGTTACTATGCGGATAAATCGATTCGAAGGAAGAACTTCCGCGTCAGGGTCGAGGAGAGAACGTTGCAGATCAACTGTTCTCCGAACCGACCCGATCTCAGTGAGGTTCGGCCCCACGCGGGAGCCTCTATCCCGAACTCGGTGGCAGTTGAGACATTTACCCTTGCCTTCGAAAATGACCCGGCCTTGAATTGCCTCACCGGAAGCGAACGTGGCACTGGATGTGGATTTCATATAACGCAAATAAGCAACAATCGCCCTCATTTCGATGTTCGAAAATGACTTCGAAAACGCGGGCATCGAAGTTCCTGGGACTCCCCTATTGAGAATCTGAATGAGATCGTCGTCGGACGACGCTGTCTTGAATTTGCCGTGACCCAAATCCACTCCGTAGACAGAATCACCGTCTGGACCATGACAAACCGCGCAATTGGCCAGGAAAAGTTGCCGGCCATCCTCCGTCTCACTGAGAACGGAACTTTGCTGTTGGGCTAGCAACGTGCGAAATGCCAACGCCGTGGCGAGGAGCAAGAGGCAAGCTCTGACAACCCGCATAGGGTTCCCCTCCTTTCACGTTCGATTACGTTTACAGCTCACCCAACCATATGCTCCGCAAGACTGGCTGTTGGCCCGATAGAAACCTTCGCCGCCTTCCTCAGGTCGAACATTACGATCCGCTCATTTTCACGAACGCAAGGAAACTGCGCACGCAGGTAGTCGCGCAACCCTACATAGTGTTCAAGCCACCAGAACGTCGACGAAACGAAACCGATAAAACTGGCCCCGGTTTCTCGCAGCCGTTCGAGTTCTCGAATTGCTGCGGCGTCATCTGAGGGTTTCCCCCAGTACCCTCCGTCCTTTTCGACGAACGGTATGCAGCGACGTGGGGCGACCAGGGAGCACGTCTCAGAGCTCACTTCGCCCGCTAGGATAAAAGCCGCTTCCGTCGGAACGATCTCTGTGATCTCTTGGGTCGCCGCATAGAGACGATGCCAACCAGGGTCCGCCCTGCAAGGCAGAGAGATGCCACTCATAGATTCTCCTGCCACACGGAAGACCTCAGCATAACGACCCGCCCGCGCCATGACGCCCCTATATCTGTTCATGGCACGAAACGCGAGATCATAGCGGAACTGTCGTATCTGCGAACGATACGCCCACATCGCCTTCAGCTTGCGTCGCATGACCGGGCTGATGTCCTCCGCTCGATCAAATTCGGTGAGAGGAGTCAGCACCTCATAACTCAGCAGAGTTGGTTCTGTGATTCCGGCAGCGCGAACCGCCGCCTGAACTATCGACACAGTTGCGCGGTGATCCGGATGAAAGTCGCGCTCGTGCGTCAGGTAGAGGACCTCCGGTTTTTCCCGTTGGAGGATAGGTTTGAGGGCGCACGCAGCATCAATCGTATTCTCCTGAAGATATTGGTCGGGTCGCCTCAAGAACTCTATGGAGGCAACTCCCAGGATTTCTGTGGCTCTTTCCGCTTCTCGCTCTCTTACGCGCCAAGCTTCTTCTTTTGATAGTTCAGGTAAACCACATTCCCCGGACGTGAGAAACACCGTCGCCACCCGGTGGCCCTGATCAGCGTGCAGGCAGATCGCCCCACCGCAACCGATCGACTCGTCATCAGGATGCGGGGCGATCACCAGAACATTCATACGGGCGCGCCCTTCTTCCTCAGGTCGAACATTAGTATGGAATCGTTTTCAAGAACGCAGGGAAACTGTGTACGCAGGAATTGGCGCAGCCCGACATAGTACTCAAACCACCAAAAAGTCGACCAAGCGAATGCGATGAATTGCGCGCCCGCTTCTTGTAGCCGTTCCAGTTCCTCAATCGCACTCACATCGTCTCGAGGACTACCCCAGTATTGGCCGTCGCGCTCCAGGAACGGTATACGCTTACGCCCGGACAGCAAGGGATCTGTCTTCCACCCATCGTCATCAACGAGGATGAACGATCCGCCGAGCGGTACCATCGACACGATGTCCCGCGATGCCCGCTGGACTCGATGTGCCCAGGAGTTGGCCTTCCACAGATCTTGATTTACACAGATCCCGAGACTGTCGCAGTGTTCGGCGGCAGCCTTCGATGTGTAATCGAAAAGCGCCAAATCGAACCTGAGCCTCTCTTCAAATTTCAACGATTGGTAGCCGTTGCCTCCATGCATCCGGTAGCACGCCTGTGGTTCCTCGACCTGCTTCATGCGCCCTTGGAGCGCCGCCAAAGTAGCTAGATACAAATCTGGGCCCGGCCTCGCTATCCAAAGTGTTTCACTCTCAGACGAACCGCGGTCCGCGCTGCGCCGCACGTCAGGCAGAGGAAAAACGCTTTGCAGAAACTTACGGGGATATGCGTTGCCTGATGGCAGGTAACCTGCCATCCCCTCGGGACCCTCGCGCAGAACCAGATCACGCATGTCCCCATCGGGAAGAGATTTCCACCAAACCTTGCCGGTTTCCCGCGAGGAGTCGTCCCATTCCACCCATGGCCAATGCACTTTGACAACATCTGGCTGAGAAAAGGCCTCTATAGCCGTTCTCACCGCTGTTGGGAACAGGACATCATCCGAATCGAGGAACAAGATCACATCCCCGCGGCTCAACGAGAAGCCCGCATTCAACGCCGAGTTTTGGCCGCCGTTTTCCTTCAGTACAGGAATGATTCGATCGCCGTAACTCGCAATGATTTCGCGCGAGCCGTCTGTGGAACCGTCGTCTACTACAATGACCTCTGTATTGCGGTAGGTCTGGTCGAGAGCGCTGTCAATGGCTTCGCGCAGGAAACGCGCGTAGTTATAGTTATTGACGATGACGCTGGCCAAGTCGTTGCTCATGCCCGCCTCGCATGACGGAATGAGAGTTGTCTGTCGTCGCCCTCGCTGATAACGGATTCATACGCCTTAAGGTATCCGGTCACCATGTTCACGTGGCCGAACCGCTGTCGGGCATGGTCCCGAACAATTCCTCGGTCAAGGGACAAAGCTCGTGGAACCATGGAAATCAGCGCCTGCTTGGAGCCAGCGTAAAAACCCGTTTTTCCGAAGTCGATTACTTCTCTGACAGAGCCTCTCTGGAAGGCGATTACCGGCGTGCCGCAAGCCATGGCTTCGATCATCACAACTCCGAAAGGCTCATCCCATTGGATGGGGAACAGAAGAGCACCAGCATCTTTCAATAAGGCCACCTTTTGCCGATGATCCGCCTGCCCCACGTAGATGACATTCTCGCCGTCGATCAGCGGTTCGATTTTCTCCTTGAAGTAGGTCCGCTCCTCCTGATCCAGCGGCTGGCCCGCTATAACGATAGGGAGGCCAGCTTCCTGCGCGATTTCAATGGCGTCCAGTGGTGACTTCTCCATGCTTATGCGTCCCAAGAAGGCCAGATATTTGCCGGGCGACGCAGAGAACTCATAGGATTCAAAATTGCAACCGTTATAGATCACGCGAATCTCGCGTCGTCGGTTTTCTGGAATTTCAGCAATCTGCCGTCGGCTGACAGCCGTGACTGCAGCGTTTGCATAACGGTTCAATAGCCAAATGGCATCGCGGGTGATCGGATTATGAAATGTGTGAAGAACTGGCACTCGAGAAAAGGTTCCAAGCGGAACCGCGTAGCACCCCACGTGAAAGTGGATTACGTCGAACGAGTCGCTTTGTTGGAGTGCTTCGGCGATATTACATGTCTCGTAATACTCATATTCCCAGGCCAAGCCCCATTTCATCGCTTCGATCATGTTCCGTTTACAAATGGCCTTGACTCTCGCGCTCGTGGGCGAATCGCTTGAGGTAAACACAGTAACTTCATGGCCCTGCTTCACGAGTTCCTCAGCAAGCAGGTAGACGATGCCTTCTACACCTCCGCTTGTACCAGGGGCTACTCTGGCCCAAAGGGGTGGAACCAGAGCTATTCTCAACCGGCGGGATGTGTTCTGCAGGTTCATTGTGTGGTAGATCCGGTCTCCGCAGATATAAAAAGGCCAGGAAGGGCGGTGAAACCGCACAGTTCGATTCCCATTTCGATTAGCGCCGAGCGGACCCTGGTGTCGCATAAGGTTTTCACCTCTATTGCGCGTTGACCCATATACGTCGTATTCGGAACTTCCCCTTCACCCGGGTGACACCCTAGCTCCGTGACACCCGGTGGCAGTTGCGACAAGATTTCGATTAACGCATCCGAGGTGATCCCCTCTACATAGGGCGAACCCTCGGCGGTTTGCCCGTAAAAACGCCCACAATAACGTATCTCCTGCGTGCAATCTCGCACTGGGGCCCTCGACTCCAGTGCAGCTTCGAGCACCACAGTGCGTGCCGGCTCGCGAAGATGTGCGTGCTGATGAGAATCGATGTGGTCGGGATCTCTGCCCGTCAGAGTTCGGAAAACGGCAAGCTGGCGAAATACCTCATTACGTAACGCCGTCGCTTCATCCAGTGGCACCACATTGTAGACAGGTGTCCAGTGCTCGTCCTTATAGACCCATTCTCCGACGTCAAGGTGCAATCCCAGGCTAAGACCAGGGCGATTTCTAGCGTACTCCGCGGCTTCGACGGCTGCCGGCCACCGTACCATCAAGCTGGCGCTAGTCACGATGCCGTGATCATGCGCACGGATGACGCCGCGATTCACTGCGGAGCTGTGGCCGAGATCATCGGCATTTACGATCAGGTATCTCTTAGCGGACATGTCTCACGGTCCCAAATCGTTCAGTAGTCTTGACAACACGGTCTCGGCCTTGAAATATTCTTCGGCAATATCTCTGGCGGCGCGGCAGTGTCTCTCGTAATCGCACTCGATCGCCTCGAAAGCAGTCAAGATCTCGTCCATCGTGTTGAAGGCGAACAGTCCCTCACCTGTAGGGAGCATCGTGCCGAAGCCGGTGTCCTGAGTGATGACTGGTCGCCCAGCCGCGAGATAGCAGGCGCTGCGATCACTGAACCATCCAGTTTTCAGGCGCACGTTCGCGTCCTTAGCCACAGTAAATTCGCCGCGCGACGCCTGCAGGTAGTCCCTGTAGGAGCACACAGTGAGAGGATGAGAGTCCATCAGACGCCAGCCATTTGACTTCAGCACATTGCTGTCCTCGGGGGACAATTGGATCAATCCGGTAGCAAGCTCCACCGGCTGTGTCGTGCGTTTCGGCAGATCGATGAACTTCAAGTACTCGCGATGCTTGCTCCAGTAATAGGTGACCCCCTCGAATACGGAGTCGCGACCGTCTTGTCTCCAGTTTCCCACCGTCGTGAAATCCGTTTTGGTAGGTTGACCGGTCTGCCACAGATCAAGCACGACGGGCTGGCAGGTCTTCGCCCTGAGATTGGGTAAGGGAGGCAGGGAACAATCGGGCCCGCCGATGTTCAGCCCAAACGTCACAACATCGTCATGCTCCTCGACCAGCGTGCAGACAGCTTCGTCTCCCTGGGCGAACAGCACCTCGTGGATGACGGGGTCGGTGCACACATACACGAGCCGTCCCACTTCTAAACCTTCTTCTGCCAGGCGGGTGGACCCTGTGATGCTGAAAACAACGTCAGCTTCTGCCAGCAATTCTTCCGCTGACTCTCGGTCCAAGCCAAACCATGCTTTGTCCCCATAGCTTCTCCGATAAGCCCAACGGTCGCTTAATCCGAACATTTCGGCAACCTGCGCCAGATACGACACGGCATATCCCGAAGTGTTGACTCTCGACTTTCGAATCGGATCGTATGGCCACGAAGACGAGGTTTCGAAGTAATACGAATCGTGGCCGAGCCGCCGAAAGCCAACTGCGTATTGCATTGCTTGCCACGCAATTCCGGGGTAGGGCTCGCATGCCATATTCCCGAGAACGACGATGCGAAGCGGCGTCACTTAAGCACGCCCGTCTGCACGAGACGCCCGTGCTCCAGTTCCAACATCACATCGCAGTTTTCGAGCGTGCTCATGCGGTGTGCGATCATGAATGTGGTGCGACCTCGCATGAGACGTTCTGTCGCTTTCAGGATGGCTGCCTCGGTTTTCATGTCAACCGAACTAGTTGGTTCATCAAGGAGAAGAATGGGCGCATCTTTCAGGAACGCTCTGGCCAGCGAGATGCGTTGGCGTTCTCCCCCAGAAAGGCGCGTCCCGCGTTCGCCGACGACCGTTTGGTACCCATGTGGTAATGCCAAAATGAAATCGTGCGCGTCGGCCATCTTCGCCGCCTGAACGACCTCCTCCTCCGTAGCTCCGGGCTGGGCGTAAGCTATGTTCTCGGTGATGCTCGTCGAAAAGAGAACGGGCTCCTGGAGAACGATCGCGAACTGGCCGCGCAGATCCGCCAACCGGTAATCGCGCAGGTCCACACCGTCCAGCAGGATCTGCCCGCTCGTAGGATCGTAAAAGCGAGTTAACAGAGTGAGTAGAGTTGTCTTGCCGGCTCCTGTCCGGCCAAAGATGCCAACACGCGCCCCACAGGGGACCTCGAAACAGATGTCTTGGAGTACCTGATGATCCTCCTCGTAAGCGAAACATGCGTGTTGGAATGCCACGGCCCCTGAGGCTCGGACCAGCGGGCGGGCATTTGAGCGCTCGGGAACATCCGGCAGCTGATCCAGAATCGAAAAGGCCCGTTCAAGGCCAACCCAGTGCGTTTGCAATGAGGTGGCTTTGCGGCCGATGGTTTTTAACGGTGAGTAGAGTTGGCCGAGGTAGCTTATTACGAGCAGCAAGCTTCCCAAAGTCAATGTGCCAGCCCGGACGTGATGGACGCCAATCCAAAGGACGCACGCGGTCCCCAGAGCTGTGGTCAGCCCCACGAGCAAACTGTAATATCCGCCGAGCAACTCCAGCCGAATCCGAGCCCACATGCCTGCCTGCGATTTGTGGACGTAACGGTCCTCCTCATGCTTCTCCTTGCCGAACGCTTTAACGACGCGAAGGGCCGACAGAACTTCGTGCAAGACCGCCATCGCACCACTTTCCAGCTGCTTCACCTCTTTTGAACGCTTGCGAAAGCGTGGCCGGTACGCCATGGACAGCATGTAAAGCACAGGCGAAATGATCATCGCCACCAGGGCCATCGCCCAGGGCAACAAGCGCGTCCCCGCCCGGC
>Ga0137412_10003639_pt1 | contig 12280 bp, 12 predicted proteins | sample CZODoug2_1_16fun_FD_122160 | JGI IMG/M metagenome (GOLD analysis project Ga0137412, IMG submission 122160) | Vadose zone soil fungal communities from Angelo Coast Range Reserve, California, USA - CZODoug2_1_16fungal (Hybrid Assembly) | ecosystem: Environmental > Terrestrial > Soil > Vadose zone...
CCGTCGGCTGATCAAACCGCTGATCGCGGCGGTCGAGGGGCCGGCCATCGCCGGCGGCACCGAGATCCTGCAGGGCACCGACATCCGCATCGCCGGCGAAAGCGCGAAGTTCGGCATCTCGGAGGCCAAGTGGAGCCTGTATCCGATGGGCGGCTCGGCGGTGCGGCTAGCGCGGCAGATTCCTTACACGGTGGCGGCCGATCTGCTGCTGACCGGACGGCACATCAGCGCTACAGAGGCCAAAGAGATCGGCCTGATCGGCTACGGCGTACCCGACGGGGACGCACTGACCAAGGCGCTCGAGATCGCCGATGTGATCAGCAACAACGGGCCGCTGGCCGTGCAGGCGATCCTGCGCTCCATCCGCGACACCGAGGGCCTGCCGGAAAACGACGCGTTCAAGATCGACACCCAGCTGGGCATCACTGTGTTCTTGTCCGAGGATGCGAAGGAAGGCCCGAAAGCGTTCGCCGAGAAGCGCGCTCCGCAGTTCAAAGGCCGCTAGCGGTGCTGATCTGATTCATCGTTAACGCGCGCATGATGTTGAGGGGTTGTACCCTTACGTCCAACAAACGAAGGGGCCCTGAACCAAGAAGGGGGTCGATTGAAGGCGCTCATAACCGGTTCGGCGGGTCTCATTGGGTCGGCATGTGTAGGCGCTCTGATCTCCCGCGGTTGGGAAGTCATCGGCATCGACAACGACATGCGTCTGCAATTCTTCGGCCCCGCCGGCTCGACCGCGGCCGTAGTCGCCAGCCTGAAAAACCAATCTCGCCGCTACCACCATATTCATGCCGACATCCGTAATCGGCAGCTGATTAGAGACGTCTTCGCGGAGCATCGCCCGGATTTCATTATTCATACGGCCGCCCAACCGTCCCACGACCTGGCCGCCAAAATTCCGTATGACGATTTTGACGTCAACGCGGTGGGTACCCTGAATATTCTTGTCGCGGCTCGCGATTTTTCTCCCGAATCTCCGTTCTGCTTCACCAGCACCAACAAGGTCTATGGCGACCGGCCGAACGGGCTGCCGATGACCGAGCATGCCACGCGCTACGACTACGCCGATGGCCTGCTGGCGATCGATGAAGCGATGTCGATCGATGGGTGCCTGCATTCGCTGTTTGGCGCCTCGAAGGTCGCGGCCGACGTCTTGGCGCAGGAATTCGGACGCTACTTCAACATGCCGATCGGCATATTCCGGTGCGGTTGCCTGACCGGTCCCCAACACGCCGCCGTCGAGCTGCATGGCTATCTCGCCTACATCGTCGCCTGCGCACTCAGCGGACGCCCGTACACCATTTTCGGCTACAAAGGAAAACAGGTCAGAGACCAGATTCACTGCGACGACGTAGCTCGATTATTCCTAGAATTCTTCGCAAGGCCGCGAAACGGCGAGGTGTACAACCTCGGCGGTGGCCGGGAGAACAGCTTGTCAATTCTTGAGACGATCGACATCCTAGGCCAGATGGGCCACCCTCTGAAATATCAGCTGACTCGAGACCATAGAACCGGCGATCATATTTGCTACATATCGGATCTCCGGAAGATACAGTCGCATTTTCCGGAGTGGAAGATAGAATACAACCTTCAACAATGCATAAATGAAATCGTTTCACTGCAAGACGAACGGCTTCGCGACCGGCAAGATGTCGTTACGCCCGGAACACCTATCTAGGGAGCTCGTGAAATGATCGGCAGCCCACTGCTCATTGCCGAAAAGGCGCGCGGACGGTTGCAGGCAATCCTTTCCGGGCAGGTGGACGCAGCGGAAAGTATCGAAGACATCGACCTGTCAAGCCTGCCCGACTCCACAGATCTCGTGATCACCGCGTGCGAGGTCAACTCGCTGCATGGCACCGGCACGCTGCTGCTGAGAATCTTTCCCGACCAGAAATCGATCATCTCGCTCCGCTCTGAGGATTTCTACGACGGCATACAGGATTTCGGCTGTGTCAGGCTGCGGCTTCCGCTGGCCAAGGCGGCAAGACCGGTGATATCGGCCTGGCTCAAGTCGAGCCTGGTAGGAGTGAACGTCAGGCGCATAATTTGCGTGCCCTACACGCCGGCGGAAGCGACCCTGGCGCTGGCCGCCCAGGATGTGCTCGGCGCTCCGCTTGGCGTCTACATCATGGATGACAAGAATGTCTGCGCCGATGGCATCACCGACGACCTGATGCGCGAGCTACTGGACACGGCGCGGCTGCGATTGGTGATCGGCCCCGAGATGCGCGACGTCTACGAAGAGAAATACGGCATGCCTTTCTGGGTCATGCCTCCTGTCGTCGCCGACCACATCGTCAAACGCGAGGCGACACCGCTCGCACCCGGCATTGATCTGCGCCGCGGGGTTCTGCTTGGCAACATCTGGGGGCAGCGGTGGCTGGATATGCTTCGGCGGATCTTCCGGGGCGCCGGAGTGACGATCGACTGGTACTGCAATCAGCTCAATCCGCCGGGACTGGAATACGATCGCGACGAACTTGCCGCAGACGGCATCGTGCAACGGAATCCAATCGCCGAAGACGACTTGCCGAAGGTGCTCGGCGAGTATGCATTCGCCGTCGTTCCCACCGACACGCTCGATGGCCTGAGCCCGCCATCCGTACGCGCCATCGCCGAGCTGAGCCTCCCCAGCCGCATGGTCACCATGATGGCGACCTCCCATCTGCCGATGCTGGTGATCGGCAGCCCTGCGACCTGTGCGGCGGGCTTTGTCCGGCGCTTCGACCTCGGCACCGTCACGCCGTATGATCGGGCGGCCGTGCTCGCGTCCGTCGAGGAGATGATAAACCCGGACCGCCAGACCGACATTCGCTCTCGCGCTGCGCAATTGAGCGGGCATTTCACGGCGGCCGGGGCAAGCGACTGGATATGGCGCTCACTCGAAGCGGGAGGGCCGATCACCTCGACGTATGAGGACCTCATGCCGAGGCGCGGTGCGAACACGCCGGTCGTCCTATCATGACCGAGCCCGACGAGGTCTACACCGGACTGGCCGGGTTCACCGATAAAGACCGTGAGCTCGAGAACTATCTGCACACACTGGTGCTGAACGACAGCACCATCATTGACGCGCTGGCCCGCATACTTGGCCTGATCACCAAGCTCGATACGCGGGCCGAACAGCAGTACAAGTTTCTCGACGCGGAAATCCGTTCGCTAACTGCAACCGTCGCCGACCAGAGCTCCGCAACCCGCCAAAGCGCTCCGGTCGTGGCGCCGGCCGCCGACGCATTCTCCGTGCTCAATCCGGAAGTCGGTCTTTTGCAATATATTTCGTCGTACCTCGACAGTCGGACAGCGATCGACGTCGGCGCCCATGTCGGCGACGTCGCCACACGTCTCCTCGACTGTGGTTGCCAGGTCTACGCGTTCGAGCCCTTTCCGGCGAGCTTTGCGGCTCTTCAGGACCGTCTGGGCGGCAATGCGAACTTCACCGCGTCGCCGGTCGCGATCGGCGCGGCCGATGGCGAGGGTCAGCTCAATGTCGCGGCGGCTACGACCGAAGCTGACGATCAGGACGCTTCGCTATTCCACAGCCTGATCGATCATCCCGTGGGCACAAGCTTCCGGTTTGCCGACACGCTTCCGGTGCAAGTCCGCAGCCTTGCCAGCCTTCGGCAGACCGGCGAGATTCCCAGACAGATCGGACTGCTCAAGGTCGACACCGAGGGCGCAGACATCGACGTTATCAAGGGCCTCGGCGAGCCCGATATCCCGGTCGTGATGACCGAATACTGGGATTCCGATCATGCCTTCGGAAAGGGAGCGCACGGACATTTGGCCTCCACGGTGGAGCTCATGCGTTCAATGGGATACGCATGGCATGTGGTGATTTACCACGTCGATGAACATGACCTCATCTCCTATTACTTCAATCACTCGCACACGATCCCTGGATCCTGGGGCAACGCGATATTCTTCAAAGAGCGCGCGCTATTCGGCCGTGCGGCGCAATGGTGTGAAGCTGCGCTGCGACCCACGCTGTATCAGTAGGAACGCGAGCATCGGCGGCTCAGATTATGAAACGCGAATTTCCCCGTCTTCCGGTCATTCGCAATCTCGGTGGATGTGGCGGCACCATGTTGGCTCGCGTGATAGCCGCACTGCCTGAGGTCGTTCTTCTCAGCGAGACCAACCCGCGTTCATCGGCTCTCTACAGCGGGTATATGAATCCGGTTGTTCAGGTTCGCAAGTGGTCGCCCGAGTTAGCTTTACGCATATCCACATTTGATGAACACGAGTTGGGCTACCCACTTCGTTTCGGCGAATTACTCGAATGCCTGTATTCCGCAGCAGAAAAGCTAAGCCTCAATCTCGTCGTTCGTGATTTTAACTATGTAGATTTTATCGGCATACCCTTCGTATGGCCCGTGCCGAACGACTCCAGCCTCGATTTGGCAGTGGCCGGACGTTTCTGTGTATCTCCGATCGTCGTGGTCCGTCACCCTGCCGACCAACTCGCGAGTCTGCGCTCACATCGAGCGATACATGCAAATCTAACCGCCGAGCACTACCTAAAATCCTACTTTACGTTTTTAAGCGCCATGAAGGGAGCGCCACTTTTCCGATACGAGGATATCGTCACTGACCCCCAAGTATATTTTCCCCAGATCTGCTCTCACCTCGGTCTTCGATGGGACTTGAATGCGCTCGAGAGATTTGCTTCCATCGATAAAATAACCGGTAATCCGGAAGGGAGCAAAGAATCGGTGATCCGGGAGCCTAGGAAGACCGACGCTGCCTTGCTGGCCGATGAAGAGTTGAGTCGGTTCGGGGCCTACTCCGAGCTCCTCATCGAGATGGGCTACTCCGCTTAGCTCCTCAGCCACGGTGGTACAACCCCAGGCGAGGGCGAAAGCCGCATTGCGCTTCCCAAGGCGCCAACTAATCTTGAAGTGCACTGATTTGCCGACCGAGGGATCGCGATGCTCGTTCTCTGCAACGGAATGCCGCGCAGCGCGTCGACGTGGTCGTACAACGTCGCCATGGCCCTGCTGCGCCGTACTGCGGAGGCGGTATATGGCGACTACGACGAGAACCTGCATCGCTTCCTATGTGGCCTGCCGGCATCCTGTGTGCATGCAGTCCTCAAATGTCATTCGCTTGACGCCGCTGGACTAGGTCTTGCTCAATTGCAGGCCGCCAAGGTGGTCTACACGTGGCGCAATTTGGCCGATGCGACTGCATCCTTCATGACCATGTTCGATGTCGACTTCGAGCACACTATCGCCCTCATGTCGAATTCGCTCGATCTCTATCGGCGTCATCGAAGGAACGGCGCCCTCATTCTGAGCTATGAGGCGATCACGCAGCAACCGACCGAATCGGTGGCCGCGGTCGCCTCCTATCTGAATGTCGCCGTGCGCCAAGAGCAGGTCGCTGAGATCGCCGAGGCAAATTCGTTCGGCAGAATGCGCGAAAGAGTGAAAGAGATCAGCATGCTCGACTACGGAGAACGCCTGGTTCGCCACGACCGAACTTCGTATATTGATGCTGCGCACGACCGTAGCTATGTCTATGATCCCGACACCCTCCTCCACATCGATCATATTCGTGACGGCAGCACCGGCTATGGCGCCAGTCGATTAACGCAGGCCCAGCTGCGCCGGCTTGAGAAATTGCTGCGCGAAAAGGGTGAACTTGACGTTGCCGCCCTGCCATTCATGCGGGACGGTTAACGCAGTCACGTCTGAAATGATGAGTCAATGCGGACCTTTGGCTACTCCATCTTGATCAGCAACCCCTGCGATCGAGCCGACTCGAACATCCTCCGGAACAACAAAATCGCCAGTGCTACGTAAGCGATATCCTGCGTGACACCCCATTGGAAGTCCAACATCGAGAATCCCCCACCCGCCAGCACCTGCCGCATCCCTTCGAACGAATGAGTTGTGGGTAGCGCCAGCGCGAGTGGATGCAGGAAAGCCGGCAGCGTGTTCAGCGGGTAGAAAACACAGGAAAAGGGCATCAGGACTCCAGCGAAGCTCCAGGCCAGTCCCTCTAGCTTCGATCCATAACGCACGATCAGGCTCGTGATCACGACACCGATTGAAAAGCCAAAAAACATGAGGACCGCAATAAATGGCACGAATTCGATCAGTAACGGAAAAATATTGAAGTGATAGCAGAGCAACGCAATAACAGATTCCAAGGCCAAGCCAATTAAAGCTTTGATCAGGTTCACGCACACCAGCGCGCAAATGTATTCTGCCACGCTCAGTGGCGAGCTGAACAGACTGATGAGATTTCGCGTCCACACTTCTTCAAGAAATCCCTGCCCCATGTCACGTTGGAACCCATAAAACAAGCCCCACAAAACGACTCCCCCGAGGAGCGAGCTGATGAGACCCGATTGTAGCCCTTGGTGATTTGTAAGGTAGATGGTGAGGAAGCCCCACATTATGATATTCACCACGGGGAAATACACCATATTAATCAAGTGGTTGCCGTTGTGGCGCAATTCGTACATGTGGCGCAGGACGACAGCCTCGATTCTATAGAGTCGCATCTCTTTGCCGCCTCGCGATGTGGATGAATACTTCTTCGAGAGCGGGTTCGTCCCGACGCTCCGATAAAACGGCCCGGGTGACCTCGATTGGGCTCCCGGTTGCAATGACCCTGCCATGGCTTAGGAACACAACTCGATCGCACATCCGCTGCACTTCGGCCATGTTGTGTGAGGTATAGAGGATACTGGTGCCACGACTTCGCTGAAGATCCAGCAAGACATCTCTCACTTCGAGTGCGATCAGCGGGTCAAGATAGACGGTCGGTTCATCAAGCAACAGCAACTCGGGATCGTTAAGGAATGCTTTGCACAGACCGACGCGCGCGGTTTCGCCGGAGGACAGTCGTGAAATCGGCTTGTTCTCCAGCTTCCTTATGTCGAATCGGTCAAGTAGCTCGGCGATTTTAGCCCTCGGGTTACGCACGTTGTAAATCCGCGCATAAACCGCCAGGTTTTCCCGTACTGTCAGCCGGGCCGGAAATGCCACATACGGCGACGTGAAATTTAGTCGTTGAAGTATCTGCTCGCGCTCCGTGTGCAAACTTTTGCCGAACAAGGAGAATGTCCCGACACTTGGCGTAATCAACCCTGAGAGCATGTGCACGATGGTCGACTTGCCCGCTCCATTCGGACCGACCAGGCCGATGATCTCGCCTTCGTATACGGAGAAAGACACATCGTCCACGGCACGGAATTTACGAAATGTCTTAGTTAGGTGCCTCACGTCGACCACTATTGGGACATCCGACGCGTTCACGATGCCAGCTTCTCAAGTTCCTCTATATGCCACTCGACAGTACGTGCGATCCCATCACGCACCGAAACCTGAGGGTTCCACCCAAGTCGATCACGCGCTCTTGTGATATCGGGTCGCCGGCGGGTGGGATCATCTTGTGGCAGCGGATGCAACTCTATTGGAGAAGATGAACCAGTTAGTTCGATCACCAATTTGGCGATCTCGAGAACGCTGAGTTCCATTGGATTGCCGAGGTTGACTGGTCCCGGTTCGTCAGAATGCAACATCGCCAGGATCCCATGAACCAAGTCGTCTACGAAGCAAAGACTTCTCGTTTGGGTTCCGTCCCCGAAAACGGTGAGAGCCTCGGTATTCAGGGCTTGGCCAATGAATGTTGAAACGACGCGCCCGTCGTCCGGATGCATCCGAGGCCCGTAGGTGTTGAAAATACGTAGAATTCCTGTGTTTGCGCCACAAGACGTGCGGTAGGCCGTTGTTATCGCTTCTGCGTATCGTTTAGCCTCGTCGTAGACGCTTCGCGGTCCGACCGGGTTGACGTTGCCCCAATATTCCTCCCGCTGCGGGTGCAGAAGGGGTTCACCATAAATTTCACTACTCGAGGCGAGGATAAAGCGTGCGGATTTGCTCAGGGCGAAATCGAGCACGTTCCGCGTTCCCTCCGACCCGGTCCGCAGGGTGAGGATGGGCCTGTCCAGGTACGCGAACGGCGATGCTGGGCTGGCAAGATGAATCACACCATCGAATCTGCCCTCGATATCAATCGTCTCCAGGACGCTCTCCTCGACGATTGAGAATTTGGGAGACGTGCAGAGATGCTCAATGTTGGTGCGGTGGCCAGTTGAGAGATCGTCAAGGCATACAACGGTATGGTCTCTGGCGATCAGCAGATCGCAGAGATGTGATCCAACAAAACCGGCCCCACCGGTGACAAGGACTCTCACGACCCCTCCCCCTGAGGTCGCGTCCAACTTCTTTGCGGCAACATCATGGCCGCCCGAACCCCCGGTAACTCCAGCCGGCGGCGCGCCAGCGCTGCGGTTCTAGACAGTTACGCGCATCGATGACGCGCTTCTTCCGCATTACTGCCTCAAGATTTTCCGGTTGCAGTTGCCGAAATTCTTTCCACTCGGTGAGAATCAGCACCACATCGGCCCCCTGGCAGGCGTCGAGGGTTGACAACGAATAATTGAGCGTCGGGAACAGATGTCGAGCATTGTCCATGGCTTTGGGGTCGAACACGCTCACAAGGGCTCCCTGTAGCTGTAGTTGCCCAGCCACGTCGAGCGCCGGTGAGTCACGAATATCGTCTGAGTTCGGCTTGAAGGCAACGCCAAGGACCGCAATTCTCGCCCCAATTAAGGATCCGCAAATTTTTCGAGTGGCATCGATTACACGGCTGCGTTGTCTTGTATTGATGTTGTCGACCACCTGCAAAAATGTGACGACATCATCGAGCCCCAACTCGTCGGCGCGCGTCATGAAGGCACGGATGTCTTTCGGCAGGCATCCGCCGCCAAAGCCCAGCCCGGCATCGAGGAATTCGCGCCCAATGCGCTTGTCAGCACCGATTGCGTCGGCGAGCATGGTGACATCGGCGGATGCAGCTTCGCACACTTCGGAAATCGCGTTGATGAATGAGATTTTTGTTGCCAGGAAGGCGTTGGCAGCGACTTTTGCCAATTCGGCGGTTGCCAGACTTGTTACTAAGAACGGAATGTCGCCATCGGACGATAACGGCCTGTACAGCTCTGCCAGCGTTTTTGCCGCCCGCTTCTCGCAGGGCCGTTCCACACCTACAACGATGCGATCCGGATGCAGAGTGTCGCGCACGGCAAAGCCTTCACGGAGGAACTCCGGGTTCCACGCGAGTGCTAGGTGGTCACCGGCAGGCGCGATGCTTCGCATACGTCTCGCCAAGCGCTCTGCTGTGCCTACCGGGACGGTAGACTTGCCCACGATTAGAGCTGGTCTATTCAGATGCAGAGCCAAGGTATCGATCGCCGCATTTAGATACGATAGGTTCGCGCCCAGACCCGTGTCGATTTGTGGCGTGCCGACGGTAAGAAAGAACACATTCGCGAAATTTGCCGCTTCCACGTAAGAGTCGGTAAAGCGTAGCCGCCCGGATGCCAGGTTGTCTCTTACGATGTCCTCGATGCCGGGTTCGAAGAAGGGCACTTCACCCGACTGGAGCTTGGCTACCTTGCCCGGGTCGATGTCGACACCCAGCACATCATGGCCGATTTGTGCCATGCAAGCAGCGTGGGTTACACCCAGATATCCGGTTCCAATCACTGCTATTCGCATCTGAGGCCCGCGCTCGTTCACACGATATTATTGTCGACTAAAGCGACGATTTCTCGCGCGGCCCGAGGCATACCGCCGGTGTGTGCGGATCGTGCTTTCGTCTTTGCCCCACCGGCCCCGCGTTTCAATGCTCCGGCCCCTCGGGTGAGCTCAATCGGGCATGGGAAGACATTTGCCAAAGCGTGCGCGAGTTAACCCGAGTTGTCGAGGTAAATAAAGAATCCTGGGGGTCGAGCGTCCAATCCGAAGCCATCGATATGCGCACGCTTGCCGGGAAGCGCGTGACATCGATACAGCAAACGGGCTCCATGGCTCATGTTCTCATGGATCGCGGTCTTGCGCGTGATTACGCAATCTCGGTGGCCGACGTTTTGGCGGCAATGGGATTCCGGTTCTGGTCGCGCACGTCAAACCTGACTGGTCGACTACGGCACGGAAGAGTGGAGACCTTGGCCTGTGCGCACGGCAGCCTTTGCCCGACGAATGCTTTTATGTTTACCGATGGGACGCAGAAGCCCAGCCTTCGCCACTTAGACGCGGCGTCATTGCCGTCGCCAGGGTTGAGGCGTCAACCGAAGGCTTCAGATCGTCGGCGGGATATGGAGCCGCAAAGCCCGGACACATAGTTAGCCAGCGATCTTTCCCTGGCCGCATGGCCTGCAGCCATCAGCCCAACGGCGGGCTCGGGGTGAATACCACCGGCATCTTTTCCAGGCCGGACACGAAGTTCGCCGGCCGCAGCGGCAGCGCGGCATCCGACGCCAGCCGCATATCCGGCAGGCGCTGTAACAGGCGCGTCTGCATGATCGACAGCTCGAGCCGGGCGAGCTGGTTGCCGAGACAGAAGTGCGTTCCGAAGCCGAACGCCAGGTGATTGTTCGGATAGCGCTCGATGTTGAAGCTCTCCGGCGCCTCGAATACCTTCTCGTCGAAGTTCGCCGACTCGAACAACAGGATCATCTTCTCGTCCTTGTGCAACTGGGTGCTGTGGAACTCGGTGTCGGCGGTGATCGTGCGCGCCATGTTCTTCACCGGCGCCGTCCAGCGCAGCATCTCTTCGATCGCGTTGGGCAGCAGTTCTAGATCGCTCGCCAGACGTCGGTGCTGATCAGGGTGCAGCAGGAGCTGCCGCGTTCCACCCGACAGCGTGTGACGCGTGGTCTCGTCGCCGCCGATCAGTAGCAGCAGCACCTCGGTGACGATCTGATGGTCCTGCAGGCGGGATCCTTCGACCTCCGCATGCACGAGGACGCTCACCAGGTCGTCGCTCGGTTCGGATTTGCGGGCCTCGATCATCCCCATCATGTATCCGCTGTAAGCAGCAAAGGCATCCATCGTGACCTGCATATCCTCTTGCGCCGCAGTGCTGCTCAACGCACCGAGCAGATCGTCGGACCATTTGAGGAACATCTCGCGTTCCTCCGGACGAACACCAAGCATGTCGCCGATGACCGCCATCGGTAGGGGCGCCGCGAGGTCCCAGACGAAGTCGCACTCACCGCGTTCGCACACCGCGTCGATCAGCGTGTCGCTCAGCGAGGTGATCGAGGCCTCCAGATTCTTCACGCGCTTGCGCGTGAAGCCGTAGTTGACGAGCTTGCGGCGCAGCAGATGTTGCGGGTCGTCCATTTCGATCATCATCTCGACCCCCGGTTGGTCGGGTCGGATGCCGCCGGCATTCGAGAACAACTCGGGGTTGCGCTCGGCCTCGATGACGGCCTGATACGTCGCCGCGGCGGCCAGCCCGTTGCGGTCGCGAAACACCGGCTCGTTCTCCCGCATCCAGCGGTAGACGGCGCGGGACTCACCTGCGTAGAAAGCGCCGTCGGTCAGATCGACATCTGGTCTGGTCATCGTCATGAGATCTCCTGCGCATCGCCGAATGTCATTTGTACGTGGTCAACAGAGCCGGACAGCATCGCGCGCTTCGGAAGGCCGAGCGACGCCAACTCTTTCGAATAGGGGTGATCGCCCAGCCGGACCCGTACGCCGCCGAAGCGATTGCGCACTCCGTCCAGCGTGTGCTCGAACGAGGTCTCGCGCGTGACGCCATCAAGGTGCGAGTAGCTGCGCAGCTCTTGCTGGCGCCGGGCCAGCCGAATCGGCAGACCGGGGCGAAACTCCATGCCGACCACGAATTGCCCGTCGATGCTGAGGTCGAAACCGAACCGGCGGCCGTCTCGAATGGTGAAGTCCGCCATGACTTTTGGGTAACCCCAGATCTTGGTTCCCGCTTCCAGCGTGAACTCCTGGTCGACGGGCATGTGGTGAGTGAAGGCACCGGCCGACTGCAGGGCGCGGGGCCCGCTCGCCGCGGACCCGGGTGGGTTGACCATCACGCTGGTGTTGAATTCGTGGTACTGGTCCAGGTCGCCGTCGATGTAATGCATGAACGTCAGTACCACCATCGCGCGCCCGGGCAGGAAACGGCAGACCTGCAGGCCGCTGTAGTCGATCAACCGCTGAGCGGCGTCGGCGTCCACCGAGAACATCGCCATGTGCTGATTCGCCTTGCGGATCTGCACCGGCATGGTGATCACCGTGCCCGCGATGGTGTATTGCGAGGCTGTCATCCGGCCAATCTAGAACGTGTTCTAACTCACCGCAAGGACCGGGTCAGATCAGGCTCGCCAACTCCTGGACCTGCCCTGTACTGCGACCCGACACCACCATCATCGTGACGCCCGCGGCCTCCCAGG
>Ga0137412_10000115_pt1 | contig 12279 bp, 11 predicted proteins | sample CZODoug2_1_16fun_FD_122160 | JGI IMG/M metagenome (GOLD analysis project Ga0137412, IMG submission 122160) | Vadose zone soil fungal communities from Angelo Coast Range Reserve, California, USA - CZODoug2_1_16fungal (Hybrid Assembly) | ecosystem: Environmental > Terrestrial > Soil > Vadose zone...
ATTCAACTCACTAAGAGACTGAAGCGAGAGTCCCATCGTCCTGCTATCGTGATTTGCTCTGTCGAAAATGACCAGGAATTTGTCGAGGCTGCGCAACACGCTGGAGCGGTGGGCTATGTCTTCAAGGCATTCATCATGAGAGACTTACTCGACGCCGTGAGATTGGCTGCTCAGGGCCGGTCCTTCGTGTCCCTTCGCTGAAGCCAGGGCCAACCTGGTATTCTGGGCCGTTCCCGATAATCGCAACGCAAGATATAACTTTCGACAGCAGAGAAGCGGCCGCCCGGGCTGATGACGTACAGAGTTCCTATCCTCCTCTTTTTCGGACTTGCTCTTGGAGTCTCGATCGCCAATCGCCCTTGCCCGAGTTGACGGTAGTACTATGGCTTCCAACCGCCAAACCCGATAAATTGATGCGATTCTGATAACTTTGTGATATCAACGGGAGCTGTCTTATGCCGGTGATTTGCTTGGTTTAAGCCCCCGTTGTCGGACAGTGCCGAGCATAAGCATCACAGGATTGTTGGTTCGCAGCATTTGTGCCTGAATCTTCAGAGTGCTGCGTAGCGTAGTCTTAAAGGTCGCGGAGTTGTAGGCTATGTCGGGGTTCGCGACTGTGCTAGCGGACTTCATGACCCGACTTGGGAGAAGGCAATGGTAACCCGCGCGCCAGTCTTTACCTTCACGCGGCTTTGGAGCGCCTCCAATCGAACGGTTGAAGGTCTTGGGCATTCCACCCTGTCCCTCAACCCTTTTCTCCACACCTCTCTCGTCGCTCTGTTGGTCGCCGTCAGCTACTATCTGGGTTCGCAGATCGGCTTTCTCTTTACTCCCTCGGAAACACCCATCGGCACGTTCTGGCCGCCGAATGCAATTTTGCTGGCGGCGTTTCTGTTGGCTCCGCCGCGAATGTGGTGGGCCCTTCTGTTGGGGGTGCTTCCAGCTCACCTGCTGATTCAACTACGAGTAGGGATCCCTCTTCTCTCCTCCCTCGGATGGTTTGTTGGGAATACCGGCGAAGCCTTGATAGGCGCGGCTTGTATCCGCCATTTCAGCAAAGGAAAGCCTCTGTTCGACAGCGTAAGGGGCGTCACCATTTTCTTGGTGTTCGGCGTCCTTCTCTCAACTCTGTTGACATCGTTTCTGGATGCTGCCAACACGGTCCTAACTGGACTGGGCCACAACTACTGGATGCTGTGGACGACGCGACTCACCTCCGACGTGATCGCCAACATGACCATCGTGCCCACCGTTGTGGTATTCGGAACGAAGGGTGTTTCCTGGATCCGGAAAGCAAATTTCGCGCAGATTGTCGAGCTAGGTCTGCTCACGCTCACAGTTGTGTTCGCCACCGCGCTGGCATTTGGCAGACAAGACGCCAGCAGCAGTCCGGCATTGACCTACGCTCCCCTGCTGCTCTTAATTTGGTCAGCGGTGCGTTTTGGTGTCGGCGGGCTGAGTTCGTCGATGTTGGTCATCGCACTAATCTCCATCTGGAAGGCCATGCATGGCCGAGTACTAGTAACAGGTTCGATGACAGAAGATGTCCTGGCCCTCCACACCTTGCTCGCCATATTTGCCTTACCTCTTCTGCTGATGGCGGCAGTCATCGCGGAACGCCGGCGGGCCGAGGAGTCTTCCCGAGCTATTCGCAACGACCTGATCCGCGCACGAGAGCAGGACCGTCACCGGATAGCGAGAGAATTGCGTGATGGCATCATTCAACAACTTACCCTCGTTGGCCTCAACATTGAGCAACTCCGAGACCAGTCCGAGCCCTCTTCTAAGTCGCGTTTCGACCCGCTCTGCGGTCAGTTTGCGGGTGTCTATGAAGCTACCAGCGGCTTGTCACGCGAACTGTATCCATTCGCGCTCGAATACCTAGGGCTCTCGCCCGCATTACGAAAGCTATGCCGTGAGACTGGTGCCCAAAATCACATTACGATTAATCTAAAGGAAGAAAGCACGCCCGCTGATGCTGATATGCCACCGGAAGTTTCTCGGCGCTTGTACTCCGTTGTGCACGAGGCCTTGCGCAACATAGTGAAGCACAGCCATGCGAAGGAGGCCGCGGTTGAGTTGAAGGCGGCCGGCGGACACATTTTTCTGCGGATCGCCGACAATGGCATTGGCATCAGTTTGGGGTCCAGCGACGGCGCAGGGCTGACCAGCATGCGCGAGCAACTGCTCTCTCTAGGCGGAACGTTCACGATTGTGTCGGTGCGGTCGAAGGGCACAACAATCGAAGGTTCGGTGCCGATCAAACGATCGCCTTGAAAGAGCGAATCTGGGTTCCGTGACGAATCCATCCTAGCCTAAGCAGACTGAAAGTCCTGGTTCCAATCGCGGAAATAGGGCGATAACTTCCCCGAGAACTGTTGTGCGTCGGCGTTTCCGCTGGCCAGCGTGCCGGGTGCGTTGCGCGTCTTGGATCCCGCGGCGCAAGAAGTGTGCGTATTGCGTATATAAAGGATGCGGCGGAGAAGGGGACACCCGTCTCCGAGCAGGCGGGTTCCCCTCCCGGTGTCCCCCGTCCGGGATACCCATACCCCGGGTATTTTGCTGAAAGAGTTTGGACTTGCTTGATTGCAAAGGAGTTGGGTCTTCTGCCGACGACAAAGAGTCCGCAAGAGTATGTGAATAATGGAGTTGAGAGACTTAAACGCTTGCATAGAGAGTTCGGAAGGAAACTCATACCCCCACACCCCCGGGCAACGCAGATGATTATCAAAGGAAAGGATTTGCGGGAAAAGCAATTCGTAACTATCTGAAAGCACAGGACATGCAAATCGATCGTCCGGGAGGGGCAACTCACAAGTACATGAAAACAAAGGGGGCGCGAAAGTGAGCAGCGTACTGTGGCAGTTAGTAGACGTGAGCTCTCCGAAACCAGAGAGGGTCGCGGGGAAAAGGAGGGAGGAAACGGGGACACTGTTAGCAGAACCTTGGGCTAGAGATTACCGCATCCGTTACTATTTGTCAAGTGAGAAATTAAGAGCTGTGGATTGAATGGCTTGCGGCGCTTTGCAAAGATTGGACAAATACCAGATGTAAGATTCTACGTCGGGGGGGCGTTGGCTCGAATCTGGCAACTCTACTGATCGGGAGGTAGGCCCCAGGAGCGCCCAAAATCGCCTCGTTCTCCCTCCAAGTCCATCTGTTAGGTCTGCCAGTAGTCGAGAAGTTTCGACTTCACGATAATCACTACCTTTGACGCGAATCGCTCTGGCGATCTTCTGCTCTGAGTAATGAACTAGCGCAGATTAGAGTCATGAACGAAGCGGTGGTGCAGTGCCAGCATCGGCGAACGCACAAGGGTTCTCTTCCGAAGGCCTCGCCCGTCGCACCGTGCATCGCCGAGCCGTCATGGGCGCTGTTTGGAGAAAGGCACGGCAAGTATTTGCTCCTGGCGCCCGACTACGAGTTGTTGGCAGAGGACGAAGAGACCGCTGTGAAAGTACTCGCTGCGGCTAACGGCTTGGCGTTCCGCGCTTAGCGAAGGAGATGACAGGATGAGCCAAAACCACTTTACGATCAGGTTTCCTTTGAAGTCACCGGCCGACACGAAAGCGCTGGCAGAGCAGGTTCCTTCTCTAATGCCGGGGCTGTTCCAAGTGGCGGAGATGATCGGCACGATTCACTACTCGCGCTTCACAATTTTGAGCGAAAAGACTCTGCTATTTCTTGGAGACTTCGATGGCGAATTCAGCCAACTGGTGGCCGAGTTCGCCAAGCATGCAGGGCCAGTGTTCGATGCGATCTTCCCCCATGTGGACAATCCGCCGCCCACCCCCGTCGCCGATCACGCCGACGATTTCGTCGATTGGACGGCGGATCATCTTGTCCATCCGTTAAATTTGTATACAGCCTATCCAGAAGTGACTGCGAAGGAGATTAAGGCTCTGGCGTCCGCCGCAGAAGTCACCGGCGCGGGCGAACAGCGGCCCTTCCTGGTGATCTTGCCCATGAAATCAAAACTTGCCTTCATCGAGGTGCAACTGCTCTTGCGCGCCAGAGGGCGCGGGACAACAAAAGACCTCGACAAAGTCGGCACGCCGCACTTCGCACAGTTCGTGCCGCTGGAGGACAACCAAATTGGTTTCTTTACTGTCTATGACGGCTCATTCGACACGTACATTGCCGATTTCACCAAAAACATCGGGGAAGTCTTTGACCTTATATTCAAATTCACGAAGAACCCACCGCCATCGCCGTGCAGAAAACACCTCCAGGAGTTCATCGACTTTGCAGCGGGCGCGAACCGCGCGCCGATCGGGTTCTACCAGGCATATCCAGGCCTCACGGTTCAGGACATCCATGCCCTGATCGCCGATAGCAAGTCGATGTCCGCAACGGCTTGATAGCCAGGCCTCCACGGCGTCTGCCGATCTGCTGCGGGGCAGCGGTCGCGAGCGAGGATCATGCAGGAAAGAGCAATGAGCCAGGAACGCAAGATACTGGAGCCACCGACACAAGAGAGCGGAGGATTCCTCCGCCGCGTGTTCGGCCGAGGCGGACATGACATCTCCGCGCCTAATACTGACTCGCGAACAACCACGAAAACCGCACTCGATCTCGCCGATATTCAGGGATTCATCCTTCGCGGTTACAGGATGCCGATAGTGCGGCATTTCTTACTAACGGTGGGCGACCCTGCCGAGGCGCGCAAAGTGCTTGGACGGTTCGTCAACGGCGACGAGTCTGACGCGCCGCAGATCACCACTGCCGAAGACTGGCACGTTGGGTTTGAGCCGGGACCGGGAGACAATCTCGCCGATCCTCCACGCCACAAGCCTGACTATTGCCTCAACTTGGGCATCACTTGGTCGGGACTACTTGCATTGGAGATCAAAAATCGCGTCCCAACGCTTTCATTCAAGTCGTTTGGCGCATTCACCGCCGGCGCCGCCGAACGAGCGGAATTGGTGGGCGATACCGGAGCCAGCGCACCGCAAAACTGGATCGGTGGCTTTGGCAGGGGCTGCGATCACGTCCTGGTGACGCTGCACGCCATCAGCTCGAAGGCGATGACGACCTATAGTGCCCGGCTATCTGCTCTCTTTGCCGAAGCCGACGCCTTTCGTGAGATTTGGCGCGGCGACGGGATGGCATTGATGGAGGTGAGAGATGGCAAGCCGGTCCTAACTACTAAGGTTCATTTCGGCTACACCGACGGCATCAGCACCACCACCGTTCGCGGCGGGCCGGAACGATATCCGCCGGATCACCAGCAGCCTTGTGAACCTTGGCTATTCGTTTTGCTAGACGAGGCTGAGAATTACTTTGTCCCGGAACCTCGGGAACTCGGCCGGAACGGCAGCTTTGCTGTCTTCAAAATGATTGAGACCGACGTTGTTGGATTCGAGAATTTCCTGCACTCGAACAAGGACAAAATAGATCCCGAGCTTCTTGCCGCCAAGATTTGCGGACGGTGGCGCAACGGAGTTCCTCTCGCGTTGTCGCCGAACACCGCCAGCCCTTCGGGAGGGATTTCTCCTGAGCAACTCAACAACTTCGAATACGTGAACGAGGATGGGTCAGGCGATCCGAAGGGACTGCGCTGCCCCGTCGGCGCGCACATGCGCCGCATAAATCCGCGGGGCCAGCCCGTCACCGGCCAGGGCCAACCCGGCGGGAGCAACAATACTCACCGGCTGATCCGTCGCGGCATGCCATACGGACCAGCCTACGATCCGACAAAACCCCACGACGGCATCGAGCGTGGGCTTCTCGGCTACTTCATCAACTCAAGTATCGAGAATCAGTATGAGTTCGTGCTGAGCCACTGGGCCAACGACAGCGAATTTGCCGGGGCGGTCAGGCTGCCTCCTAAATCGAAGGATCCAATGATTGGCACCCAGGACTCAGCGGAAAGTATTTTCGCGATTCCGCAGCCGGATGGCGCGCCCCCGATAAAGATCACACGGTTCTCAAGCTTCATTGCAACGAAGGCCGCCGCCTACTGCTTTCTGCCAAGCATCACGGCGATCAAATTCATGGCGCAATTGAGTTGAGAGGTTTTGCATGTTGTTTCTGACGAGATGGTTCGGAGTAACGGGCAGCGATGCCGAGCGGAACCTTGCCAGGGAAAAATCTGAGATCGAAGAGATCGTCGAGAAGACTCTCCTGCTGCAGAGGAATGCTGCCGCGCAGCAGCACCGGTCGCTCTGCCGTGGTACCCATGCGAAGGGCGTTTGCGCCCGAGCCGAATTCGAAGTATTGGATGTCGCAGCCGGTCGGCACCCTCTACTAGCGGCGCGGCTCGCGAAGGGGATTTTCAAGAAACCCGGCGTATATCCCGCTACTGTACGATTTGGGAATGCAGACCCGAAAGTAAACTCTGACTTTAGGCCTGACGTCCGATCGCTGTCTTTCTCGGTCGACCTTACTCGGGATGGCACGGCTGCTCTCGGCGCGACCGTTGGCAGACAAGATTTCTCACTGCAAAACACGAAGACTCTGCCCATTAACGACGCAACTGCATTTCTCGCGACTATGAAGCTGCTTACTGCCCCGAACCCGGCCCTCGGGTTGTGGTCTCTGCCGTTCAGGGACAAGTTGAGAGTGCTGAGGACCCTCGCTTTAGTGCAAGTACAGGTACACCAGAAAATCAAAGCGTATCAGCAACTGAGATATGAGAGCAACGTACCATTTCGTCACGGATCGATGGACGTTGTGAAGTACTCAGCAACACCGTTCTCGAGCAACCCGGCGCGACGTCTGCAAAGGAGTAACCCGAAAGGTCTGCAGGATGAACTGATTCGGCACCTCAAGGAGGACGGCAAGATGAGCGCCTTCGACTTCGGAGTCCAGTTTCTCGACGTCAACAAGATGACCTATTGGGGCAAGTGTCGGGATGCCAGCTTCTGGATTGAAAACGCGAGCGTCGAATGGAATGAAGCAGACGCGCCGTTTCACACGGTTGCACAGCTTACCCTCCTATCGAATTCGCATCTTCCGGCGGATGCTTCCGAAGCCACATATTTCGATGTCACAGCGAACTCGACACCTGACAGCACGCCCCTTGGGAGCATTAATCGCGCTCGCTGGCCTGCGGAGGTTGCCAGCAGAAAAGCACGTATGCGGGCGGAGAACCATAATTATCAGCGCGCTGCTCACGCTGATTGAAGCCAACAAAAGGGCTATGAGACTGCGTTGTAGGTGGCAAACTCGGTAGGGAAGCAAAAATTCTCAGTGTCCGGTAACCCGACAGTTTTAGCGCTGGAATTGCCGATGGCGTGCGGAGAGCATCGATTCCATGAAGCTAGGCAAACACAAAAGCGGAGCAAGCTAGTCCTCAACTAGGCTCCAATCGGTATCGGGATCGAACTCGCTCATTGCAGCTGCTGTTTCGGTTGTGGTCTTCCCCAAATCCTTTTGGAGCAGCACGCCATCCTGGTTGATGATGAAGGTCATCACCCCCGAATTGCCATATTCCGCCGGGTAGGCGACGAAAGCGAATCCACCGACCATTTTTCCGTTTACCACATAATCCCTCGCACCGCCGGGTGAGTGACTCCCTTGCCGGGTCAGCATATGAAAGTAGTAGCCATGAAGGGGCGTAGATGCGTTCTGCTTTGCGTCGTATCCTTCGTTAGTTGCGAATGCCACCAACGGCCCGAGAGGGCTTTTGGGCTGACCTTCTGGAGACTCCCAGTACAAGCCGTTCTGCTTGCCAGCGTCGCTGATGAACTTCAAAGCGAATTGCTTCGTGCCTCGGGCGTCGTGAGGCCGGGAAAAGTACTCAAGCTGGGCGTCAGCCACTGCTTGACAAACTTCGATCACTGCCAGTTCATTCCGACCAATGCGGCGCGACAGAATCTCATCCTTTCCCGCAGCCGTATCGAAGAACCATTGACTGGTGGCGTTCTTCTTCAGAGGGATCGGGAAGGCAAAATTGTCAGCTCCGATCAGCAAAACTTGTACTTCATCCGCCATCTTGCGCCAGCGGTGCATTACTCCATAAGCCGTCACGAATTTGTCGATCACAGCCTTGTCCTGCACGGCGTCGCCGGAAAAGATTATCTCCTTCGAATCCGCGCCGAATATTGGCAATAGCGCGTTTTGGTCTCCTGATTTTGCAGCTTTCAACAACGCGGCGCCCGCGTCATCGGGCGAAGCAAATCCTGTGGGCGAGGTTTGATCGGACTTGCTACAGGCGACAAGCAAAATGACTAGTGGCAGAAGCCAGAACCAGTTTGTAACAACAATACTTTTGGATTTGCGTGGCATAATCATGCTCCAAACACTGACTGCAAACACTTGACCGACAGCGCTGAACCGACTTGACCTTATTCGCGGTTGCGCGGTTAAGGTTCACCTGCGGCGACCACCACTTGCCGAGCCACGAGCACTCGCTGACCTCGATTGCCAACCTCCGCCTCCGCTGTTGAAGGCCGACGATCTGCTGCTCGCTTCCTGCTGTCCCCAGCCGCGGGAAGCAGCGGAGTAGTTTGAGCTTCCGCCGCGAGTTTGTTGCCAACCGCCCCCAGTGTTCTTGTAGACGTTCCCGTTCGCCGCGGCATACTTGTTGCCGTTTGCGGTCTGGGCAGCAGCACCACTACCGTGCACCCCCGACGCGGCAACACCCTTGCCGCCCGCCGAAGTTTGTACCGTTCCTACGGACCCTTGTGCAGTCGTCTGATGTTGCGTGTACGCAGTTTGCCCATTCTTTGAAACTACCGAGCTTCCATAGCTCCCGTAAGCGTTGGAGGCTTGATGCGTGGCTGCGTATGCTCCGGTATTTGGGTTGTACGCTTGACCAACCTTTTGAGAGCCGTAGGGAGTTACGGTAGATGCGCCACGGGCATAGGTCCCGGTGGACGGATTGTAGGCACTGCCAACCCGCGCGGCCCCGTTCGGTCCATAAGCAGTGGCACTGGAGCCGTAGTAGCCGCCGCGCCAGGCAGTATTTCCATAGTAGGCGTTGCTTCTGTATACGACCGCGCCGCCGTGCCAGTTGCAGTTCCAGTAGCTGTAGCCCCATCCGCAACAATTGTTATTGCTTATGGCCGCGCCCACGGCGATGCCAACTCCGAACGCGAGCAGGCCGGTCGCAGCAACCGTTGCAGCGCTGTACCCGGGCGTGACATAAGGAGTGCCGTAAACTACCGTGGGATTGTACTGGGGAACATAAACGACTTGCGGATTCGTAGGCTGGATCACGATCACCTGCGGCGACTGTTGCACGACTGTAATCTGTGAACCTGACTTCAGATTGCCAGCTGCTTTTGCCTTCGCACGCAATACCTGCACAGCCGTCATAGCATCGGCTGCCTGCGTGTGATACGCCTCTCCTAACGCCGAAGTCCAGCTGAGATTTTTCGCCAAGTTGTCGAGCACGGAGGGAAACTGTGTGAGTGCCTTCACACTGGGATCCCACGTCTGCGTGTCCACCGCCTGCGTTAATGCCGTGCCGGTGAGATTCTTGTTCTGCTGAAGCCAGCCGCTGGCCGAAGCCACCTGGTCTGGAAAGGTGGCAGCTCCAAGGATTTGGGCTACCAGGGCATCCGGGTACAGCGCTATGGGCGCAACCAGCTGTTGTAACTCGTCCGCCGACAGCGGTGCCCCTTGCCCCGAAGATCCCGCCGGTTCCTGTTGGCCCGATTGCTGAGCTCCAGCTTCAAATGGCGTTGTGGCAATGAGTAGCAGGAGCGATAGTGTCGTTGACAAGAACTGTTTCGTGAAAGTCTCGATCATTTTCTTCTCTCCACGGCAGGAAATCGCGTCACGCTGTCTTACTTGCGCTGGTCATGATGAGTTTCTTTCTCGATCGATCCACATCATCCCTTTAATGCAACCCGCAACACGCGCTCCAGCGGAGTACCTGTAAGCCTTCGTTTTTTGCCATGGGCCGAGACCGGCGGGAGAACCACCGGTGACGTCTTGTTCCATGCTTGGTTACTTCTCGCTACCGGAGAGCGAGTGGCTAAGGAAATACGGTAGGTCTCAGCTATTCACCCCGCCACTGTCAGGAATGACAGGGGAAACGACAATGCCCGAATCGCTCCACGGTCGGCCCCGTTTCTGCGTGGCCGTTCCTTTTCGATTTATCGGGCGGCGACACCTAACCTGCGCCGTCTCCATCCCTGAAGTGTTCCAACGATGATCAGAATGAAGCTGCTAACAATTGCGACGTAGGACAAAACGACATACCTGAGACCCGCTCTGGCGCTGATTGTTTCGTCCGCGTAAACGTGATTGAGTGTCATCATCTGCGTCCCACCGGCAAACGCCACGAACAGCAAAGCCAATACGATCATGGTTGGCCGCCTCCGGCACACCCACATTCCGATGAGACCGACTGCTAGAAACGCCAAAAACACTAGCCAGAAAAGCCAGTCCTTATTCATCACTTCGCGAGCAAGAGCCACACAAACGGTCACGGTTCGCCTCCCATGTCAGCACGTTACGAGCGGGGCGCGGGCCGCGGTACTGGCAAAACTTGCAGCGTAGACCGTTCGGAGGCGTTTTCGGGCGTTGCAGGGTGACAAGGAATATAAGAGCGACGCAAAGGCAGAACATGAAACGCGCTTACGGGACAAGCGGAATTGGCTCAGCACCATATGTCCGGCCGACGTAGCAGGACTAACGAACGAAGTACGCCTCGTTGCACGCATTCCCGTCTTCAAACTTAGGCACAGCTCGAACGCCGCACCTGCTATTTCTGACAGTCGCGCCTTCTATTGTCGATGCGCATCATTTAGCGTTGAGTTCGGAAAATCCAGGCCATTCCGGTGTCAGCAGAACCTTATGCAACCTATGGTGGGATGCAACCTATGGTGGGCGCGTTAGGAGCGGTTTTGCTGGTCATTGAGTGACACCTCAGGTGAACCAATGGCCTCACGATGTTCAATGTTCAGGGAGGGATTCCATGAAAGTAGCTGTGCTCTGCGTCTTAGCGTCCGCGCTGTTTCTGCCGGTAAGTCGGGCTCAGGTTCCTGTTTTCGACCTCACTCAAGCTGATAGCTCGATTAAGTTCAATGTGAAGGCATCCGTTTCGATAGCGGGTACTTTCGACAAGTGGGACTCCAACCTAACGTTCACGTCTCCCGAACTAACATCAGCGGTCTTGGACATCAAGATTCAAGCAGGCAGTGTGAATACCGGGAGCGGCATGAAGAACGGAAAGTTGAAGGGAGACAAATTCTTCGACGCCAAGGAGAATCCGTTGATCACGTTTCACTCAACGAAGGTTGTACAGACCGGTCCCGACACGGTCGAGTTCGACGGCGACTTCACGATTCGCGGCGTGACCAAGCCCGAAAAATTAACTTTTACAGTTACCGGCAGGGGGACCGGCACCGGCTCGATCATAGGCACAATGGCCTTTGACCGTAAGGAGTTCGGCATGAATAGCGGCATTCCTTTCATCAAGGTCGCGGACCGCGTTGAGGTAGCCGTCGACCTCAGAGGGAAACGAGTCAGCGGGCCTCCGGTGGTTTTTAAGGAGTAGTCGAGAGTTGCAAACGGCCGCTGAGTCCAACGAAGCTGTGCCTCAAGGAGGCCAGCTATCAGAACTTCGGAAGGTATCTTTGAGACCGCGAGAAAGAACGGCCACGAACGCCACGCACATCGCTCTCGTTTCTCTCTACCTCGGTCTCGTTCCAAAACGCTCTTACGCCTTATCGTGAATGTAGCGATTCTGCAAGACTTTCTAGGTTTTGCGGCTGCACGCGAATGACGCCGCGAACCGGGCTATCAATGTCCGCTATGAGAAAAAGCGATATGGAAAGGGCGATGGGTAAAACCAGAAAAAGGAAGCTGCTTCTTTGCAATACCCCGTAACCCAGCAATAGATTGCAGAAGATGGACATGATCATAAGGAGGGCCCAAGCTTCAATTGGAATGCGGTTCCGCCGGGCAGCCAGAGCATCTCCCTGCCTATCCAATACTTCGTTCATGCCGGAGACGGCGAGAGACGTGAGCGGTGATGGTTGCGCAGCAGCGGACGTTCTAACTGCTGACCACATCTCAGTCTGCAGCCGAGCAGTCTGGGCAAGGATCTGCCCTGGCCGTTGCTCGTTTCGCGACGTGTAACTGGATATGCGCTGATCGAGATAGCTCTTCAGCAACCCCCGAACTTTCGCCGTATCGGCGGGAGGCAACAAGTCTGCTCGGTCGTACTCAGTCCCGATTGCGTTTGCCTCCTGTTGTTCGAGGTTTTTGCGCTGGTCGTACCTGTTCACAGCCATTGAAAAGGTGAAGCCAATGATAAGACCTAACAGCGTCAGAGTGCCGCCGAGAATGAATTTGAAATCATCACGGTCGTCTGCTTCC
>Ga0137412_10003640_pt1 | contig 12279 bp, 14 predicted proteins | sample CZODoug2_1_16fun_FD_122160 | JGI IMG/M metagenome (GOLD analysis project Ga0137412, IMG submission 122160) | Vadose zone soil fungal communities from Angelo Coast Range Reserve, California, USA - CZODoug2_1_16fungal (Hybrid Assembly) | ecosystem: Environmental > Terrestrial > Soil > Vadose zone...
TGTAACAATCTCCGTCGGGATCGGCTAGCCGTTCGCGCGACCGTCATTCCCAGATGGGAACAAGAGCTGCACCAATCTTTCAGCGAAGAACTATTCGCCGCGTCGCGTTCAATCGTTCATTTGCTCATACCCCTCGATGGGTATCCAGGCTTCGGCTAAGCGCGCATTGATCGTGTAGGCGCTCGCTCCCCGCACGTCGGATTGAGATTCCAAGTCGCGCTGGTCGGCGAATGCGGCTTGAAGAATGAAGAGTAATTGCAGCTGGATCAACCCAACTCGTCCGGTCAGCCTGACGAAATCTGGGCTTTTCACCGGCTTTGTCTAACCGGGGGTGCGCGACCGATGTCAAGCCAGTTCTCACAGAGAGCATCGATGTCTGAGGCAAGCGAGATGCTCGCCCCACACAATCTGAGATCTGAAATCGGCAACTTGAAATGGACTACGGTACAACCGTCAGGGTTAGATCGTTGCCATCGCCACCCTGGTAGTCGGCTTGAAAGGTGATGTTGTCGATAGTGAAGGTTGCGCCATCGGCAAGGTTGGCGAACGTGCCCGCAATTGGCGTCGCCGCGGTGTTATCAATCGCGGTGAAGACCGTGCCCAGCGGCAATGTGCCCACGTCCACATGGTCAAAGAATATGAGCGCTCCACTGACAATGGTTACGCCCCGGGCGATAACCTTATCCGCTGTGACATTACTGCTCTTGAACCCGAAGTGAAAGGTCCCGTCCGCTCTGAACGTCAGCATTTTCTGGATCGTCAGGGTCCTCGGGGTAGCAGTGACTGTCCCAGGGGTCAGAAATGCTCCAGCTCCGCTTCCGGTCCCGACAGTCACGCTACCGGATATTTTGCCCGTGCCCCCGAGCTTGCCGACGTTAACCTGCACGGCACCGCCGCCTGTGCCAGAGCCTCGCCTATTCGTAACAAATAGTGTACCGTTGCTACCGGCGCTAATGGTGGTACCCCCGGTGTAGGTATTCGCCCCAGAAAGCGTCAGCTTGCCGGTGCCAATTTTGGTTAGCGAGCCACCGGCGCCGCCAGCCGTACCGCCATCCTGAATCACTCCGGAAAAGGTTGTGCTTACGTTGTTGCTACCCACCGTCAGGTTGCGGGCCCCGAGGAAAGCAATACCGCTTCCTTCGATCGAGCCGATCGCCACGCCCGGAGCGTTGTGAGCGCTGATGTCCAGATTTCCGTTACCGAAGGCCTCCACCCGCGCCGTGCCGCCCGTGGAATTGCCCGAAAACAGAATGGCACCGCCAATACCGCCAGTGCCGTTGTTGGCGATCAGGGTGGCGTTCCCCGCCGTCGCACTGTTGCTAAAGTTGATGATTGAATCGTCGGTGCTGACAAAGTTCTGTGTCGTCCCGGAATTATTCGTGATGCCCACGCCGCTGATCGTGAACGTAAGCATAGGAGGGGCGGTGATCGTGAAGGCGCTCGCGCCCGGATTAAATTGGGTGCCGTTGACTTCGGTAGGGCTCGAGATAGAAATGCCAGTTGTATTAGAAGCGGCGAATTGGGCCGTATCAGCTGGTCCATTCGGCACGGTCGCAGGTGTCCAATTGGCGGCGGTGTTCCAATCGCCGCTGGCGGGGTTGAGATTCCATGTAGCGCTGCCGGCCTGAGTAGTTTGAAGGCTCAGCAGCAGCAGTACAATTACCAGTAGAAGCCCGGCAGTGAAGGTGGTCTTTATTATGTGCGGCAGCGCGCTCGAGTTGGATGTGATTGTTTGTTTATTCATAAGCCTATCCTATTGTGACTTGGCGGGGACACACTTTGCGACCGTCGAATTTGGCGCCGCGCCTAGTGGGTCTGCCGCACCGGCAGGGTTTCAAGTTCGCGAGCGAACGTCAAGGCTAAAGCTATACCCCGTTCTGCCGTTCCCTCCGTCCGTCCATACCTATAGGAAACGAGCAAACGGGCACTTTACTGATTGTTGACGACGATTACGCGCTGTGCGCCTTTGCTCGGCTCAAGCTGATCGCTCACCTTCTCGATTTGCGACACCTGCTCATTGAGGCTAGCTGCGAGGGCTTTCATTTCTTTCTGTTGCTGCTCCGTCGTTGAATCGAAATGCTTTTGCTGTTGCGCCATAGTCACTTGAAATGCCTCTTTTTGCTACACCATAGCGAATTGGAAGTTCTTTTGCTGTTGTGCAATCGTTGCTTCCAACTGCTGCTCTTTGTGGCCCTGTTCCTCTACCTTGCGGTGCTCTTTGAGAAACTCGTTTAGCAACATCACGTTCACCGCTTCATAGGACACACCGTAAGGAGAACGCTCATCATCGCGAGCCACTAGATCGGGATTCACCTGTTCTACTTGGACTTTATCGTTCTCAGGAGCAGGCCCAGCAGAGTCTGCCTGATCATCTAACCCCACCTGATTGTCACGCACTAAACTTTCCACCGAGTTGTCATGCAAGCGTGAAGCCAGACGTTGTCGAGGGATGCTGCCCGAGTTGAAACCCTGGCAACCAGGTCCACAAATGCAGAAACAATCACAGTTTCTATCGACATCGCGATCGCGTGTTTGTACTTTTCGCAATTATGAAACCAAACCGTACCCATTCCAGAAAACCGGCCGTGATCACAAACTCTCGTTGGTTAGCTTATGCGACGGCAGGCGCGGCCAGCGCATTCACCTGCGCTAATTCGGCCGAAGCCTTCATCCATTACAGCGGAATAATCGGCTCATACTCTGGGAGGGAAAGAACCAAAAGCTTCCGTCTTCAAATGGATCAACCGGGTGACACGTTTCGTCTGAGGCATTATGTGACCTTATTTACGTCTGACGTATACGCTCATTTTGGCGTCCGCGGCCTGGCGGGAGCCGGTTTTGCTGGCTTTTACTGTCCCAGCAATCCGCAGCACGCCGGTGTATCCAAACTAAGCCGCGGTCAATTCATATCGGGGAGACCATTTCTTGCGCGTGAATCCGGGCTCATAGCCGGGAGCTTCGATGTCTGTAGCCAACAATTTGGTGACGGGGAGATTGGTTTCATAGGGTTTAAGTTCAATAACGGCAGCGGCGATCAATATGGCTGGGTGCGAATTAAAATGGGCAACCGTGCGGATTTCTGGCTAATAGACTATGCTTACGCCGATCCTGGTGAACCAATCAGAGCCGGCCAGATGTCGAGTAACGACATTGTTCCGGAGGAAGGTTCTCTCGGCGGGCTTGCCCTGGGAGCCGCAGGGCTCCTGGCATGGCGCAAGAGGCGATCACGAGCTGCACGTTAACTGGCCCTTTGCTATTAGCTGGTGGAAGGGATTCAGCGCCTGATGCTGGTGCGCTGAAGCTTTTCACTCTATTGTCTTTCCATGGCTGACGTCTCCCAGCGTCGAAAAGTTCTTCTGATCGGGTGGGACGCGGCCGATTGGGAGCACATAACGCCGTTGCTCGAAGAAGGCTTGATGCCTACTCTCGACTCACTCATTAACCGCGGAGTAATGGGTAATCTGGCTACCTTGCAGCCAATTTTGTCACCGATGCTATGGAACTCAGTAGCTACGGGCAAGTTGGCCGATAAACACGGCATACACGGTTTCATCGAGCCGGATCCGGTAAACGGCGGCGCACGGCCTTATACAAGCACATCGCGCAAATGCAAAGCACTTTGGAATATTCTTAGTCAATCGGGGCTCAGCAGTAACATCGTCGGTTGGTGGGCAAGTCATCCGGCCGAACCGATCAAGGGTAACGTGGTGACCAATGCCTTTGCCGGAGTGCGATTCGATCCGGAGAAAGGCTGGATTGTCCCCAAAGGCACAGTTCGTCCGGCTGAGAAAGGAGCAGAGCTGGCTCGCTTTAAGGTCTTTCCTAACGAGCTAACTGAAGCTCACATTTTACCGTTTATTCCCGACGCAGCAAAGATCGACCAGAAGAAAGACAGACGATTAGCTTCCTTCGCAAAGGTGCTAAGTGACAATGCCTCGATCCATGCAGTTGCCACGGCGCTCATGGAAACCGAGCCATGGGATTTCACGGCGATTTACTATGACGGGATCGACCATTTTTCTCATGCTTTCATGGCTTACCACCCGCCAAGGCTGGATTGGATCAAAGATGAAGACTTTGCGCTTTTCAAAGATGTCGTCAAAGGCGCTTATCGTTTTCACGACATGATGCTGGAACGTTTGCTGGAGCTCGCCGGCCCTGAAACGACCGTCATCCTTTGTTCCGACCACGGCTTTGAATCCGGTTCCCAGCGTCCCCAGGGAACGCCACGCGAGCCGGCCGGCCCCGCCGCCTGGCACCGGCAGTACGGGATTTTAATCATGGCTGGCGCCGGCATTAAACGCGACGAACGCATCTACGGCGCAAGCTTGATCGACGTCGCGCCCACTGTATTGACATTGTTTGACCTCCCGATGGGCGAAGATATGGACGGGCGTCCTTTGCTCGAAGCGTTCGAGGTTCCGCCAAAGGTAAAAACAATTCCAAGCTGGGAAACAGTCCAAGGCGAGGCAGGGCTTCATTCGCCAGGTCAACAGTTAGACCTAGGGCAGGCTAATGAGCTCATGCAACAATTCGCCGCGCTTGGTTACATCGAAGATCCGACCGCAGATAAGGAGAAAGCAGCCGAGTCGGCCGACATCGAAAACAAATATAACGTGGCCCGTACCTATCTTTGGAAGAACCGCCCGGACCAGGCTTTACCATTGCTTGAAGAGATCGTGCGGCGCCGGCCATGGGAAGATCGTTTTTTTACCCAACTTGCTGTCTGTTATTTCCAAAATGGCTATCTGGCGCAGACAGAGCTGCTGCTCACTGCCATGTCAGACGGCCCCGAGCCAGATTCTGCGGGCATGAAACTGCTGTGGGCGAGGATTAAACTCGCGCGCGGCGATCTTGGTGGCGCGTTGCAGGCCTTGCTCGCAGCCGAAGCGATGGACCCCCAGTCACCCGGCATTTACATTCAGCTGGGCGATGCTTATGGCCGCCTGCTCCAATGGCAAAACGCAAAGCTAGCGTATGAGAAAGCCGTGGCGCTCGACCCGGATAATGCCCTTGCCTTTCAAGGGCTATCGAACGTTTACCGGCGCTTGGGTGATAATCAACAAACTGTCGACTGTGCTCTGCGCGCCGTCAGTCTGCTCCATCGACTACCTTTGGCGCACTTCAACCTCGGCGTCGCGCTTGCTCGCTCGGGCGATAACGAGCGCGCGACGGTGGCCTTTGAGACAGCGCTTCGGTTTCAGCCGGAGATGATCAATGCCCATCGTTATCTTGCCACGATTAACAAGAGTAACGGAGGCAACCCTGAGAAAGCCGAGTTCCATCGTAATGAGGTCATCAGATTAACACGCCGCGGCGGCCGCCACTCAACCGGCGACGATGCACGACGAGAAAAGCTCTTCGACTTGCCGGAGATTCCGAAGCGCAAAGAACGGCTGGCTATTCTGCTCAAAGAACGTCCTGACCCGAAACCAGAGGGAGAACGCTCCGGGAAAACGTTCGTTCTTGTTTCTGGCCTGCCACGATCGGGCACATCGCTGATGATGCAGATGCTTGAGGCGGGTGGGATGCGGGTCATGACCGATGATAAACGCGGTCCAGACACCGATAACGTGCGTGGTTATTATGAATGGGAAGCGATCAAGCAGATCGGCAAACAACCGGAGTTACTCGATGATGAGGCGGTAAATGGCAAAGCTATTAAGTGCGTTTCGATGTTACTCCCGAGGATGCCGGCCAAACATGACTACAAACTGATTTTCATGCGCCGTCCGATCGCGGAAGTTGTCGCTTCGCAGCAGGCCATGACCACGCGGCTAGGAACCAAGGGCGCCGATCTCGAATCCGAACAACTCACGCGTGGCCTGCGCGCCCATCGCGAAGATGTTCGCAGATGGGCCGCAGCCGTGCCGCATGTTGCGTTGCTTGAAATCGATTATCCCACGCTCGTTCGGGAGCCGCTGCCGCAAATTTCCCGGCTCATCGATTTTCTCGGAAAGGACCGATTACCGAACTCCGAACAGATGGCGACGGTTGTTGATCCGTCGCTTTATCGGAAGAGGATCTAGCTGGCGTCGGGCCGGACCAGGGGGAGCCCGTCTGACGCCAGACAGGATGCTTGTGCTCCGGCTACCGCTGGCAAGGCGTCACGACGAAATATCGCGCGGTGCTCGGTATGCCGTTAGTAAAGACCGTCGCCAAGGCCGGGCCGTGAGGAAAGTGTGTGAGCGGAAGCGAGCTGAAGCTGGTATCCGACCAGCCTTCATCGGGATCGACGGGCAGAAACACTGCTTCGCCGCTATCGATGCTGCGTACTGGCACGACCGGATAGTTACTGGACGAATCCTGAGTATCACCGCTCGAAGCTTGCGATACCCTGGAAAAGCGAGCCCTTGAGTAAGAGACGCCTGCCACCGGTGAATCTCAGGTCGGTGATTTTAGGCTGCCATGGGCTTTCGTAGCCGAGGCCGGTGTCGTAGAGTTCCGCTGTATTACCTCCGTACCAACCGGCTACGACGAGCACCTTTCCGTTCTGTAGCAAGGCCGCCTTATGGTCAGTCCGCCCTGTCGCCATATCGCGGGTCGCCGTCCAGCTACCGCTCGCGGGATCGTAGAGTTCTGCGCTCGCATAATCACCACCGTCATAACCGCCCGCGACGAGCACCTCGCCGTTAGAGAGCAACGTTGCCGTGTGCAAAACCCGCCCATTAATGAGGCTGTCGGTTGCCATCCAACTGCCGCTGGCCGGATCATAGAGTTCGGCGCTCGTAAGAGACTCATAGCCGCCTGCGACGAGCACCTTGCCATTAGGCAGCAACGTCGCCGTGTGGGATGAGCGCGCATGGGCGAGGCTGCCCGTCTCGCTCCAGGTTTCGCTCGTCGAATCGTAAAGTTCGCAACTGGCGAAGTACTGGCCGCCCATACCGCCAGCAACGAGCACCTTGCCGTTGGGGAGGAGCGTAGCGGTGTGATACAAACGTTCATCGGTAAGGCTGCCAGTCACGGACCAGGTGCCGCTAGCCGGATCGTAAAGTTCCGCGTAATCGGGAGAGCTCAGGACGCCGCCCGCGACAAGCACCTTGCCGTTGGGCAACAATGTCGCCGTGTGACCTTCCCGCGCTGCATTGAGGCTACCGGTAGTTCTCCAAGTGGCGTTCTTCGGGTCGTAGAGCTCGGCACTGGCAAGAAGCTCCAGACCCTATGAGACGTTTGGACAACTCGCCATTCAGCCGCCTGATGCTACACCTACACCTACACCTACACCTACACCTACTCCAACTCCGACACCTACTCCGACTGCGACCCCGACACCTACACCTCCCGTGCGAGTGACTGTCCAAACAAATCCCGCTAGTCGCACGTTCAGCGTTGATGGCACTACTTACAGCTCAACACAGAGGTTTACGTGGGCGTCCGGTTCAAGTCACACCATTGCCACAACTTCACCCCAGAGCGGTGGCACAGGCGTTCAGTATGTATGGAGCACATGGAGCGATCACGGCGCGATCTCGCACACTGTGGCACCGACCACGAACAAGACCTACACAGCGACATTCAAGACGCAATATTACCTGACGATCGCCCATGGAACCGGTGGCACTGTGAGTCCAGCTAGCGGGTGGGAAAATAGCGGTTCGACCGTGTCGATTACTGCCAGGCCAGCCAGGAATTACACCTTTACGAATTGGACTGGGAGCGGCACCGGTTCTTACTCGGGCACGAACAATCCGGCTTCAATTACGATGAGTGGACCCATCACGGAAACGGCGACTTTCACTCATAATTGATGAAAGGAAAATCTGTTCGTTGAGACGCCGAAGGGAAGGTTTACACCGTGCGGTACGAAGCGGTGAACGCGATGTTGCTCAATGAGTTTCTCAAAGAGCACCGCGAGGTCGCGGAGTTGAAGTCAACGGTCGCCGAGCAACGGGAAGGCATGGAAGCCATGACCGCGCAACTCAAAGAGCAGGCCGCGCAAATCCAGAGAGTAAGCGCACAGCTTGAAGCGAGCAAACCTGCGCCGCAAGTGGCTGAGAACAACCAGTAAAGCACACGCACCGGGCGTGAAATATTGGGAAATCATCGCTGACAATCTCAGCAAAGCTGGTTGGAGTTGGGGTTGCGTTTCAACCGTGGATTCCAACGGGGCGAACGATCTGGATTACGCGACCGTGACGTTCGCGGCTTGCAGTCCCTTCGGACCTTCGATCACATCGAACTCCACCTGCGCGCCTTCCGACAGAGACCTGAAGCCGCGGGACTGAATCGCGCTGGAGTGGACGAACACATCCTCGCCCCCGTCAGTCGTGATGAAGCCAAAGCCTTTCGCATCGTTGAACCACTTGACGGTTCCGGTTTGACGAGCCATTTGCGGAATTCTCGTAAAGGGCCTGGTAACCCGTCAACAGGAAAACTTTTCCGAGAAATCTATTCTTTCTTGGAAGGAACGACGGAAAGCGTTTCGTTGTGCACGCGGATGAAAAGCTGACTGCGTTTCTAGAACTGGAATCTGCGACTCGCGCTTGCGGCGAATTCGAGAAAAGCAACCGCCATTAACTGCTTGACGACTCATCGACGTGCTTTTGCTGGGTTTCTACTGCTTTGTCATACGCGGCTTCACCCTCCTGAACATAACACCTGGTAAAAAATCGGTCGTGATACTTGTCCCATCCTTGTGCAAAAAGGAATTCGTGGGCTTGGGATCGGCTATAGTGACACTCGGCCATACTTCGTCCTTCTTTTTGCGCAGGTTCTGCGTCTTCGATCCCAAAAACAAAACACACCACAGCCTGTGGATTGTTAGCCATCTTTGACGCCTTTTTGGTTTTCGGGTCGGTTACTGAGTCAATATGAGCAATGAAATGGCGACTGTGCTCGTCGGGCTTGTACATTTCCATTACGGCCCCTTTGTCAACGAGTGCTTGTTCTTCGGCTGTAAGAGCGTCGGCTTTAGTGAAATTAAGCGGTGCTGCGCTTGCCGCTATTGTCAGCAAGACTCTCAAATGCGGCTTTGCCAGTTTAACGAGGGCTTTGTTCATGCCGAATATACGAGGCAGCGGTAGCTTTTCTTTCAGCTTATTTTTCCATATCATCGAATTCCTCGAAGTCGAAACTGCGAATTGCTGTCGCTCACTGCGACGGAAAGCGTTTTATTGTGCACGCCGACGAAGGGCTGTTGACGCGCACCGCGACGACGGAAAGCGTTTCATCGTGGGGGCAGATGATAAGCTGACTGCTTTTCTGGAATTGGAGAGGGCGGTTTGTATCCACCTATTATGCAAACAATGTTAACCAACCGTAGCGATGGCGGAAAGGATTTCGTTCTGCGCGCAGATGAAAAGCTGACGGCGTTTGTGAACTACCGGCCACGATTCATCGTCGATTTGAGACTCAGATGGAAAGTCATGCGTAGTTCCACATTTTGCTGAGAAACAAAATTAAAATCGGCCACGCGACCGCGTGAATGAGAGCTAGAGTCTGTGCGTCGTTCATGGCTTCGTCCTTACTTCTTTTCGGATTTGCACCATCGTTTGCGCGCATCCTGCGCGACGGCACTCGTCGGCGTGCTGGTACGTTTCAATCACGTTGCCGGCTGAATCGTAACGCGCATAATCGCCGCGTGAAATACTGGGAAGTCATCGCTGACAATCTCAGTAAAGCGGGCTGGAGTTGGGGCTATGTCTCAGCCTTTGATTCCGAGGGGCGAACAATGTGGATTGTTGACGGGCTTCGCGTCACCATGAGTCCTGGAATTTCGTCGAACGAAATGCCGTTCTCGTTGTCCAAGTGCTCGCTGAGGTGAGATTTACGATCCGCAAGAACGGCTTAATCCCCAGCTTCAGTAGCAATCCCAACCAAGAAAGTTAGCTCCAAATGAGAATCACAAAGAAACTACAAATCGCCGCGCTCGCTGCGCTTTCGCTCACCATGGCAAGCGTCTGCTCCGCACAGAGCGATGCTCCTTATACCGAAGGCCCAGTCTGGAACGTCACGATGGTCAAAGCCAAGCCCGGCATGGGCGACGAATACCTCAAGGGTCTCGCCAAGACCTTCAAGGGCACGCTTGAGGAAGCCAAGAAGCAGAATCTAATCCTCGATTACAAGATCTTGCTCGGCAACGCCGCCACACCGCAGGACTTCGACATCCTGTTGATGGTGGAATCGAAGAACATGGCTGCGCTCGATAACGGGCGCGAAAAGTTCGATCCGATCGCCAGAAAAATCGTAGGACCAACCGATCAACAGCAAGCGATGGCAGTGAAACGGCTCGATATTCGCGAGATCATAGGCACCAAGATCATGCGCGAAATTACACTGAAGTAACCCGCGCATGTGCGCCAGGAAATCGAACCGCAACCGATCGCGATCCAGGTCGTAAATGCGAAAGAGATCGCCGCAGTTGAGAAAGTTTTGACCGTGAAGAGAGATGACTCGGGTAAGCTCAGCGGCGCCGTGAGCCAACCGATCAGTGGAAAAAGAGTGCGCTTTATCGGCAACGTGACGGAGGCGCGCGGGATCAATAACTCCCAGCTGGTCTGCGGCGATTACCTCGATTCCGCGGGCGCTTTCGAAGGGTTCTTCTTCCAGAATAATGTCTTCACCAATTACGCTCCGGAACCGACGTTTACGGTTGTGCTGGGGGTAAATAATGCGGGGGATTTTTGCGGATCGGAAATCCCAAGCAACACGGGGATTCAGAGTGGCTTCCTAAATATCGGGGGCGTGCTAACGGATTTCGTGGTGACGGACGCGACGGCGACTCTGGCTTATTCGCTTAATGCGAACAACCAGAGCTGCGGTTACTACATTGACTCCTCGGGGGTGACAACTCATGGGCTCTGGCGCGACAGCGACGGCACGATTCACGCACCGATCGATCCGGTGGGCTCGACGAGCACGATCCTGTTCGGCAATACCGTCTTGCGGCACAACCCACGCCGCAGACACGACTTGAATGTAATGGTGGGCCGCTATACCGACGCAGCGGGCGCGACGCACGGCATTCTTTTCAGTCCCCAGCAGGGTTTTGCAGTCTATGATTTTCCGGGCGCGACGTTTACTTCGCTCAATGGAATCAACGAACGGGGCTGGATCGTCGGACGCTATACCGATCCCTCCACCGGCATCGACCACGGTATTCTCGCCAGGGTCAGCTGGTCCGGCCGGGCTGGTGTAATGCTGCCCCTGGCTCCACCTTCCGCGCCGGCGCAAGCGTTGCCGCAGCACGCGGTGTATACTGCGCCCGCTTATTAAGGCTGGTTTAGGTTTAGGATTGTGGACGAGCAGAACGCTCACGCCCGGTTTGTATCTCGTGCCGTGGGCTGGGTCTCAGCCCTTGATTCGGAGGGGCGAACGATCTGGATTACTGATGCCCACGGCGACAACGGAAAGCGTTTTGTTGTGCAGGCCGATGTAAAGCTGACTGCGTTTTTGGAATTGGAAAGAGTCACGCGCGAATCAATTCGCTTCCTAAATGCGGAATGATTCGGCATTTTGAAAGCGGAATCGGGCATTCCAACCGGGCGGCATCCGACAACTTCCATTTTCATCACCGGATGAATTTCCCACACAGCGTAGTCCGGCAGTGCAGCGCAATATGTAAGTCGCCATCTTCTTCAACTTTCAGTTCAACAACGCGGCCCGTAAGCGCAAACCATTTCTGTTCGGACCGGATGGACTGCAACTGGATTCGCTCTTTCCGGTTCGCCGCAACCCGCGGTCGCGAACGCGAATCACAGCCGATGAGCGCGGTTGCGATGCTACAGCCGGTGGTTAGACTTTTCAGTGGATCCAGCGCCACACCACGACGCCATCGTTGCGCAGGCCCATTTGATAGCGCGCATGGTGATAACCGGATCCATGTAAGGTGCCTTGGTGAGCCGGCAACCACACGATACCATGCGCATGATCAACCTGCGCCCATGCAGCAGTGGCAATCAGTAAACCAACAATGAATGCTACGATTGTTTTCATGAGGCAGTTTGCCGAAAAACACTGCAAGTTAGCAAGCACGCTGTCGCGAGAGGCACTTCCGCTGCCTGACTCCTAAACCACGCGGAAATCGCCCGCGTGCTCGTGCGTTTCGATCACGTTGCCGGTCTCATCATAAACGCGAATCACCGCATCATGTGATCGGCTGTAGTGTATCGCGTAGCCGATTGCGTTGCTGATCGCTTCTGGCTCGCCATAAATAGCCGACCGAATGGCAGCGCATCGGAAGTCAGGATCGACGCCGCGTTTGTCTTTGCCGGGCGCCGTTTTGGAGTGCGGCAGTGCTCTGCCCCTTTTCAGCCTTCGCCTCGATAGCGAATGCTATTG
>Ga0137412_10003641_pt1 | contig 12275 bp, 2 predicted proteins | sample CZODoug2_1_16fun_FD_122160 | JGI IMG/M metagenome (GOLD analysis project Ga0137412, IMG submission 122160) | Vadose zone soil fungal communities from Angelo Coast Range Reserve, California, USA - CZODoug2_1_16fungal (Hybrid Assembly) | ecosystem: Environmental > Terrestrial > Soil > Vadose zone...
CCCGCGAGCTACGTCGGCGCCTGGGACGCGATCCGCATCATCTACGCAAGAGAGCCGCTCGCGAAAGAGCGCAAGTACACTGCCGGCACCTTCAGCTTCAACTCCGGCAACGGGCGCTGCCCGACCTGCGGGGGCAACGGCTTCGAGCACGTCGAGATGCAATTTCTCTCCGATGTTTATCTGCGCTGTCCCGATTGCGATGGCCGGCGCTATCGAGCGGAGATCCTCGAGTGCAAGCTGTCGCGCGGCACGTCCTCGCCGAAGAGCATCGCCGACGTCCTCGAATTTACGGTTTCTGAGGCGCTGAAATTTTTCGCAGGCGAGGCCGAGGTGTGTCTGCGCTTGGCGCCGCTCGCCGATGTGGGTTTGGACTACCTACGGTTGGGACAACCGGTGCCGACGCTGTCCGGGGGCGAAGCACAACGCCTCAAGCTCGCAGGCCACCTCGCCGAAAACGCCGTGCGCGAACACACGGTGCGGAAAAAGAGCGGCCGCAACGGCGCGAGCATAGGCCGCGGGATTGGCCATGCAGCCACGGATGCCGCCGCGGAGGTGGGCTCGCTGTTCCTTTTCGATGAGCCCACCACCGGTCTGCACTTCGATGACGTCGCCAAGCTCCTGCGTGCGTTTCGGCGCTTGATCGACGCCGGACACTCGCTGTTGGTGATAGAGCACAATCTCGATGTCGTGCGCGCGGCCGACTGGATCATCGATCTGGGTCCCGAGGGCGGCGATGCCGGCGGCGCCATCGTGTGCGTCGGCACCCCCGCCGAGGTGATGCGCGTATCCGCGTCGCATACCGGCCGCGCTCTCGTCGAAGCGGAGAGTCCGGCAGCGTTCGGCAACGCGGTCCACGATGCAGAAATTCGCGTAGCCGCGCCATCGGCCATCGAGATTCGCGGCGCCCGAGAACACAATCTCAAGAGCGTCGACGTCAATCTCGGGCTCAATCAGTTCACGGTCATTACCGGCGTATCCGGCAGCGGCAAGAGTAGCTTGGCGTTCGACATCCTGTTCGCCGAAGGACAGCGACGCTATCTTGAGTCCTTGAATGCCTACGCGCGGCAATTCGTGCAGCCGGCCTCCCGCCCGGACGTGGACGCTATCTTCGGCATACCGCCCACCGTGGCGATCGAACAGCGCACCAGCCGCGGCGGCCACAAGAGCACGGTCGCCACCCTGACGGAGATCTATCATTTCCTGCGCCTGTTGTATGTGAAGCTGGGTGTCCAGTATTGCCCTACGTGCAACGCCACGATTGAACCGCAATCCGCCGACGCCATTGCCGCGCGCCTGCTCAAAGACTACCGCGGGCAGAAAATCACCCTCTTGTCGCCTCTGATCGTGGCGCGCAAGGGTCTTTATACCGCGCTCGCCAAGTGGGCTCGCGGCAAGGGGTACAAGGAACTTCGCGTCGACGGCTCGTTACTGCCCACCGCCAAATGGCCCAGGCTCGATCGTTTCGTCGAACATGACATCGAACTGCCGGTGGCCACGCTGACGGTGAGCGCAGGGAGCGAACCGGAACTGCGCCAAGCCCTCGAGGTCGCGTTGGAACACGGACGCGGCGTCGTGCATGCCGCCCCAGCGAATGCCGCGGATGCCGCTGTCTTTTCGACCAAACGTGCCTGCCCGACCTGCGGCACCGGATTTCCCGAGCTCGATCCGCGCTTATTTTCGTTCAACTCACGGCATGGGTGGTGCAAGAGCTGCTTTGGAACCGGTTTGCAGCTGGCGGAATTCGATGCCGAACAGAGCGGCGAAGAAACCAAGTGGCGCGAAACCGAAGATTCGGCGCCCGTCGCTTGTACGGAATGCGCCGGCGAGCGCCTGAATCAGGTGGCCCGCCATGTGTTGTTCCGCGGCATGTCGATCGCGGCACTCACCGATCTGCCGGTACAGGAATTTGCAGCCACGTTGTCGAAGATCAAGTTGCTGGGGCGCGAGCGCGACATTGCGCGAGATCTGCTGGCCGAACTCGGAACCCGCACGGCTTTCCTGTGCGACGTCGGTCTCGGCTATTTGCAGCTGAATCGCGCGGCGCCGACTTTATCGGGCGGCGAGGCGCAGCGCATTCGATTGGCCGCTCAGCTGGGTTCTAATTTGCAAGGCGTGTGCTACGTGCTCGACGAGCCGACCATCGGCCTGCATCCGCGCGACAACATCGCGCTGCTCGACACCTTGGATAAGCTGCGCGCCAAGGGCAACACGCTGGTCGTCGTCGAACATGACGAAGACACCATACGCCGCGCCGATCACGTGATCGATCTGGGTCCCGGCGCGGGCACTCGCGGCGGCCGTTTGGTAGCCGAGGGTACCGCGACCGAACTGGCGCGGCTTGCAAATTCCGCCACCGGCCGCTGCCTTGCGGCCCCTTACCGGCATTTTCGCTCGCATCGCCGCCCGATCGACGGCGGCACGCCGTCGATTCGCGTCAGCGGCGCATCGCTGCACAATCTCAAGCAAGTGGACGCCCGCATTCCGCTGGGTCGATTGAGCGTCATTACCGGCGTATCGGGATCGGGCAAGTCATCGCTTGCGCGCGACGTATTGTTTGGCAACCTCAGGCGCCTATTGTCGCGCCCCACTCGATCGCAGCCGCGCGAGATGGCCGTGGTCGGCTGCGAGTCGATCACGGGCTGGGAATCGGTCAGCCGCGTGCTCGAGGTCGACCAGACCCCGATCGGTAAAACTCCGCGTTCCTGCCCGGCGACCTACATCGGCTTTTGGGATTCGATCCGCCGGCTCTATGCTGAAACCACCGACGCCAAAATACGCGGATTCACGGCGAGCCGCTTCTCGTTCAATACGGCCGGCGGCCGGTGCGAGGCCTGCGAAGGTCAGGGAATGCAGCGCATCGAGATGAATTTCCTGCCGGATGTACAGGTCCTGTGCGACGTGTGCGGCGGCAGGCGATTCAATCACGAGACGCTGTCGATTCTATTCAAGGGCAAGAGCATCGGCGAGACGCTCGCCATGAGCGTCGAAGACGCCGTCGAGTTCTTCGCGGCTCAGCGCAGCGTGCAACATCCCTTGAGCCTGTTGGCAGATGTCGGCCTGGGCTACTTGAGCCTGGGGCAACCCAGTCCGACGCTCTCGGGCGGCGAAAGCCAGAGAATCAAGCTGGTTGCGGAACTCGCGAAGGTGCGCACCGACGCGCTGGGAATCGATACCGCTCGCCGCGAGCGTCAGCACACTTTATATGTGCTGGACGAACCCACCGTTGGATTACACATGGCCGACGTCGAGAAGCTCGTCAAGGTGTTGCAGCGCCTGGTGGGCGCCGGCAACAGTGTCGTCGTCATCGAACACAATCTCGACATCATGGCCGAAGCGGACTGGATCGTCGACCTGGGCCCGGAGGGCGGCACGGGCGGCGGCCGCATCGTCGCGCAAGGCACGCCCGACGCGATCGTGCGCAAACCAAACAAAAGCCACACTGCGCTCATTCTGCGCGAGTTCCTGGCAGAGCGCGAAGTGGCCTGAGGCGTAGTTGCGCTTACCGTAGCCGCGCTCACCGCAGTTGCGCTTGCCGTAGTCGCGCTCGCGGTCGTCGCCCTTGCCACAATTGATCACGACTTGGTCTTGATCGAGCATCGTTCCGGCCCACCCGCCCACAAACGCCGCAGACGGCGCTGCTAGATTCGCGCAACTGCAAACGAATTGCGCGAGGCGCTGTGAAGAATTCAATAGGGAAAAGCTTGCGGCAGGCGGTCCTGAGCGCTTGGCGGCTGTGGCGCTGGTTGATTCAGTCGTTGTTGGGTGCTTGGGTCTGGGAGGCCCCTCCCTGGAGCCGAGGCTTGAGCCGCTGGTCGCGCGGCGCGTCTCGCGGCGCCGCGGCGCGTTCGCGTCGTCACCCGTTGGCCGCCGGCGCGCTCGTCTTCACCTCCATCGCTCTCGCCGCGAGTGCGATGTCGGCCTGGCGTTGGTATCAGCACCGCCCGAAACCCGAACTCGCGAGTTTTTCAATCTCAGCGCCCGGACGTACTCGGCTCGAGCTCGAGGGCGCCAAGCCGGATGCGCTGATCGTGCGCTTCGATCGCTCCGCGGCAACGCTGGCGTTAGCGGGCCGAGCAGTGCCCCAGGGCATCACGTTGCAGCCGGCGCTCGCGGGCGTGTGGCGCTGGGTCGATGACCGTGTTCTGGAGTTTCGCACCAACGAAGACTGGCCGATCGGCCGGCAATACGACGTGCAATTCGATCGCTCGATTTTCGGCCCACAAATCCGGCTCGCCTCCTACCGGCTCAAGTTCTCCACGGCTGCGTTCGCGGCGCGGGTCGCCAGTGCCGAGCTGTACCAAGACCCCGTCAATCCAGGCGTCAAGAACGGCGTTTTCGATATTCAATTCAGCCACCCGGTCGACCCCGCCGAGTTCGAGCGGCGCATTGAAGTTCGCCTGGCTGGACAAAATCAGGGCGTACTGGGATTGGGCCGCGAAACCACGGCTTTCACGGTTGTCTACGACAAGCTGAAGCTGACTGCCTCAGTCCATTCGGCATCGCTGCCCATTCCAAAGGACCCGACCGACCTTCACCTGCAGATCACCGCGGGGCTGCGCGCGGCCCGGGGCGGGAATCGATCTGCAGCGCCCTTGACGGCCGACGTGCGCGTGCCGGGTCTTTACAGCCTGTCCGCCTTGAGCGTCGAGCCGCTGGTCGTCGACAACGACCGAGACGAACCCGAGCAGGTGCTTTTGTTGAATCTATCCGCGGCGACCGGTGAACGCGATGTGTCGCGAGCGATTAACGCCTGGGTCCTGCCCAAGGTGCGCCCCGCCCAAGGCGTGACGCCGGCCGCGGGCCGAGCGGATGCCCCGTACAACTGGTACGACGCAGCCGACGTAACGGGCGAGATCCTCGCGCACTCCGAATCGCTGCCGCTAAATCCCGTTGCCGCAGAGCGCGAGTTCGTCGAGAGCCACAGCTTCCGCTATCGCGCGGATGTGGGACGTTACCTCTTCGTGCAGATCGACAAGAATTTGCGCTCCTTCGGCGGTTATTTATCGCCAACCACCGAACGGTTCATCGTTCGCGTCCCCCCTTTCCCGCCGCAATTGAAGATTTTGTCGCAAGGCTCGCTCTTGGCATTATCCGGCGAACGAAAAGTCGTGGCCTTGGTACGCGACTTGCCGGGCATCCGAGTGGACATCGGCCGCGTCTTGCCGGATCAACTGCAGCATTTGATTTCGCAGTCCGATGGAGATTTTTCCAATCCGACGTTCAGCGGCAGTTTCGGTCCTGACAATTTGGTCGAGCGCTTCGCGCGCAAAATTCCGCTCAGGGACTTGGCTCACGGCCAAGCACACTATGAACCCATCGATCTCGGCAACTACCTCAAAGGCGAAGGCGCCGAAAAGCGCGGTCTCTTCTTGTTGAGCGTACAAGGCTACGACCCGAAGGTCGAGGCCGCGCGCCGTCAAGCAGCAGCGCGCGCCGCCGCGGCTCGGCGACAGCCCGACGCACCGGCGAGCGACGCCGCGGACCCCGACGCCGCGGACATCGACGTGAACCCGGCCGCGGAATATGACGGCGACGATATCTTCAACGCCAACCCAAGCGGCCTGGTCGAAAGGCGTTTTGTGCTCGTGACCGACCTCGGCATCCTGGTCAAAAAATCGACCGACGGTACTCAAGACGTATTCGTGCAATCCATTCAGAGCGGACAACCGGTGGCCGCGGCCACGGTGGAAATCATCGCGAAGAACGGCACGACATTATTTTCGCAGCCCACCGACTCGTCGGGGCGCGCACACTTTATGCGGCTCGACGGCTTGACGCGCGAACGCGCGCCGCTGTTCATCCAAGTCAGGAAGGCCGGCGATCTCAGTTTCCTGCCGCTGAATCGCGCGGACCGCACCCTGGACTATTCGCGTTTCGACGTCGGCGGCGTGCGCAATGCGCGCAATGCCAACGAGATCAGCGCCTATCTTTTTTCCGACCGCGGCCTGTACCGCCCGGGCGATACCATTCATATCGGCATGATTGCCAAGACGGCGGACTGGTCGAAAGATCTCGCGGGCATACCGCTGGAATCCGAGGTGCTCGACGCGCGCGGGCTCACCGTCAAGCGCGAACGCTTCAAATTGCCGGCAGGCGGGTTCGCCGAGCTGCTCTATGCCACGGCCGACACCGCGCCCACCGGCACCTACACCGTCAATTTGTACATCGTAAAGGACAATCGACCCGGCGCGCTCATCGGCACCACCGGCGTGCGCGTGCAGGAATTCGAGCCGGACCGCATCAAAGTCGCCGCACACCTCAGCGCCGAGAGCACGGACGGCTGGGTCTCACCCAAAGACTTGAGCGCATCGATCAACGTCCAAAATCTGTTCGGTACCCCGGCACAGAATCGCAGGGTAGAAGCATCGCTCACATTGGCGCCGGCGTACCCGGCATTTCGCAGCCTGCCCGACTATCGCTTCTACGATCCGCTGCGGGCCAAGGAGGGGTACAACGAGAAGCTCCGCGATGCCGCCACGGACGCATCCGGAAATGCCGTGTTCGACTTGGGCTTGCAAAAATACGCGAAAGCCACCTACCGCATCCATTTCCTGGCGCGCGCTTTCGAGCCCGAAGGCGGACGATCGGTCGCCGCCGAGGCCGCGGTCCTCGTCTCAGAGCTCCCGTTCCTGGTCGGCTTCAAGGCGGACGGAGACTTGGAGTACGTGTCGCGCGGCAGCTCGCGCCGCGTGTCATTGATCGCCATCGATCCCGGCGCCAAGAAAACTTCCGCCTCCGGGCTCACATTGAAGCGCATCGAGACCCAGTTCGTCTCGGTGCTGAGCAGGCAGAGCAACGGCACTTACCGCTATGAATCGCGCAAGAAGGAGACCACGTTATCCGACGAGTCGTTCGCAATACCGGCTGCCGGAGCGGAACTCGCGTTGGTCACCGATGCACCCGGCACGTACGCCTATTTGATACACGATGCGTCGGGGTTGGAACTCAACCGCGTGGAATACACCGTGGCCGGCCAAGGAAACGTGGCCCGCTCGTTGGAACGGAATGCCGAACTCCAGATCACGCTGAACAAGAAAGACTACTTGCCCGGCGACGACATCGAGCTCAGCATCAAGGCGCCCTACACGGGCGCTGGCCTCATTACCATCGAACGCGATCATATCTACGCGACTCAATGGTTCAAGAGCGACACCACCGCATCCGTACAGAAGATTCGACTACCCAGCGACTTCGAAGGCAATGGGTACGTGAGCGTGCAGTTCATTCGCGACCTGGGCTCGGACGAGATTTTCACCAGCCCGTTGAGTTACGGCGTCGCGCCGTTCATGACCAGCCTCGCGGAACGCACCAATGTGCTGGCGCTGCAGGCGCCGGCGCTGGTCAAGCCCGGCGATGTGCTTAAAATGAAACTCAAATCGGCGCGTCCGACTCGCGCCATCGTATTCGCAGTGGATGAAGGGATTCTCCAGGCCGCTCGTTATCATGCACCCGACCCGCTCGGAGAATTCTTCAAAAAACGCGCGCTGGAAGTACGCACGGCGCAAATCCTCGATCTCGTGCTGCCCGAGTTCAAGCGCATCATGGCGGCGGCGGCACCGGGCGGAGACGCGGAGGCGGCGCTGCGCCGCAATCTCAACCCGTTCAAGAGAAAGCGCGACCGGCCGGCCGTGTACTGGTCCGGCATCGTGGACGTGCAGCGCGATCACGAGTTCTCGTGGACGGTGCCCGACACCTTCAATGGCACACTGAAGATCTTTGCGCTGAGCGTCGATGGCGGCTCCATCGGTGTCGCGCAAGGCGAGAGCGTGGTGCGGGGCGACTTCGTCCTGACGCCGAACATGCCGGCGGCCGTCGCTCCCGGTGATGAGTTCGAGGTCAGTGTCGGGGTAGCCAACAGCGTCGCCGGATCCGGTTCCGCCGATGTCGTGGTGAGCGCCGAGTTGCCTGCGCAGCTCGAGGCCGTCGGTGAGACGCGCGAGACCTTGCAAATCGACGCCCTGCGCGAAGGCGTGGCGGTGTTCCGTTTTCGCGCCAGAGCGCAGCTCGGTTCGGCAGCGGTGACGTTCATGGCGTCATGGCAGGCGCACGCGGCGCGCCTGGTGAGCACCGTCAGCGTGCGTCCCGCCTCCCCCTATGTCACGGACATCCAGGCGGGCTATTTCGGGACATCGACCGACATCGCGCTGCCCGCGCGCCCTGTACCCGGACTTTCGCAAGCTCAACGTCGGCGTCTCGTCTCTGCCGTTGGTACTGGCCGGCGGTCTCGCGGACTACCTCAACGATTATCCGCACCTATGCACCGAACAGCTCGTGAGCCGCGGATTTCCCGCCCTCATCATCGGACGACGGCCCGAGCTGGCCGATCCGAATGCACCGCGAGCCAAGCCCGGCGAGGCCACTGCGGCACTCGTCGCCATCCTGAGAAGCCGGCAAAACGCCGAAGGCGGTTTCGGTCTGTGGGCGGCCTCCGTGAGCACCGATGAGTTCGCGTCAGTGTATGCGGTGCATTGGCTGCTCGAGGCGCGCGAGCAGCGGGAGGCGATACCCGACGACCTGGTACAACATAGCCTGCTCTGGCTGCAGCAATATGCCGCAAGTCCGGTGCGAGACGATGGTTCGTCGGGATTGTGGGGGCTGCGCAACCGCGCCTACGCGACCTATTTACTGACGCGACAAGGCATGGTCACCACGCCCATTGTCGCCAGCCTGCGCGAAACGTTGGATGCGCGTTATCCGGGCGAATGGAAGAACGACATCACGGCGGCGTTTCTCGCGGCGGTGTACGAGTTGCAAAAGCAGGACCGGGAAGCCGCCGCGCTCATCGAGCACTCCGCGGCACAGATCGGCAAGGCCAGTGCCCCGAGGTATTCGGGCTACTACGACGGCACGGTTCGCGATGCCCAGATTCTGTATCTTTTATCGCGCCACTTCCCGGCGCGCGCCCGCGCCATCGAGCCGCGGGCCCTGGAAGCGCTCGTGACGCCGCTCAGCCGCGGCGAGTACAACACGCTGTCGTCCGCCCTGTTGACGTTGGCCTTCGACGCCTATGCCACCCGTGTCGCGGGTAATGGATTGGATAGGTTCACAGCCACCGAGTCGGCAAGCGGCACGGAAGTTCCGCTCGAGCTGCGCGGGCACCTGATCCTCAGGGGCAATTACGCCGGCGACAGCAAGAGCCTGCACCTCAGGAATGACACCGGGCTGAACGGTTTTTTCGCCGTGACCAATGCCGGCTTCGATCGAACGGCGCCGCGCGACGTCCTGCATGAAGGCATGGAAATACTGCGCGAGTATCTAGATGCCGAAGGGCAGCCCGTGAAATCGGTCAAGACAGGAGATGAGATCACGGTGCGTCTGCGCATGCGCGCGATCGAATTGAACTATATCCCCAACGTTGCGCTGACCGACCTGCTGCCCGGCGGTTTCGAACCGGTGCTGCGGTCGGCGGCGGACCCGGGCACGAGCGAGCGCACGGCGGCAGCCGCATCGTTCGACCGCTTCGGAACTGGCGGCGATTGGCGACCCGAGTTCGCGGACGTGCGCGATGATCGGATCGTGCTGTATGGGAGTCTCACCAAGAATCTGGCGCAGTACACCTATCGGATTCGCGCCACCAATGCCGGCACTTTTTTCGTTCCACCGAGCTACGCAGAATCCATGTACGACCGTAAATTGCGTGCGCGCGCCGCGGCCGGCAGCATTATCGTCGAGCCGCCCGGCAAGCCTTAGGCTTAGGAGCGCGCTCATGTCCTTGACAGCTGGGCGTTCGATTTGGCGCTCTATGGGCACCGCAACGCTTGCCGCGCTGGCGGTCCTTGCGGGCTCGATGCTCATCGCGGCGGGCGCGACGCGCATCGCACGAATGTTGCCCAGACCCCCTCTGGGTTCGACTATCCCCACGTCTACGGCGATCAGCGCGCAGGATGGACAACTCCTGCGCTTAACGCTGGCCGCGGATGGTCAATTTCGCCTTTGGGTAGCACTCGATCAAATGCCGGCGCGTTTGCCATCGGCAGTGCTGATGTACGAGGATCAATGGTTCTACCATCACCCGGGCGTGAATCCGGCGGCATTGGTGCGTGCCGCATTCAATAACCGGGGGGCAGGCCGGCGCAGCGGCGCCCGGCGCATCGGCGCATCCACCATCACCATGCAGCTGGCGCGGCGGATTTACCGCATCAATACGCGCCGCCCGCTCGGTAAATTGCACCAGATAGCCGCTGCGCTGTGGCTGGAGGTGCGTTATAGCAAGCATGACATTCTCGAGGCCTATTTGAACCTGGCTCCCTATGGACGCAACGTCGAGGGTGTGGGGGCGGCGAGTCTGGTGTTCTTCGGCCGTCCGGTATCCCAGCTGTCCGTGCCGCAGATCATGACATTGGCGGTGATTCCGCAGAATCCGCGTGCGCGCCGTTTGGGTGCCGGCGCAAAGTCCCGCGGTAGTGCATTGGATCACGCGCGCCGGCGCCTGTGGGCTCGTTGGGCGGAGGTCCATCCCACTGACGCACGCTTCTCCGGCGACATGGACTTGCCCGGCGACGCGAAACCTCCCGACGCACTGCCGTTCTTGGCTCCGCACTTCACCGACGCGGTACTTCGCCAAGCCCAGGGCAGTGTGCGCACTACTCTCGATCTTGCCCGCCAGAGAACGCTCGAGCGCATGCTGCAAAGCTACGTAAGCGAGCAATCCGCGATCGGCATCCGCAACGCAGGCGCGCTGCTGCTCGAGGTTAATCACGGTACGGCACAGATGCGTGCCTATGTGGGTTCGGCCGACTATCGAAACGCTGAGATCGACGGGCAGGTCAACGCAGTGACGGCCAAGCGCTCGCCCGGTTCCACGTTAAAGCCCTTTGTGTATGCATTGGCTCTTGACCAGGGACTGCTGCACCCCCGCAGCATCTTGAAAGACACGCCCTCCTCCTTCGGTCCTTTCAGTCCGGAGAACTTCGACGGCCGCTTCGTCGGACCGATTGCCGCCGAAGAGGCATTGGTTCGCAGCCGCAACGTGCCGGCCGTTGCACTTGCGAGCCAACTATCGCGGCCCACTCTCTACGATTTCCTGAGAGCGTCGGGTGTGTCTCACTTGAACAGCGAGCGCTACTACGGTCTGGCGCTGGCGCTGGGCGGCGGCGAGGTATCGATGGAGGAATTGGGCCGCATGTACGCCATCTTGTTGAACGGCGGGCGGGCCATCCCATTGCGCTACCTGGCCGACCCGCCGGAATCCGCGGCTTCGGCGAGACCCGCAACGCCGTTGGGCGAGCGGTTGCTGTCGGACGAGGCGAGTTTCATTACGCTCGATATGCTCGAGAAGAACCCGCGCCCCGATACGGGCCAGCCCGCCGCACCGGCTGTCGCCTGGAAAACAGGAACGTCCTGGGGATTTCACGATGCGTGGTCGGTCGGCGTCTTCGGGCGCTACGTGCTGATCGTCTGGATCGGTAATTTCGACAATAGCGGCAATCCGGCATTCGTTGGCGTGCAGGCCGCGGCGCCTCTGCTGTTTCGGATCATTGACGCGCTTCGGACCCAGGGTTTGGACACGGGCGGGCTGCGGCGCCCGCCGCGCAATCTCGCACGCGTCGACGTGTGCGCAGCGAGCGGTGATTTACCGAATGCCGACTGCCCGCAAACCATCGCCACCTGGTACATTCCCGGAAAATCGCCTATCCGGGTTTCGCAACTGCATCGGCGGGTGTACCTCGATGCGAGCGGCCGCTCCGCCTGTGGTCCGGGTCCGGGTGTGCATGAAGAAGTCTACGAATTCTGGACCTCCGATATGCTGCGGCTGTTTCGCGAGGCGGGTATGCCGCGCCGACTGCCGCCGCCGGCTGCAAACTGCGGCAACCTCACCACCGACACGCCCGGCTGGGATGGGAATGCGCGCGATGGCGACGCGCCTCAAATCGTTTCACCGCTGCGCGGCGTGGTATACACCCTACGACCGGCACATCTGCAGACGCTTGCTTTGCGGGCGAACATCGCGGCACGCTCGCAAGCAATTTACTGGTTTGCCGATAATGCCTATCTGGGACGAGCGGTGCGCGGGGAAGACCTCGCATGGCTGCCGGCGCGGGCCGGGCATTATTTATTGCGGGCCGTCGACGATACGGGTGCCGTGGATACCCGCGATCTCGACGTCGAGGTCGCGCCCTGAGGGACCTCGGATCCGGTTCCGCAGGACCGATCGAGCGCTTCCGGCCGACGTTACTGGCACAATGCGAACCAAACAGTAGAAAACCCCACCCCAAGGAGCGGCACTTCCTCCCCGGCTCGAGCGCCGGGGTCTCCGTGCCGAAGACCTGATGAAT
>Ga0137412_10003642_pt1 | contig 12275 bp, 9 predicted proteins | sample CZODoug2_1_16fun_FD_122160 | JGI IMG/M metagenome (GOLD analysis project Ga0137412, IMG submission 122160) | Vadose zone soil fungal communities from Angelo Coast Range Reserve, California, USA - CZODoug2_1_16fungal (Hybrid Assembly) | ecosystem: Environmental > Terrestrial > Soil > Vadose zone...
GTCCGCGCCTTCGACTTGGATGTCTACAGGCGCGGGGAGGCCGAAGTTCAGGATCTGGGTGGTGATGTCGGCGGGAAGGAAATAAAAAGTGGCGCCGGGAAATTGGGCGGGGAGTTGTTGGCGGAGTTCGCGCATGTAGTTGGCGGTGGGGTGATGATTTTCGTTTAGGGAGACAAGGATGTCGGCGTCACCGGCACCGATCAGGCCGGAGGTGCTATGCATGTAGTTGATGCTGCTGTAGGGGAGGCCGATGTTGTCGGCGATGGAGTCGAGTTCGCGCTCGGGTATGTCGCGGCGGATGGCGGTTTCCACTTCGTCGCTGAGCTTAGCGGTTTCTTCGATGCGGGTGCCGGATTTTGCTCGGAGGTGGAGGATGAACTGGCCACTGTCTGTGCTGGGGAAAAAATCCTGGCCTAGCCAGGGGACGAGAAGGAAGACGGCGAGGCATGCAAGGAGGAAGACCGGGATGAAAAGCCGGCGGTGGGCGACGAGGCGTTCGAGCAAAGACTGATAGGAGTCGCGGAGACGGCGAAAGGCGCGTTCAAAGGCGCGCTGGAACTTGACCAAGGGATTGTGGGAAGACTTTGCAGCGTCTTCGTGTTCTTTCAGGAGATACATGGCGAGAGTGGGAACTAACGTGCGAGAAAGAATGTAGGAGGCAAGCATGGCGAAGACTACGGCTTCGGCCAGGGGAACAAAGAGGTAGCGAGCTACACCGCTCAGAAGGAACATGGGCATGAAGACGATGCAGATGCAGAGCGTGGAGACGAGCGCAGGGACGGCGATCTGGGCGGCGCCGTCGAGAATGGCTTCGCGCTTGGCGTGGCCTTCCTCGAAATAGCGTTCGATGTTTTCGATGGTGACGGTGGCGTCGTCGACGAGGATGCCGACGGCGAGAGCGAGGCCGCCGAGGGTCATGATGTTGATGGTTTCGTGGAGCATGCTGAGTACGATGACGGAGCTGAGAATCGAGAGAGGGATAGAGACGGCGATGATCAGCGTGCTGCGCCAGCTGCCGAGGAAAATGAGGATCATGATGCCGGTGAGGCAGGCGGCGATGACGGCTTCGCGGATGACGCCACTGACGGCGGCGCGCACGAAGACGGACTGATCCGCTAGTGGGCGGATTTTTAATTCGGGCGGAAGAGTTTGGGCGACGCGTGGAAGGAGGCCGCGGACGCCTTTGACTACATCGAGAGTCGAGGCGTTGCCGGCTTTGAGGATGCTGAGGAGAACGCCGCGATTGCCGTCCTGGCGGGCGATGTTGGTTTGGGGAGCGAAACCGTCGCGGACGTTAGCGACGTCGCGGAGATAGATGGTGGAATTGCCGACGACGCGGATGGGAATGTCGTTGAATTCGGGAACGGTGCGCAAGCTGGAGTTGACGCGGACGTCGTATTCGAATTCGCCGATTTTTGCGGTGCCGGAGGGGAGAATCACGTTTTGTTGTTGGACGGCGAGCAGAACGTCTTGCGGAGAGAGACCTTTGGCCTGGAGGAGGTTGGGACTGAGATCGATCATGATCTGGCGCTGTTTTCCGCCGTACGGAAACGGAATAACGGCGCCGGGAACAGTGACGAGTTGCGGGCGGAGGAAATTCTGGCCGAGGTCGTTGAGCTGCTGCTCGGAGAGGCCTTTGCCGGAGAGGCCGAGCTGCAAGATAGGGACGCTGGAGGCGCTGTAATTGATGATCAGCGGAGGAAGCGCGCCCGGTGGCAATTGCCGAAGAATGGTTTGCGAGATGGCGGTGACCTGGGCGTTGGCGTTTTCCAGGCTGGAATTGGGCTGAAGAAAGATTTTGACTATGGCCTGGCCGTTTACGGTGGTGGATTCGATGTGCTCGATGTTATCGACGGTGGTGGTGAGGACGCGCTCGTAGACGGTGGTGATGCGGCCTTCGAGTTCTTCGGGGTTGAGGCCGGTGTACTGCCAGGCTACGGCGATGACAGGAATATCGATGTTGGGGAAGATGTCCGTGGGCGTGCGTATGAGCACGACGGGGCTCAACAGGAGGATGAGCAGAGCTAGAACGATGAAGGTGTAAGGTCGATCGAGAGCGACGCGAACGATCCACATGACAAAATCTCCTCGTAGGCAGCGGCTGGGCGGGCTACAAATGGAGCGACGGCCGCGCCGGTCTAGCCGAGCGGCGAGCTAACCGGCGGCGCTGGCGGAAAAAACGGCCTGATAGGCGCTGTTGCGGGCGGCCTGCGAAGTGGAAAAGAGTGCGGCGGGAACCTTGCCATGCCTTGCACCGAGACGCTTGGCGAGCTTGTCGCGCAGCAAGCGGCGGGCGCGAAAGGTTCTGGCTTTGACGGTGCCGACTCGCACGCCGAGGGTTTCGGCGGTTTTTGCGGTGGAGAGTTCGCCGATTTCGGAGAGTTTTACGACGGTTTTCAGGATGGGCCGGAGTTCGTTGATGGCGCCGGACAAAACGTTGTTCAATTCTTTCTGACCGTATTGCTCTTCCGGGGTGATTGCCTTGTCGCGGATCTCGAGCGCGAACTTTTCCTCGTCGAGCGACTGATGGCCTTCGATCGAAAGATGGCCGGGGCGGCGCTTGCGAAGCAGCATCAGAGCTTCATTGATGGCGATACGGGTGAGCCAGGTGGAGAAGCGCGACTGGCCCTGAAAACTTTTCAGGTGGACGAAGGCCTGCTGGAAGGCTTGCTGGACGGCGTCTTCGGCGTCTTCCGCGTTTTGCAGGCGGCTGAGCGCGACGTGAAACATTTTTTGCTGGTAGCGCTGGAAAAGAACTTCGAAGGCGGCGCTGGAGCCACGGACTGCTTCGGCGACGAGAGTCTCGTCCTTGGTGTCGAGGTTAAGAAGATTCCGAGTGTCTTCGGAAGTTAACTTCTGGGTTCGACTCTTGGCTTCGGTTCGCATGGTTGGGTCTCCTTCGAGATTTGCCGGTGCTGTTCCTTCAACGATTCCAAAACGTGCTTCATGTAGGCCCGGCTGGCGCGGAGAGCCGCTCCTTCCGTGGCCATCTGAAGGAGCACGCGTTCGCCATTCCCGTCGACGGAGACAACGTCTTCGAGATCGACCGCGCACTTGCGCCCTTCGCGCGTGCTCTTGGTGGAGAGCCATTTCTCTTGCAGGTCCAGCGCCCACACGCCGCAAAGGCGCCCCTGCAAAACCCATTTCTGTTCGAACGGCGTGTCGGTGATCATGGTCCTAAGCACGGGAGTCTCCTGGGATCCTTGTGCTTACCTGCCAGAACTTAACGAAGCCGTGGAGCTTGAACTGGTGGTGAACAGATCGAGGCGGATCTGCACTTCGTTGGCAACGAGGTGGTTTGGATCCGCGTTCTGGTGGTGGTGCTTGGCGGAAAGAGCCTGCGCCTGATCCTCAGTGATTATGGACGGAGCGATCTGTGTACAAACTTCGCCGGAGAAATCCTCGCCCACCATTGCCGGAGTGTCGCAGCTGAGATCCTTGCGGGCCGCAACGTCCACGCGTTCTCCCGTGCAAGCGGGGCCGGAATAATCCTCACTACCGACGTTGGATGGCATCGAGCACTGTTCGTCGGCAACAAAGACTGGCCACACTGTGGAAGAGACAGCAGTCAGCAGCTCGGGAAAATCCTCGGCAGAAATTGTTGAGGAGGCAATCCATTCCGCGTTGGCCGTGCTGCCGGACGGAGTGGCGCGACGGAATTCGAAGGAAGCCTGCTGCGTCTGGGAGCTGGTGATTGCCGGGCCGTAGGTTGGGCCGGAGTAGCTTTCGGACGGGTCGTAGGAAACACTGCGCTGAACGTAGGTGAGAGTGAGGTCACCGGAGACACGATAAGTGTCGGCCGTCAACGGAACTACGCGCCGGGATTTGAAGGCGATGACGGTGTAATCGGGGTTCTCTTCGCGGCGATGCGCTGCGGACTTCGTGAGCGAGGGCTTTTCGTCGGCGGGATAGATGGTGAAATCAAAATTGGGAGCCGCGGAATTGCCGGAGTTCAGCTTGACCACGCCGGAAGTACGGGCGACACCCACGTTGAGGTTGTCGTTCGGATTTCTTGTCGAGGCGAGATAGAGGCGCGCGGTGGAGTGTTCGGAGTCAATTTGGGAGACGGAGTTCTGCGCGAGAGCCGGGGCAGCAGAGATGACTCCTGAGAGGGCAACGAGAGCAAATACGCTTAATTTGTTGACCATTGGACCTTCCTTCTTTCTACCTGCGTACTGAAGAAAGGCAATGCGCTGGCCAAACGGGAAGGTGGAGGAAAAGCGTGGAAGTGATTGAAGGAAAGGAGTTTCAGGGGAGGCGAGAGAAATGACAGTTGCGGCGTGTCACGGTGTCATAGAGGTTTGACAGTGTCAATCGTCGGTGCCGTGACAGTTGCGGAGTTCACGCGGAGACGCTTCATTTGGGCGATGAAGGTGGTGCGCTTCAGGCCAAGGCGGGCTGCGGCTCCATCGACTCCGCCTACGCGGCCGCCGGATTCGCGAAGGGCGTGTTCGATTTGTTCGCGTGTGAGTGGAGGCACGACGGTGCGGACTCGCTTTGGGCGAACGGCAGCGGGAGCAATTTCTGTGGCCGCCGGAATCACGGCGGATGTGGCTTTAAGTTCGGCGGGGGAGATGCGGAGCACGCCGCGAGAAGAGAGGATGACGGCGCGCTCGATGACGTTCTGCAGCTCCCGGACGTTGCCGGGCCAGTCGTAGCTCATGAGGGCGCTCATGGTGTCGGCGGGAATGGTTTGAATGAGCTTGCCCATGCGACGGCTGAAAATTTCGGCAAAGTGGCGGACGAGCAGGGGAACGTCTTCGGGGCGCTCGCGAAGGGCAGGGACGCGGATCGGAAATACGTTCAAGCGATAGAAAAGGTCGGAGCGAAATTTGTGTTCGGCGACAAGCTCGGAGAGATCGCGATTGGTGGCGGCGATGAGGCGCGCGTCAGTTTTGAGTGTGCGCGAGCTGCCGAGGCGCTCGAATTCGCGCTCCTGGAGAACGCGGAGAAGCTTGGGCTGGAGTTCGAGGGGAATTTCGCCGATTTCGTCGAGGAAGACGGTGCCGTGATGAGCGAGTTCGAAGCGGCCGATGCGCTGGGCGATCGCGCCGGTGAAGGCGCCGCGCTCGTGGCCGAAGAGTTCGCTTTCGAGCAGGCCGGTGGGGATGGCGGCGCAATTCACTTTGACGAACGCGTTGGAGTTGCGAGAGCTGAGGTTGTGGATGGCGCGGGCAATGAGTTCCTTGCCGGTGCCGGTTTCGCCGAGGATGAGAACGGTGGAATCGGTGGGGCCGACAGTTTCGAGTTCCTTGAGGACTTTCTGCAACGCGCTGCTTTTGCCGACGATCTCGTCGAACATGGAGGTTTCGTCGATTTCCTGCCGGAGAGCGACGTTCTCCTGGAAGAGCTGTTCCTTGAGCGTGTTGATTTCGGCGAAAGCGTCTTCGAGGGCTTTTCGCGAGAGGTATTGCTCCGTGACATCCACATGGGTGCCAATGAATTCGGCGACCTGGCCGTCGGGCTTTCTGACGGGATGGCCGAGGACGTGGAGGTGGCGAATGGAGCCGTCGTCCAGAATGATGCGGTAGTTCAATTCGAACTCGCTGGAGTCGCGATTGCAGTTTTGAATGGTTTCCCGAACGAGGGGGCGTTCGTCGGGATGAACGCGGCCGAGAATCATGTCGACGGTGACGCTGGAGCCTGGATCGAAACCGAAGATTCGGCAACTTTCCTGGCTGAAATAGACTTCGCCGGAAGTGACACAGCGGGCCCAGCTTCCGGTGTGGCTGAGGCGCTGGCCTTCGGAGAGATAGGTTTCGCTGCGCTTGAGAGCTTCCTCGGCGCGTTTGCGCTCGGTGATGTCGCGGTAGATGCCGTAGATTTCGGGGGTGTTCCCTTCGACCTTCACGGGAGCGGCCGAGAAGGACACGATGAGGCGAGAGCCGTCTTTTCTTTTGCGCGTCAATTCGGCGTCAACGCGCTCGCCGCGCTGGAGCGCTCCGCGGATTTTTTCCGACTCTTCCCAGTAGCTTTCGGGAACGATCAGATCGGTGATATTGCGGCCGAGCGCTTCTTCGGGAGTAAATCCATAGAGGTTCGTAAATTCGCGATTGACACGCAAGATGCGGTTTTCGAAATCGCGGAGAACGATGGCTTCGGGAGCGAGTTCGAAGAGCTTTTCGAAACGGGCTTTTTGCTTGCGGAGTTCCTCTTCGACCTGCTTGCGCGGGGTGATGTCCATCGTGGTGCCGATGAAGGCGGTGAGATTGCCGGCGTTGTCGAGGACCGGGCGGCCGATGCCGGAGACGTGCTTGAGCGCGCCGTCGGGAAGAACGAGGCGGAACTCGTGTTCGAATTCGTGTTTGTCGCGAACGGCCTGGTCGACGGATTTTTCGAGCCACTCGCGGTCGTCGGGGTGAACTCTGCTCCAGAAGAGGGGCGTAGAGGGCTTATCGTGTTCGGGATCGGCGCCGAGAATGAAAAAATGTTCGCGCGACCATTTAAGTTCGCCGGTGACGAGATTCCACATCCAACTGCCGGTGTGGCTGAGCCTTTGCCCTTCTTCCAGGAAGAGCTCGCCGGTGCGTTGGTCTTCGTCGCGGAGAGCATTGTCGACGGCGAGGGCGACCTGATCGGCGACGAGAGAGAGATAACGCATTTCATCGGGAGAATAGACATTGGGGTGACGCGCAGCGAAGGCGAGGGAGCCAAGGCGGCGGTAGGCTGTGGTGAGAGGGAGAATGCATGCGGACTGAAAACCGAAATCTCTATAGAGATTCATCATGCGAGGGAAGCGGGATTCCGTCTGCGGGGAAGAGATGAGAACGGGCTCCTGGTGATTGTAAACCCACCAGGTGACGGTTTCCTCGGCGCGGAAGTCCGGGGGGATCTGGAAAGCCGGCCCTTGCATGACCTCGAGCAAAGGATTCTCGATTTTATTTGTGGCGGGGTCGTAGAGATAGATGGCGACGAAATCGAAAGTGACTACCTGGCGAAGTTCCTTGGCGAGAACGCGGAATAATTCCTTTGGGTCGCGATAGACACCGATGGCTTGAGAGACGCGAAAGAGGGCTTCCTGGCGCGCCGGGAGCGACTGCTCCGTTCGGGAATGTGGTGTTTCGGACAACCTTTCCTCTAGCTCGATGTTTTTCACCTTAACCAGCCTTTGTTTTGGCGGCGATTTAACTGTAGCTAACGGACCGCCTGGACAACAAGAAATCCGGGGCAATACGAGGGACGCGGTGGAGGCGGATCCGGTTACGCGCGCTAATGGCGTTTATTTGATGCGTGAGGGGGGAGAATAGGCTCGGTTGGAGATTGTGGGGATTGGAGAGAGGAGGAGCGGATGAGGAGAGAAAAAAACGAGGCTGGGCCGCCTCGGGGCGGGGTCTACAAGAGAAAGAAAGAGTAGCCCAAGAGGTCGGGGCGAGCCCCCTACAAAGACGGGAGAAGGGGAACCCAAGAACACAGGCAAGAGTGCCTGTGCCACACGGAAGCAGGAGGGCAAGAGCACAGGCTGAAGCCTGTGCTACGGGTTGGTCACAGAAAATTCAGGAGGGCGGCGGTGGTTTCTTTGGGCTGCTCTTCGAGGACCCAGTGGCCGGTGTTTTTCAGAACGAGCATGGTGGCGTTGGTGGCGACGAGTTTCATTTGCTGGCCGAGGAGAGTGCCGTTGGCTTTTTCACCGCCGATGGCCAGGACGGGCATGGTGAGTTTGGTTTGAGAGAGCACGGCGAAATCTTTGGCGGCTTGAGAGAAGGAAACGAAGTACGCCCAACCGGCACGCATGCGTCCCGGGCGAGCCTAGGCGGCGGCATAGGCGACACGATCGGCTTCAGGGATGGAATGGGTTTTGTCGGCGGCGAAGTCGTTCCAGAAGTGTTCATAGTAGATGCGTTCCCTTCCCTGAACCAGCGCTTCCGGTGTGGGACCGTTGAAACGGAAATGCCAGATGCCGGGATTGTTGTAGACGTCTTCCCAGCCGGCGACGCCGGGGAGAAAGGCGTCCATGACAACGAGCTTTTCGACTTCGGATGGGAATTGGGCGGCGTAGGCATAGGCGACCATCAAGCCGATGTCGTGACCGACGACGCGAGCTTTTTTGACGCCGAGAGACTGGGCGAGCGCGTGGACGCGGGTGGCGGCGGATTTCATGTCGAGACCGTCGGAGGGAATGCCGGAATCGCCGATGCCCGGGAGGTCGGGAGCGATCACGGTGAATTTTTCGGCGAGGAGAGGAATGATGGGGCGCCACATCCGCGAGGTTTGGGTGTAGCCGTGGAGGAGGATTACGGCGGGGCCGTTGCCGGCGGTGAGGTAGTGGAACTGGAGGCCGTCAACGGTGGCGGTTTTGGAAGCGATGGCCGAGGAGGTGGAGCGAGGAGCGGCTGAAGTTGCGGCGGCGAAGAGGAGAAGCGCCAAAGCGGAGAAGGCTGCAAGAGTTTTGAGAACGAGATCCAAGTTTCACCTCAGCGTGAGATGGTTAAGACATGAAGCGTGGTTGAAATGAGTCTTATGGGCAGCGATTCCTGCGCTGTGTTTATCGCATATTCGGGAGAGGGACGAGAATTGTGGGAGCTTGTTGGCCGGTCTAAAGACCGGCCACTACGCCGCGCATTCGGCGGGGAAATTTTGTTACGGGATTGCATTGAGGTCCTTCGCGGCGGGTGGGCAAGATGACATGTTGCTTGCCGTTGAGAGCGAGGTTGAAGTTGAATCTAAACCCGCACCCTGAAAATCGCAGGGTGCGGCACCCGGCCGCATTCCAAATAGGAGGGGGCCGCTCATGCGTTAGTTCCCTTTCGGATATTTGGAGAGTTCGAGAGGGCGAAGGGTTGGGAGGGAGTCGCGGTAGGTGCGGTAGGCTAGCCAGGCGAGCGTGGCGCACATGCCGAACCAGCCGATGGTGCGAACGAACTGGCCGATTTTCAGGTCATCGGGGAGAAGGCTCCACTGACCGAAGAGGATAGTCCAATCGCCGATGTCGCCGTTGACGAGGGGAAGGGCGGCGGCGCGGGCGTCCTTCATGTACGTGCCAATGTAGAGAAAATTTTCGAAAAACCAGAAGGCGGAGAAGGTGAAGCCGTAGGTTTGGCCGTGGAAATAGAAGTACAGGCCACAGAGCAGAGGGACGAGAAGTTCGCCGAGGGTGCCGCCGAGGATCATCAAGGTGTTGCCACCCCAACTGAAGAAGAGATGGCCTGCTTCGTGGATCATGAGATTGACGAGATCGGGAAAGAGAAAGCCGGAGGTGTCGCGAAAGGCGTGAAGAAGGAAAAGAGAATAGACGAGGAGCCAGGAGATGCCGGCGTACCGGGAGACGGGGTCCCAGGGTTGGGTTTCGGGGAGAGAGAGCTGCATGGGGATAGAGTAGCAGTGGAAATTGTGGTGAGAGGACCGGCGCGCGGTAAGGTTGCGCACGGGGAACCTGGCCCACTGAGTTGCGTGGAGGATTTGAGGTTGAGGTCCTTCGCGCATCCTTATCGGATGCGCTCAGGATGACAATTTTTCAAGAACGAGCGGACGGCCCGGCTCGGAAGGCGGGCGCTACGAAGGCATGAGCAACGCAAGAGCACAGCCAGGAATGGCTGTGCCACAAAGGCAGGAAGCCGGCGGCTAGCGCCGGCTTTTTTTGGCTTGTTGGATCTGTCAGCGACGAGCGACAGCAGAACTGCCTCACTCCAGATTAATGGCTAAGGGTGTAGATGACCGTGATGCGGGTGTCTACTTCGATGGGGCGGCCATTGAGGATGGTGGGGCGATAGCGCCATTCGCGCACTGCGGCTAACGCCGACGGGATGAGCAAGGGATCACCAGAGATTACCTCAAGCGACTCAATTGTACCGGTGGTCGAAATAATGGCGCGAAGTTCCACCCGGCCCTCGTGCTGAATTTGTCTGGCCAGCGGCGGATAGATTGGCTCGACCCTGTGAATCAGTTGGGCCATTTGCGCTAGTTCACTGACGGGGCGGCGAATGAATGTTTGCGGAGGATTCTCTGGCGGTGGAGGAACTGGATGCCGGTCGGTTGAAAAACCGCCGCCGGGGGTGCCGGGACCAGAAGGCAGACCCGGGATCAAGTCGCCGGGTGAGTCGTCGCGCTCTCCAGATGCGGTTCGATCGCGAGTAACGACGATGGGTGAAATATTTATGGGCGGGCAAAAATGGCATGGCTCAGGAGTGCGGTGACCTGGGTTAGAGGCGGGGTGGTGGTTACCGATCGGAGCGTAGGGGGGAATCGGCGTCGCGTTAATTATCAAGAGGCGCTCGCCTTTGCTGAGAAGGGGAAACAGAACCAGGGCTACGAGCGCGAGGCTTTCTAGAACGATGGAGATGGCGACGGCACGTTGTTTCATGCGGCGGGCGCGCCTTTCGGATTGAGGATCGCCTTCTACCAGGCAACTGCTGAGTGCGCCGAATCCGTTTTCGGATGGTCTGGAAACACGACTGGCTTCGAAATTCAACACCCACCTCCCGGAAAAATTTCCTGCGAGCCGTGGAATTTTGCGGCGCCAGCCTCCGGAGGTTGCGTTCCAGAGACCAGCACCGCGCTCGCAGGGATGTGAGGTGTGCACGTCCTCTGTGTTGTTTGACACCGGGCCGAGAGCGAAGTGCCCGGTAAAGAGGTGAGCCGGAAGAGCGGACTTAAGGCAGAGTTCGCTGAGGTAGGCGCGCCCTTCGCCAACGGCGCTCAGGGTAGGGAGAGCTCCCCGAGAGAGGCCCAACCCCTTAGAAATCGGCAGGGAGAAGTGGCTGGTTGTGGGCCTCCATCAGGAGCAAGTAATGTATTTCTACTAGGATGGAGGGTTTGAAATACTCGGAAGGAAAATTGCAAAGATAGTTACATCCAAACGATTATTTGCGGCATCGTATGTTTCGGACGTGGATCCAAGGAGGAGTCCCCATGGAAAGGCATCTACCCGAAGTTGTCGGCGTGCGCCGCACGGGCTGGGCAGCTCTGGACCGCGATCCGCAGCAGGACGTAGTGGAATTTACTTGTCCTCATTGCGGCGCGAAAAGCCAGAAGAAGGCCCGGCGCGAGCGGACGGAGTATAAGTTTACGGACGGATTTCTGCAGGATGTGCAGGGAGAAGGCGTGCAGTGCCATTCGTGCAAGCAGTCGTTGCGAATCGTGCCTGTGGTGATGCTGCACGATCAGGATGAGGCGAAGCGGTTTGCGGCGGTGTTTTCGGATGAGCCGCTGGTGCATGCGGAATAAGAGCGAATCATAAGAAACGGAATAGGGCGCCCGTGGTTTGGGCGCCCTTTTTGTGTTTGTGGGTAAACATGCAGGGCTTTCAAGCGTAAAGGCCCCGAGATTAATCGGGGCCTGAGGTGGACCTTTGGATTTTGGGGATTTGCTTACCTTGCAAAAGCGGCAGCAGAGCTGCCGCACTCCAAAGCGGCGTCAGTAGCGATCGTCGCGGTCGCGATGGTGTTCGCGGTATTCGTGGCGTAGATGCTCGCGACGCTCATAGGCTTCGTGGCGTTCGTGGGCCCAATGACGGGCGTCGCGGCTGTAGGGACCGAAGCGCTCGACCGCTTCGCGGTAGCGCGATTCGGTGTAGGCCACACGGCGATTGCAATTGTCCCAATCGTTGGCGTTTGCCGCGGGCGCGCCGGCGGCCAGGAAGAAGCCGAGAGCCGCAGCGGCCAGAGCGGTCTTTCCGATCCCCGCCTCGCCGACGATCGTGATCAGCCCCGGCCGCCCCCCGGCGGCCGCGGCCCACGCCGCCCGCAGCATCCCGATCTCCCGATCCCGCCCGGCCAGCGGGATCGTGCCCGGCTCCGTTCCGCGCGGCGCTGTTCCCCGCGGTGCCGCCTGGCCGGGCCCGCTCCGGGCGAGGCCACCGTCCTGTTCGCGCAGGATGGCCAGGTGCAGCTCCCGTGTCTGCGGCGCCGGGTCGGTGCCGAGCTCGCGGCCGAGTCGCTGCCGCAGGCCCTCGTAGGCGGCGAGGGCCTTCGCCTGCTCGCCGGCTTCGGCCGCCGCCGCCATGTACCAGCGGTGCGCCGCCTCGTCGAGCGGGTCCGCGGCGACCGCCGCCTCCGCGTAGCCCGCGGCCCGCCGCGGGTCCCCGGTCGCCAGCGACGCCTCGGCCGCCGCCAGCCGGACCCGGCGCAGCAGCCCGCGCACCTGCTCGCGGGCCGGCTCCGCCCAGTCCGCGTAGTGCTCCTCGCCGATCGCGGTGCCCGCCGACAGCAGCTCGTGCGCGCGCTCGGCCGCGGCCAGGGCCACCGCGGCGGCGGTGCTCAGCTTGCCTTCGGCTTGCTCGCAGAATCCGGCCGCGGCGTCCAGGTCCACGATCACGTCCGGGCCCGCCGCCAGCCGGTAGC
>Ga0137412_10003644_pt1 | contig 12273 bp, 7 predicted proteins | sample CZODoug2_1_16fun_FD_122160 | JGI IMG/M metagenome (GOLD analysis project Ga0137412, IMG submission 122160) | Vadose zone soil fungal communities from Angelo Coast Range Reserve, California, USA - CZODoug2_1_16fungal (Hybrid Assembly) | ecosystem: Environmental > Terrestrial > Soil > Vadose zone...
TTGCTATCTTCCAACATCTTCCATTTCAGCCGCCGGATCTTACTATCCGAACCCATCTTTGTCCATGGTCAGCTATTGCTGACCAACCGTTTCTGGCTGGGGACCATCACCATTCCCATCGGCTGGCTCATTTTATATACCATGATGGGATCCTACAAAGCCATGTACCAGAAATCCCGGCTAAGTGAAATGACCAATACTTTTGTCTATAGCATTCTGGGCTGTACGATCGTATTCTTCGCCATCGTTATCAACGACCCGGTAAAGGATTATCATTATTTTTATCAGACCTTTTTTATCTTCCTCTCTTCTCATTTCGTGCTGACCCTCAAAGGCACCGAAGAGCTGGCAACGCGCTCGTACCGGCTCGACGTCCGGGTGCGCAATATCCTTTTCCTGATACAAAAGGGCACCCCGACCGTCGAAGCGATCCTGCAGAACTCGATCTTTCCGCGCGAGGAAGTCGTCGAGAAGCTGCGCGGGTTGCTGAAAGAACAATTCGTGGCGCTCAATGGCAGCACGTCCCCGGCTTCCGGGACGGCCGGCACGTCGGGCCGTGCCGGAGCGGCCGGAACGCCGACCCGCCAGGGACCGCCGACCGAGGGTTCTGGCCCGGAGACACTCGGCACCCAGGTTGCCCAGGTCTACGCGCGCACGGCGCCGTCTTCGTTTCCGATGCTCGATGCGGGCGTCTCCGTGAGCCATGGGCGCTTCGTGCTGTGCGATTTTTGCCTGGATCAGTTCGGCATGAAGGCGCAGCCGCTGATCGACGCCGTCAATGTCACGGTCGACGTGGCGGAGCTGCAGCAGGTGCTCGACAGCATCACCGCGGAGGTTCACAAGCATTGCAAGGAACAGCTGCCCGCGCTGACGGCGCGGGTGCGCGAGATCAACGAGACCAGTGCGCCGGATTGATAGCGGTCGGACTTGCGGGCCTGTCGAGCCGGCGGGTCAGCCCGACGGCTTGATGGCAGTCAGGCTTGCGAGCCCGTCGAGCCGGCGGGTCAAAGCTTGAAGCGCCCGACCGACTTTTCCAGCACCGCGAGCGTTCCGCCCACCGCCTTGGTCTGCCTGAGCAACTCCAGTGCCGAGGAGTCGTCCGGAGTGCGTTGAAAGGCACTCGCGGCCGCTTCGAATTTGCGGGTCTGGTCGCTGACCTCGGCCGCTCCACCGTGCACCGCTGAAACCAGGTTCTTGAGCTTGAGCTGCATCACCTTCAGGGACTCCATCAAGCTGCCGGCGTTGTCGCCATGGACTCCGATGTCGACCGCCAGGTCCCCGTCGGCGATGCGTTTCATGTAACTGGCCGCGGCCTTCGGTTCGCCGCCCAGCAGCTGCAGGACCTTGCGATCGAGCAACAGGAACAGCGCGATCGAGATCACTGCGCCGATCAGCAACCCGGCCAGCGCGACTCCGTAACCGATCTTGCGGCTCAGCGCATGCATCTCGGACACCGGGTAGGCGGACACGATGGTCAAGCCCCACTCCGGCAAGGGCAGCCGGCTCACGACCCAGGAGCCGTCCAGGTTGTTGATTCGATCCTGCGCATGCTGATGCGTGATCCAGGACGGCAGGTACCGGACTGCCTGGTCGTCGACAATCGCGACGAATCCGCTGTCGAGCAGCCGGGATTTGTCCAGTGCGCTGCTCAGAACCGGCAATTCGGCCTTGTAACCGACATAGGTCAGACCGACGACCTCGCCATTTTTCCCATTCAGCGGCTCGTAGCCGGTGAAATAGGCGTTGCCCAGAATGTCGACCACCCCGTAATACGCCTTGCCTTGCGAGACCGCGGCGTAGGCCCTGTTCGTGGGGTCGAGCTCGGTGCCGACCGCCCGGTTGCCATCGGTCTTCTTGACGTTGGTGGCGATCCGGACAAAACGCGGACCATCCTTCGAAAACAGGGTGGCCGTGCCCCGGTTGTGTCGGGTGACGTAGTCGACGATCTCGAAATTGCCGGCCTGGCCTCGTCCGCCGACCAGAATATCGCTGACCGACGTGGAGCCCGTCGTGATCACGGGTCCGCGCTCGGCGCCTCCGTGCGAATTGATCTGATCGACCAGCAACGACATGCTGGCGCGCGTGCGATCCTCCATCAGCTCGGTCGTGGTCAGAAGGATGGCCTGCAGCGAGGCGACCTTGTCGTCGATCTGCTGCTGAACGATGCTTTCCTCGTGCTGGATCGCCCACAGCGAGAATCCCACCGCGCCGCCGCTGATCAGCAACATGGCGATGGCAACCACGGGCAATACAACCTGGAATTTGAATCCGTTGAACACGCCGGCTCCTTAAGCTCGCGCCGATCGCGCGGGCAACGCCCATCGGCAATCGGACCCTATCGCGTGAGCCTAGTGAAGCAGCGCTCGGCCCCATGAGCCGGAATCCACCGGTTTTTGTCCCCTCCTCGTCGGATCACCCGATTCTTATGGGGGCCGCAGCCGCGGTGCAGCTCCCGCGTATCGGCGCCACGCCGTCCTGCCGCGCCGGCCTAAGGGGGTGGACCGTCCGTGCGGTCCGGTCAGTGACTGGATGCGGTCGGGCCCGATGGCAGCGACCAGCCGCCGCCCAGGGCCTTGTACACCGCGATGAGCGAGGTGCCGGCGTCGGTTTGCGCCAGTGCCAGGCCATCGCGGTCGGCCAGCAGCTGGCGCTCGGCATCCAGGACGACCAGAAAGTCGGTCGCCCCGGCTTCAAAGCGCACCCGCGCCAGCTCGGCCGCACGCTCCGAGGCGTGCGCAGCCTTGAACAGGCTTTCGGCCCGCCGCTGGTTGCGGTTGAAGCTGAACAATGCGCCCTCGGTCTCCTCGAGCGCGGTGAGCACGGTTTTCTCATACTGCGCCAGCGCCGACTCGGCGCGCGCCTCGTTCTGAGCCACGCGCGACCGGATGCGGCCAAAATCGAACACGGTCCAGGCGATCGACGCACCCAGGTTGTAGTAGTAGGCCTGCGCATCACCCAGACCTCCGGGCCTCGACGCGTTCAGTCCGAGCAGGCCGCTGATCGAGACGCTGGGGAAATAGTCCGACTTCGCGGCGCCGATGTCGGCCGTGGCTGCGGCGAGCTGGCGCTCGGCGATCCGGATATCGGGGCGGCGCCTGAGCAGCGCGGCCGGAGTGCCGATGCCGTTGACGGGCGCGATGCCGGGCAGCGCCTCCGGCTGGCTCGACAGCATCGCCAGCTCGGTTGGAGGCCGCCCGGACAGCACCGCGAGCCGGTAACGCGACAGTTCAATTCCGGCCTCCAGTTGCGGAATGACCGCCCGGGTGCTCTCGAGCTGGGCCTGCGCCCGGCTCGTGTCGAGCTCGGTCCCGCGCCCGGCCGACAGCCGAGCTTGCACCAGCTCCAGATTCGACTGCTGATTCTGCAGCGACTGGCGGGCCAGCTGCAGTCGCATCTGCCCACCGCGCAGCTGGAAATAGTTGCGCGCCACTTCGCCCGTGACGCTGACCTGGGCGGCAGCCACGCCGGCCTCCGCCGCCGAGACCGAGGCCGCGGCCGATTCCGATGCCCGCGTATATCGCCCAAACAGGTTCAGCTCCCAGTTCGCATCGATCGAGGTGTCGAACACGTTGGTGGTGCGGGCGCTGCGAGGCCCGGGAAACTGCGTCTCGGGATAAATCTGGCGCCTGCCGCTGGCACCCGCGCTGATCTCCGGGTAGGCCTGCGCATCGACGCCGAGCCGCACCGCCCTGGCCTCGCGCAAACTGGCCGCCGCGATTCGAATGTCGTGATTGGCCTTCAGCGCGTCGTCAACCAGTCCGGTCAGGACCGGGTCGTCGAAGCGGCGCCAGAATTCGCGCGGCGGCTCCTCGGTATCGCCGCTTGCGTTCTCGAAGCCTGCGCTCAGATTCGATTCCGGCCGGCGATAGTCTGGTCCGAGCGCGCACCCGCTCACCGCGACCAGCAGCGTCAAACCTGCGCCAGCTGCAACATACCTATTCATCGCGCGGCCCCTGCGGTTGCACTTGAAGCGCCGCCGCGCCGCCAAGCCGCCGCGACCCGCTCATCGTTCGCAACAGCACGTAAAACACCGGCGTCAGGAAAATCCCGAACGAGGTCACGCCCAGCATCCCGCTGAAGACCGCGATACCCATCGCACGGCGCATCTCGGAGCCCGCGCCCGAGCCCAGAATCAACGGAATGACGCCGGCGCAGAAGGCCACCGACGTCATCAGGATCGGCCGCAAGCGCATGCGACAGGCGTGCAGCACGGCGTCGAGCATCGGCTCTCCGCGCGCCTCCAGATCCCGCGCGAACTCGACGATCAGGATGGCATTCTTGCAGGCGAGCCCGACCAGCACCACGAACGCGATCTGGGTAAATATGTTGTTGTCGGCCGGAATTCCTAAAAAACCGCTCAGCCACACGCCCAGGATCGCGCTGAAAATGCACATCGGAACGATCAGCACGATCGCCAGAGGCAACGTCCAGCTTTCGTAGTTGGCGGTCAGCACCAGGAACACCAGCAGCACGCACAGCGGGAAGATGTATCCCATCGTGTTGCCCGCGGTCTTTTCCTGGTACACCAGTTCGGTCCAGTCGTACGTGATTCCGCGCGGCAGGCTCTTCTGCAGCACGTGCTCGATCTCGGCCTGCCCCTGCCCCGAGCTGAATCCTGGCTTGGGAGCGCCGTTGATGTCCGCCGAATAAAAGCCGTTGTGTCGGGTGACGCTGACCGGGCCGAAGCTCGGCTCGACCTTCAGCAGCGCCCCGAGCGGAACCATCTCCCCTCTGCTGTTGCGGGTCTTCAGTTGAGGGATCGAATCGGCGTCGGCGCGGTACTGCGCATCGGCTTGCACAATCACCTGGTACGTCTTGCCGAAGCGGTTGAAGTCGTTCACGTACAGCGACCCCAGGTACAGCTGCATCGTGTCGTAAATGTCGGTCAAGCTGACCCCCATCTGCTTGGCGCGCGTTCGGTCGACGTCCGCGTACAGCTGCGGCACGTTGATCTGATAGTTGGAGAACACCTGGGTCAGGTCCGAGTGTGGGTTGCCATAGACGCCGCCGAGAGTGCCCCCCACCGCTCCGGCGAGCGCCTGCTCTCCGAGCGAGTTGCGGTCCAGCAACTGCAGCTTGAAGCCTCCGGCGTTGCCAAGTCCCGACACCGGCGGCGGCGACAGCACGAAGATGAACGCGTCCTTGATCGCGCCCGCGCGCATGTTGACCTGGGCCGCGATCGAGTCGGCACTCAACTGGCGCGTGGTCCGTTGGTCGAAGTCGTTCAGCGGGAAGAACACGATGCCGGCGTTGGTCAGATTCGAAAAGTTGTTGATCGACAGGCCGGGAAACGCGACCGAATCATGCACCCCGGGCACTTTCTGGCCGATGTCGCTCAGCCGGCGTATCACCTCGGTGGTCCGATCCAGCGACGCACCTTCGGGCAGCTGCGCGATTCCGATCAGGTACTGCTTGTCCTGCTGCGGTACAAAGCCGGGCGGCACGCGCCAGAACAGCAGCAGCGTCAGCCCGATCACGACCGCGTAGGCCCCGAGCACCCAGGTCTTGTGGCCCAGGATGTGGGTGACGCCCCCGCCATAGGCCGCCGAGGAACGTTTGAACGCGCGGTTGAAACGGCTGAAGAATCCGCCCAGCACGCGATCCATCGCACGCGTGACCACGTCCTTCGGTTCATTGCGCCCGCGCAGCAGGATGGCCGCCAGCGCGGGCGACAGCGTCAGCGAATTGAAGGCCGAAATCACCGTCGAGATCGCGATCGTCACCGCGAACTGCCGATAAAACTGCCCCGACAGGCCGGAGACGAACGACAGCGGAACGAACACCGCACACAGCACCAGCGCGATCGCGATGATGGGACCGCTGACTTCCTGCATCGCTCGCACGGTGGCGTCGTGTGGGGTCAGCCCGTTCTCGATGTTGCGTTCGACGTTCTCCACCACGACGATCGCATCGTCGACCACGATCCCGATCGCCAGCACCAGGCCGAATAGAGTCAGCGTGTTGATCGAAAAGCCGAGCGCCAGCAGCACCGCGAAGGTTCCGACCACTGCCACCGGAACGGCCAGCAGCGGGATGATCGAGGCGCGCCAGGTCTGCAGGAAGATGATCACCACCAGCGCCACCAGCAAGATTGCGTAGGTCAGCGTTTCGATGACCTTGTTGATCGAGGTGCGCACGAACTGCGTCGGGTCGTACACGATCTGGTAGTCGACGCCCTGCGGAAAATCGGCCTTCAGCCGCTCCATCGTGCTGCGGACCTGAGTGGACAGGGCCAGCGCGTTGGACTCGGGTGCCTGGAAGATCCCGATCGCCACCGCCTCCTTGTTGTTCAGCAGGCTGCGCAACGCATACGTGCCCGCACTGAGCTCGACTCGCCCCAGATCGCGCACGCGGATCAGCGACCCGTCGCCGGTATCGGCCCGCACGATGATGTCTCCGAACTCCTCCTCGGTCGTCAGCCGTCCCTTGGTGTTGACCGACATCGTGAACTCGGTGCCGGGCGGGCTGGGGGCAGCGCCGACCACGCCGGCCGCAACCTGGGCATTCTGTTCGCGGATCGCCGCCACCACTTCGCCGGTCACGACCCCGCGCGCGGCGAGCTTGCTCGGATCGAGCCAGATGCGCATTGCGTAGTCGCCCTCGCCGAACACCAGCACCGAGCCCATGCCGGGGATGCGCAGCAGCGGATCGCGCACGTACAGCTGGGCGTAGTTGCGCAGGTACAGCGCGTCGTAGCGGTTGTCCGGCGACACCATGTGGACCACCATGGTGAGCGTGGGTGAGCTCTTTTCCGTTGTGACGCCGATCTGGCGAACCACGTCCGGCAGTCGCGGCAGCGCGCGGTTGATCCGGTTCTGAACTTCCGACTCGGCGACCACCGGATCGGTGCCGATGCGGAACGTGACGGTCAGCGTCATCGAGCCGTCGGAGGTTGCCTGGCTGTCGTAATACAGCATGTTGTCCACGCCGTTGATCTGCTCCTCCAGCGGCGTGGCCACCGTCTGCGCGATCACGCGCGGATTGGCGCCCGGAAACTGGGCCCGCACCACTACCTGCGGCGGCGAGACTTCCGGATACTCGGAGATCGGCAGCCGGAAAAGCGCGATCAGCCCGATCAGAAAGACCAGGATGGAAAGAACCGCCGCAAAGCGCGGCCGATCGATGAAAAAGCGCGAAATATCCATCGTCAGGCCTAGGTGGTCTTTGGCTTGTCAGCCGGGCCCGGCGCCGGTTTCTGGATCGGGACGCCCTTGTCGTCGACCTCGAGCCGCTCCGGGCTCACCGGCATGCCCGGCCGCACGCGCTGCAGACCGTCGACCACCACCAGCTCGCCGGGTGCCAGGCCGGTGCGGATCACCCGCATGCCGTCGATCAGCGCACCGAGCTTGACTTCACGAAATTGCGCGGCATTGCCCTGACCGATGACCAGCACGAACTTCTTGCTCTGATCGGTCCCGATCGCCTGCTCCGGGGTGAGCACGGCGGTGTAGGTGCCGCTTCCAATCAACTTGATCCGCGCAAACAGTCCCGGTGTGAAGGCGCGGTCCGCGTTGTCGAACACCGCCCGGCCCCGCATCGCTCCGGTCTGAGGATTGAGGCGGTTATCGACGAAGTCCATCACGCCGTGATGCGGATATCCGTTTTCGTCGGCCAGGCCCATCTGGACCGGGTTGGCGTGCACGCGCGAGCTGGGCCGGGTGCCTTCCCTGGCCAGCCTCACGTACTTCAGAAAGGCGTCCTCTCCCGCCTCGAAATACGCGTAGACCTTGTCCATCGAGACGATCGAGGTCAGCACCGGATCCCCGATATTGACCAGGTTGCCGGCGGTCACGTTGGCGCGCGACGCGCGCCCGGTGATCGGCGCGCGGATCTGCGCGTATCCGACGTTCAGCTCGGCCGCCGCCACCGCTGCCTGCGCCGCCTGCACATTGGCGGCCGCGTTGCGATGGCCGGAGGTCAGCTGGTCGTATTCCTCCTGGGAGATCGCCTTGACCTCGATCAGCTTGCGAGCCCGATCCTCCTGGATGCGCGCCAGTTCGACCTGCGCCTGCGCCGCTGCCAGCTGGGCCCGGGTCTTGGCCAGCTCGGCCAGATACGGGTCGGGGTCGATCGAAAACAGCAGCTGGCCCTCCTTGACCTCCTGCCCGTCGCGGAAGTGAACCTTCTTGATGTGACCCGACACGCGCGGGCGTACGTCCACCGATTGCGGCGCCTCGAGGCGTCCGGTGAATTCGTCAAACTCCTGGACCTGGCGCTGGACGGCCGGGGCCACCGAAACCGGCGGCGGACCGAAACCACCCGGCGGAACATCCGCCTTGGACTGGCAGGCCGCAAGCACGATCGACCCAGCCAGTATCAGGATGCCGCGCCCCGCCGGCAATCGCAGCGCACGGCCCAGAACGGGCCACGACAAGAACAAGCCGCTCGACATGATCAAGTCCTCAGAGTTTGCAACGCGCCCGCATCGGCGAGAGGCCGCCGCATTATCGACGGCCGACACGATCCGATGCTCCACGGGAAGTGACGTCTTTTATCTCTCGAAACGGACCGCGGCGCCATCACAGAGATTTGGTATACGAAATAGAGTTAATATTCAAATGAGATATCGTTCTGGATCGTACTTATGATGCGATGGCGCACAAGGAGTGCGCACGGGGTTACTTGGTATCTTTCAATAACCATGTCTTACTCGCGATTACTCGGGAGTTTGCAATGGCGACAGTCAAGCGCAAATCGAACGACCGGTATCAGTGCCCGATCCGGGATGTGCTGGACCGCATCGGCGATCGCTGGAGCATGCTGCTGCTGTGTACGTTGGCGGAAAATGGAACACTACGCTTCAGCGCGCTGAAGGCCAAGATCGAGGACATCTCCCAGCGCATGCTGGCGCAGACTCTGCGGCGGCTTGAGCAGGACGGGTTGCTGTCGCGGACGGTTTATCCCACGAACCCGCCACGTGTGGACTACGCGTTGACTTCGCTCGGCAAATCGCTGTTGGATCCGATGGGAGAACTGGTGCGATGGGCCAAACATAATCACCGACGGGTGCTCGAGGCGCGAAAGAGCTACGTGCCACCTCCGCGCCAGCAATCCTTGTAACTTCAAGAGAGCAACTGAAATCCGACGTCAAAATGGGCGGCGTGGCCCTGTCTTGTCATCAAGGTAACACGGCGTCGTAAATTCAAGGACTTGAGTCGCGTTGCACCCGGCGCAGGTCCCGCTCGCATGCCGAGTGTTTCGGCGCGCCCCACAATTGGCCTGCCCGTTCGGCGGATGCGCCGGCGCGCGCGATTCGGTAACTTTTTCGAAACACGCTCGGATGGGACAGATCCATGACGCACGGACCCGAAAACGCGAACATCGGCGCATTGCAGGCGCTGTCCGAATCGGTCGCTGCCACGGTCGGCCGCATCGAGAGGTCCACGGTCGCGGTGCGGGGACGCCGTCGTCACGCACTGGGCTCGGGTGTGGTGTGGAAGCCCGGTGTGCTGGTCACGGCGGCTCATATTTTCGGGCGGGCGCCGGCGGCCGCGTCGATCGTCACGGCGCCAGACGGCGCCATCGACGTCACCCTGGTCGGCACCGATGCACCGACCGATCTGGCCGTCTTTCGGTTGCCCGGCACCGAGTTGCCGGCGGCCAGCCTGGCAGAGGCGGCCGACGTGCGCGCGGGTCAGCTGGCCCTGCTCGTCGGTCGCTCCGAGGAAGGCGAAGTCACCGCCAGCCTGACCATGGTCAACCGTACGTCGGGTGCTTGGCAAACCTGGCTCGGTGGCCGCCTCGATCGCTTGATCCGGCTCGATGGCGGTGTACACGAGGGTTTGTCCGGCAGCCCGGTCGCAAACGCCAGTGGCGCGGTTTTCGGGATGGCCACCTCGGCCCTGTCCCGCAGCTACGGCATCGTCGTTCCCGAATCGACGGTGTCACGAGTCGTCGAGGAACTGCTGGCCAAGGGTCACGTGGCGCGCGCATTCCTCGGTGTCAGCGCACAGCCGGTCGCGGTTGCGGGCACGCCCGGGCAGGTGCCGGGCGAGGGCGAGGTCAGTTCGGGCCTGCTGATCACCTCGCTGCAGCCGGGCGGTCCGGCGGCGCAGGCCGGCGTACTCGTCGGCGACATCGTGGTCGACGTGGAACAGCATCGCGCCCAGAGCCTGCACGACTTGCGCCACAGCCTGGCCGACAACATTGGAAAGACCGTGCGTGTTTCACTGATCCGCGGCGGATTGCCGGCCCAGGTCTCGGTGACCGTCGGACAGTGGCCGACCGAAGCGCGTGTCTGCTGATCGACCGATGATGCCGGGCCCGGTCCGCACAGCGCTCGTCTGCAGTTCGCCGCTGGTGCTGGCCGGGCTGAAAGCCGGGCTGGAGCGGCGCGGCGACGTCGAAGTCGTCAGCAGCCACGGCTCGCTGCACGGGCTCGCCGACGGGACCTTGGTCCAGGCCCAGGTTTGCATCGTCGACCTCGCGACCGACCCGGACGCCCCGCAGATTTTCGCAGTCGCCGACCTGGTTCCCTGCGTCGTGCTGCTGGCGCGCGAACCAGACGCCCCCCTGGCCGACTGGCTCGGCGCCGGATTCAGCGTGCTGCCGCGCGACGCTTCCATCGAATCGATCGCGATCGCCGCGCATGCGGCCGCCGCCGGCCTGGTGACGAGCACCCCGCAGTGGACCGCGCAGGCGCTGCGCCTGGGCTCCGATCGGCGTGGTGCGGCCGGCGAAACCGAGCCGCTCACGCCCCGCGAGCGCGAGGTGCTGCTGAAGATGTCGCTGGGGCTGGGCAACCGCGAGATCGCGCAGGCGTTGCACATTTCCGCGCACACCGCCAAGTTTCATGTCGCCCAGATCATCGGCAAGCTCGACGCCAATTCGCGAGCTCATGCGGTCGCCAAGGCGCTGCGTTCCGGCCTCGTGGAAATCTAACTTCATGCTCAGAAGCCGAGACCGCTAGCCTCCCTTTAGGGAAAGGGCCCTCCATCAGGTTCATCAGCAGCGAGCCGAGGAAAACCCCGGGCAGCACGCGGTACCCGTAGACGACACCGGCTGCGAGCGCGATTCCGGAGCGGGAAAACCCGGCGCCGCGTATCCCGGCGGAATCGCCAGCAGGGCCGCTGGGCCAGCTATTACAGCTCGATGCGCGTGCCCAGCTCGACGATCCGATTGCGCGGGATATGGAAGAACTCGGTGGCGTCGGTCGCATTGCGGTGCAACCAGGCGAAAAGCCAGCGGAACACCGCCTTGCGGCGCCATTTTCCGGCGCTCGCCATGACGATGGACTCGCGCGACAGGAAAAAGCTGGTCTGCATCATGTCGAAGCCCTGCCCATCGACCGTGCAATGAGCGAGCGCGGCCGGGATGTCGGGCTGCTGCATGAATCCGTAGCGCAGCACGATCCGCGAGAAGCCGCTGCACAGCGAGATCACGCGCACATGGTCGGTTGCGGGCACGCGCGGCACCTGCTCGGTCTCGATCTGCACGATCACGTTGCGCTCATGCAGAACGTGATAATGCTTCAGACTGTGAAGCATCGCCAGCGGCACCACATCATTGCGGCGCGACAGATACACCGCGGTGCCTCCCACCTTGGTCTCGTCGGCCATCGAATCGATGAACAGGTCGAGCGGCATCGTTTCGCGCTCGAGCTTGCGCAGCATCGCCGCGCGTCCGGTTCGCCAGGACTCCATCAACAGGAACACGGTCGCCGCCGCGGCCAGCGGCACCCAGCCGCCCTCGGTCACCTTGGTCAAATTGGCGGACGCAAACGCGACGTCGACCAGTCCCAGCGAACCGGCGACCGCGAGTGCGAGCGCGCGCGTCCATTGCCACTGTTCACGCATCAGCTTGTACATCAGAAGCGTTGTCAGCAGCATCGTGAAAGAGACCGCGATGCCATACGCTGCCGCCAGCCTGTCCGACGAGCCGAATCCCAGCGTCAAGCCAAGCGTGAAGATCATCAGCAGCCAGTTGATCGAGCCGACATAGATCTGTCCGTAGCCGGCGGCCGAAGTCTGGGTGACGGTCAGGCGCGGGCAAAGGCCGAGCTGGATCGCCTGCCGCGTCATCGAGAAGACGCCGCTGATGATCGCCTGGCTGGCGATGATCGTGGCGGCAGTCGCGAGCGCGACCAAAGGCAGCCGCAACCAGGCTGGGCAGAGCAGAAAGAACGGGCTGTCACCTGGCGGAACCGCGCCGGCGGCCACCAGCGCCGCCTGCCCCGCGTAGTTGAGCAGCAGCGTCGGCAACACGATGCTATACCAGCTGGTGCGGATCGGCCTGGCGCCGAAGTGTCCCATGTCGGCGTACAGGGCCTCGGCA
>Ga0137412_10003645_pt1 | contig 12272 bp, 8 predicted proteins | sample CZODoug2_1_16fun_FD_122160 | JGI IMG/M metagenome (GOLD analysis project Ga0137412, IMG submission 122160) | Vadose zone soil fungal communities from Angelo Coast Range Reserve, California, USA - CZODoug2_1_16fungal (Hybrid Assembly) | ecosystem: Environmental > Terrestrial > Soil > Vadose zone...
CCTTTGTGGGCGTGGTGCTGCTGCGCGCGCGGCATGAACTGCGGCAGGCGCTGGGTGAAACGGGAGCGCTGGCCGTGGGAGGGGCTTTGTGAGCGACAAAGACAATCCACTGGGCGGCCCGCCGGGCGATGTGCAGGCGGGCGGACGGGCAATGCAGCATCTTGACGAAATGGCGTGCCTGCTCTACATCGAGCGGCAACTGGACCGCGGGCGGGCGCAGGAAGTGTCGGCGCACACGCAGGAATGCAACGAGTGCCGGACGCTGTTGCGGGCGATGGAGCGGGAATCGCGGCTGCTGACGCGGGCGATGCTTGAGGAAGACGAGGCGCTGCCATTACGGCTGGCGCAATTTCAGGAACGAGCGCGCAAGTCGCTGCAATGGATTTGGGGACTGGCGTTTGGGCTGGCGGCGACGGGCGTCTATGCGCTGTACACAGATTACATCGCGCCTTGGCAAGACCAGCTGGCCAAGGCGGGCTTCGGAAGCACGAGCATGCTGAATCTGCTGATATTTCAGGGCGCGTTTTGGAAGGGGTGGCAATCGGTGAACACTCTGCTGGAGGTGGTGGCGATGCTCACACTAGGCGGCTTCGGCCTGGCGTTTTTCCGGCGGCGGCTGCGGCGCGGATCGGCGGCGCTGGCATTGGTGCTGACCGGGTTCTGCGCGGTGGGAGCGTTGCTGATGCCACCGACGGCGCTGGCACAGAACGTGCGCAAAGGTGACACTACGGAAGTGCGGTCGGGGGAAACGATAAAGGGCGACATCTTCATCTTCAGCCACCACACACGGATTGATGGCACAGTGGATGGCGACGTGTATTTGTTCACTCAAGACGCAAACGTAGGAGGGCACGTCAAAGGAGACGTCATTGCGTTCACGCAGTCTTTGCGTGTGACCGGCGACGTGGACGGAAACGTCCGATCGTTCACGAACAATCTGACAGTGACAGGGAACGTCACGCGTAACGTGTTGGCCTTCCAGGAGATTCTCAATCTCGATCCATCTGGGAAGGTTGGCGGAAGCGTGACGGCGTTTGCGCAGAGTTTGAATCTAGACGGGCAGGTGGGGCGCAACCTGCTATTTTTCGCGCAGCATGCGACGCTTTCGGGCGCGGTGGACGGCAAGATCGATGGCCGAGGTGAATCGCTGAGAATCAACGGGTCCTCCAAGCTAGGCGGGCCGATTCATTTCGAAGGCGAGAATGCACCGGACGTGGCCTCGGACGCCAAGCTGGCCTCCCCGATTGACTTCCACAAAGTAGTACACAAGCCCAAATATGAAGAAGGCGGCTATTACGTTTGGCAGGTGATTTGGATTGCGGCGTTCGTGCTGTTTGGACTCGTGCTGTTCCAAGTGATGCCAATCTTTTCTAAAGAGGCGGTGGCTAACGTCGAGCATTATGGGCCATCGTTCGGGCTTGGCGTGCTGGTATTTTTCGGAGTGCCGATCGCGGCCTTGATCGCGTGCGCAACAGTCGTGGGATTATTTATCGGGATTTCCACATTCTTTCTCTGGTACGCGACGTTGTATTACGCGCAGATCGTTGTAGGCGCGCTCGTAGGGCAGTGGCTGCTGGGACGTACGACGGAGATTTGGCCGCTGATTGGGCGGATGGCGGTGGGAGTCATTATCGTGCGGCTGTGCACGACGGTGCCGCACGTTGGGGGATGGGTGAAATTCGGGGTGATGTTGTGGGGTACGGGCGCGATTTCGCTGGCGCTGTATCGGCGATTCCAGCCGATTTCGGCGGGCATTCCGGGTGCGCCTGGAGTGCCGACGCCGCTGGGGCCGAATACGACGATCGGTGGGGCGGTGCCCGCTTGAAGACGTTCTGGCGGAGGAACGAGTGAAACGAAGCGGGCCGGTCCGAAGTTATCGGGCTGGCCCGTTTCGCGTTTTTATCCCAGGTGATGTAGCCGAACGTGGGCGTTTTAGGTCACGGTCAGAGACACGGTGACTTGGTGTGCCTGAGTTCCGGCCGCGCCGGTAATCGTCAAAGTGTAGATTCCTGCCGGTGTGCCTTTGTGCGGCAGGCCGCTGCAACCTATCTGAGACATCATCAAGAGCAAGGCGAAAGTAAAGGCGAGCGCCCTCAGGGGTTGACGTCGCGCGAGCCACGCCACCAGCAGGAGCAGCATCAACGATAGAGGCCAGATGGCCATAAGATAACGCGGCCTGACGCGGAACGAGCCAGCCGGCGGGGGAACAATCGAACGCAGGGTAGTGACGACCGTGGCCGAGGACATGGCACCGGTGGAAGTGGGTGTTACGCTGGCAGGCATCAGGGTGCAGGTGGAGTCGACGGGTGCGCCGGTGCAGGTCAACGCAACTGGCGTGGTGAAGCCGTTGAGGCCGGCGACGGTGACGCTGATGTTGGCAGTGCTGCCGGCGGCCACGCTGGCAGTCGACGGCGCGGTGATACTGAAATCAGGACTTCCACTCGTGCCCGTTCCAGTGAGGCCCGCGGTCTGCGGGGAACTGGAATCGCTGTCGGTCACGCTTAGCGTTGCTGCGGCGGCGGTTGCGGTTGTGGGAGTGAACGTGACACTGATCGTGCAGGTGGCGCCGACGGCTAGCGTGGCTCCGCAAGTGGTCGTTTGCGCGAAGGACGTCGCCGATGTGCCGCCGATTGTAACTGCAACGGCGGTGAGCGTGGCGCCGCTGTTGTTGGTGAGGGTGACGGTCTTGGCGGTGCTGGTCGTGTTGATGGTTTGATTCCCGAAATCGACGGTTGTCGGGGAGAGAAACACGCTGGCAGGCGGAGTCGCACCAGTTCCGGTCAGGGAGACGGTTTGCGGGCTGCTGCTGTCGCTGTCCGCGATGCTGAGAACGGCGGTTTCTGTCGAAGTCGTCGAGGGTGTAAAGACGACTTCGAAGGCGCAGGTCGCGTGCACTGCGAGGCTGGTGGGGCATATGGGGGTCAGCAACGTAAAATCGGCGGCATTAGGGCCACTGAACGTTGCATTGATCCCGGTCAGGGTACTCGAAGACTCGTTAAACAAATTGACGAGCTTAGAGGAGCTCGTGGTGTGGATGGCCTGGTTGCCAAATGACAAGAAGACGGGAGAGACGAACACACCATTGACCGCGCCGGGCGAAATTTTGGCCACGAAACCATCGTTATTGCTGGCACCGGCAACGGCGTCGGTGGTCTGGAAGGCTCCTACCGTTGTGGGAAAATTCCCCGCGGTAATGCCGGCGATGTACGCATTGGCGGGTGTGGCTCCATCCAGGGCGACCGAGGACGCGGCGTCATTGCTGCCCCCGAGGTACGTGGAAAAAAGGACGGCGCTGCCAGTGGGGTTCAGCTCCGAAAGAAACGCGTTTTGAATGCCGATCTTGGTGGGTTGAGGGGCGCCCGGCGTGACCGGGAAATCGGCGCTGCTGGTGGTGCCAGCAACATACATGTTTTTTGAGGAGTCGAGAGCGATGCCAAATCCGAGGTCTGCGCCCGGTTGAGTGGAGCCCAAAGTAAAGACGGTGCCGCCGAAATAGGTGGAGAAGAGAAGCGAAGCCACGCCTGTTTTAGTCGTGTCGATTTGCGCGATGATGGCTTTCTGAAACGGAGAATTGCTGGTGGTGCTGAGCGGAGCGATGGTTGGGAAGTCGGTAGCGTAGCTGTAGCCGGTAATGTAGGCTACGCCGCCCGTGGGAGGGACCGCGATCGCGGCGCCAACGTCACCTGGATTTCCGCCGGGACCATTGGAAGTGCCGCCCAGGTAGGTGGAATAGACCAACGCCGCTGGCTGCGTCGTATCGATCCTGGCGACGAAAGCGTTGCCGCGGGTATTGTTAAGCGTCTGCTGGAATCCATTTTTCGTTGCGGGCTGCGGGAAGTTTGTGGAAGAGGTATAGCCAGTGATGTAGGCATTGAAGGCGGAATCCACGGCAACTCCCAGGCCAGCCTCTTCCTTCGTCCCGCCTAAATAGGTGGAATAAACAAGTGACGGAGTGCCGCTTTGCGCGGGATCGATGCGCGAGAGGAAGGCGGTGCCGATCTGGCTACCGGTTACGTTGTTGGTGTTCTGCAGCGCCGTGGCGATCACCACCGGAAAATCGGTGGAAGTCGTGGATCCCGTGATGTAGGCGTTCCCGTTGGTGTCGATGGCGACGGCGTTGAGGCGATCGGTGCCGCTGCCGTTGAGATAGGTGGAATAGAGCAAGCTGGAGCCGGTGGGATCGAGTTTGGTAAAGAAGCCGACTCCCCCTTTGGTGTTTGGTTGATAGGCCTTCAAGACAGGGAAGTCGCTGGAGGATGTGAACCCGACGATGTAAGCGTCGCCTGCGGCATCCACGGCGATGGCGTGTGCGGAATCGCCCGTGGAGCCCGTTCCACCTAAAAAGGTGGAATACACCAAGCCAGTGCCGTCCTTCTTTAGCTTCGTGACGAATGCGTTTCCGGTTGTATTGCTTAACGTCGTCTGCAACGAGCCGGTGACTGTGGGGAAGGTCGTGGAGTTGGTGAATCCGGTGATATAGGCGAACCCGCTGGAGTCCGCGGCAATACCGCTGAGGACTTGATTTGCGGTTCCGCCAAGATACGTGGAGTAGCTAAGCACGGGATCGATGATCAAAGGCTGACTGGAGTCGTAGGGCGCGACTTCAATGCCAAAAATGGATGGTCCCCGCTGGACGTAGTTCGCTGCGATTTCCTGCCGAGCTGTTGCGGACTGTTGATAGGCGCGCGGGCGGTGCAGGATGACGTCGCCAACCGCTGTAGCGAGGATCAGGTCGCCCTCAGAATTCAGATTGAGCTTGTCGGTGCCCTCGACGCGCATGCCGATTTGGCTGGGGATCGCGCCCGGAGCGAGGATGTAGTCCGATTCGAGTTGTCCCTGGTTTCCGTAATAGACAAGGTCCACGCCAGGATAAATGGCTTGATATTTCACGCGGGAGAAGTGCGGCACGCCGCGGCGCCACTTGGAGGGATCATTGCCAATCAAGTAATTGCTCTCACCCGGCTGAATGTCCAGAGATTCGACTTGAGCGCGAGGATTTGCGCCGGTCAACGATAGCCGAAGGGCAGCTCCGGGACTTGTCGCTGATTTGGTGTTTCTTGCTGAGAGCGACTGTGCTCGGGGCGACAGCGAGTTCTCTCCAGACTGCGCGTGTAGAAGCAGCGTGGTGTCTTCGCCACTAAGGAAGACGGTGTAACCACTGCCCTGTGCGAGGTACTTTACCCGCGCGTCGGTCTGTCCCCGGTTGGCTTCGAAACGAAGCGGCAATTTGCCGTAGGCTGCGAGTATTTCGCCTCGTGAAGCTGGGGAGCTTCCTGATCGGGTGTCACGCGGCGCTGGAGTTCCCCCGCGAAGGAGTTTGTGCCAGGCCGCCGTGATAGACAGCATCGCGAGGCACACCACGCAGAGTGCGAAGAGAATACGTTTCATCGAAGTCCCCCACATCGTGGACTCAAACGGCGCGACATCCCAAAGTGAACTCGCGCAGAGTCCCGTACTCTGACTGTACCCCGTTGTTGGGGGCAAACTCGCGGGAACCGCAGGCGCATTGCTCAAACTTTTACTGTCGAGCCGGCAACGGGTGCGGGGACATGAGCCCTCCGAGCCCGTATGCTATCGTTAGCGGAGGCGTACCCGTTCCAAATGGGTGCGCGGGACTCCATTTGCCCAAACGAGAATCAGCAACGTCAAGACGGCGACAGGGAGCGGCAGCCACGCTCGCGAAATGTGTGCCAGCGGAGCGCGTTTACGTTCCGTTCGAAGAGGAGTTGCCAAGGCGGCGGGAAGTCGCGAAAGCGGATTCTGAGGGCTCTACTTCCCGCGATAAGATCTCGGCGCCAGCCATGCAGGAGGTATTTGGTCCAGGCGGTCTTCTGGAACGCTGCATGATTGGCGGGTACGAACACCGTGCTGCGCAGCTTGAGATGGCGGAGTTGGTGCACGACGCGTTCACCTCGAAGCACCATGCCGTCGTCGAGGCTGGCACCGGGACAGGGAAGACGCTGGCGTATCTTCTGCCAGCGATTTGCAGCGGACGGCGCGTGGTGATTTCGACGGCCACGAAATCGCTACAAGAGCAGCTCTACCAAAAAGACATTCCGTTTTTGCAGAAGCATTTCGCGCCCGAGGTGAAAGTCGCGGTGATGAAGGGGCGGTCGAATTTTCTGTGTCGGGTCAAGGCGCACCAGATGATCGATCAGCCGATGTTGAAGGGCTTGGAAGAGATCGACGCTTTCCGGCAAATACGCGAATGGACGAACCTGACGGAAACGGGCGACCGCGCGGAGCTCACATTCTTGCCCGACGATTCCGATTTGTGGACGCGGCTGGATGCGCGGCGCGATACCTGCGCGGGGCAGAAGTGTCCGGAGTTCAATCAATGCTTCGTTACCGCAATGCACCAGCGCGCGAAAGACGCCGACTTGATCATCGTGAATCATCACCTGTTTTTCGCGGACTTGGCGCTCAAGCAGGATGATTTCGGCAGTATCTTGCCCGAATATTCGGCGGTGGTGTTCGACGAAGCCCATGAGATGGAAGATGTCGCCAGCGATTATTTCGGGCGCCAGATTTCGAACTACCGGTTTGAGGAATTAGCGCGCGACGCGGACCAGACATTGCGTCTGCTGCGGCTGGGTTCGGCGGCGCTGCTGCGCCGGACGCAGCGCATCCGCGAACGGGCGCGTGCGTTCTTCGACAGCTTTCCACCGCGTGACGGGCGCTTTCCCTTCTCACGCAACGAGCGCGAGGCATTCCTGGATCAGCACCGCGAAGCCTACGACGCGCTGGCGACCGCGCTGAAGGGCCTGGAGACGGAGTTCGCCGCGCTGACCCAAAAGCCGGAAGAGCTCACTCGCATCGCGCGGCGAAGTTTCGAGCTGCGCCAGGAGCTGGCGTTCCTGTTCGAATCGAACGAGAAGAATTTCGTCTATTGGTACGAGCGCAGGAATAAAGGCGTTTTTCTCGCGGCCACGCCGATTGATGTCAGCCAGATCTTGCGCGAACGCTTGTTCGAAAAATTCGACACGGTCGTGCTCACATCAGCGACACTCACCGTCGGCGGGCGCTTCGAGTACATTCGCCAGCGCGTCGGACTCGATCATACGAAGGAGAGCGCGTTGCCGCCGGAATTCGATTGGGCCGAGCAAGCGTTGCTGTACACGCCACGAACGATACCGGATGTGCGCAATCCAGGTTTTGCACCGGCGGCAGCCGACGAGATTGTCAAGCTGCTGGAGTTGACGCAGGGGCGCGCGTTCTGCTTGTTCACCAGCTACTCGCAGATGAATGATTTGTTTGAGCGAGTTCGAAACCGAGTAGGGTTTCCGCTGCTGTTGCAGGGTACGGCGCCACGGTCGGTGTTGCTGGAGCGATTCAAGAACACCCCTGGCGCGGTGCTATTTGCGACTTCGAGTTTCTGGCAGGGAGTGGACGTCCCCGGCGACCAGCTTTCCTGCGTGATCGTGGATCGCTTGCCGTTTGCGGTGCCCAGTGATCCTATCGTCGCTGCGCGGGTCAGCGCTTTGCAGGAAGAGGGGCGTAATGCATTCGCGGAATTTCAGGTGCCGGCGGCCGTGTTAGCCTTGAAGCAGGGTTTCGGTCGCCTGATTCGCGCAAAAACCGACCGTGGAGTTCTCGTTTTGCTCGACAGCCGTCTGGAACGGATGCCCTATGGTAAAATTTTCTTGGAGTCGCTGCCGAAGTACGCGACCACGCATGACTTGCGGGATGTGGCGCGGTTTCTGGAGAAGAGGCAAGCCAACGTCTAGCGCGCAACCCTGGGAGCTTTCCAGTCAAGATTTGCGCTCCAGTTTCGTGTAAACCCGCCCTCTCGGCCGTTCGAGGCTCAGGGTAAAAGAGGGCGGCTACAGGTCGAAGCGATTCGCGGAGCGTGAGAGCAGAGGAACGTAGAAAGTCAGGGGTCATCGAATCTGGATGTTTCAAGTCAGTGTGGAAGAGACGTTTTCGTCGGGGCACGCTTTGCGCGGCTATCGCGGTAAGTGCGAGAATGTGCATGGTCACAATTACCGGGTACGCGTGACTCTCGAAGGCCCGCAGCTGGACTCGATCGGCTTGCTGGTGGACTTCACGCGCCTTAAACAAGTAATGCGCGAAATTATTGGCGGCCTGGACCACCAGTTCATCAACGATCTGGAAGCGTTTCGCACCGTAAATCCTTCTGCGGAGAACCTCGCGAAATATTTTTACGACGAAGTAGGCCGCAAATTGACCGGCTTGCCGGCTGGTGCGCGAATCACCGACACCATAGTGTGGGAAACAGATACGAGCAGGGCTCAATACAGGCCGAACACGTAGAAGCGAAGTAGGATCGCCGTTCGTTCCCCGCAGTCCGGCCCGGCAACAAGAAAGAAAAAATGAATCGAGCGATTTACATCGTCATGATCCCGGTCCTGCTGGTAGCGCTGGGCTACATCCTGGTGTTTCGCTCTGTGGGCCTGGCGCCGGGATATGCGCGATTGATTATTGCGGTCACCGTATTTTTCGTGGCCATTTGGTGGTTGGCGCGCAAGACCGCGCACGACTCGAAGTCCGGTCGCCAACAATAGGGCGAAGCCATGTTTATCACCGAAATATTCAAGTCGATTCAGGGAGAAGGGACGCGCGCGGGCCTTCCGTGCATTTTCGTGCGGCTTACCGGCTGCAACCTTCGCTGCACCTGGTGCGATACTGCTTACGCGTTTCATGGCGGGAAGAAAATGACCGTCGATGAAGTCTGTGCGCGGGTGGACGAGTTGGCGGGCCGCAAGGACGGGCAGTGCGCGTCCACCGCCGCCGTGCGTCTCGTAGAGCTGACCGGCGGCGAGCCGCTCCTGCAGGAAGAAATCTATCGTCTCGCCGAGGTCCTGCTGGCCGACGGCTACAGCGTGATGATCGAGACCAGCGGCGAACGCTACATCGGGCGGCTGCCCAAAGAAGTCATCAAGATCGTCGATGTGAAATGTCCGGACTCCGGAGAAGCGGACACGTTCGAGGTGCGCAACCTCGAAGCACTTAGTCCCAGCGATGAAGTGAAATTTGTCCTATCCACACGGCGCGACTACGAATTCGCGCGGGATTTTACCGCGAAGCATCAACTTGCGGGGCGTGTTCGCGAGGTGCTATTTTCTCCGGTCTTCGACGATCCGGAAGGGAAGTGGCAAGGACTGGAACCGCGCCAATTGGTCGAATGGATGCTCGCTGACGGCCTGCCTGTGCGGCTGGGACTGCAAATGCACAAATTTGTGTGGCACCCAGCCACAAAGGGCGTGTAGCGAAAGTTTCTATCCAGACACTCGTGTTGCTGGCGCCGAAAAAATAAATGACCGATCCACGCAAGGCAATCGTGCTTCTGAGCGGCGGAATGGACTCGTGCGTCAGCGCCGCGATAGCGCGCGAACAGCATGGCGCCGCGAATATCGCCTTGCTGCACGCGGGATATGGCCAGCGCACTCAAGAGCGTGAACGCCGCGCTTTCACGCAGATCGCCGATTTTTATGAGGTGCAGCAGCGGCTCATCGTACAACTCGATCACTTCCGTGCTATCGGTGGTTCGGCGTTGACGGACGAAAACATCGTGATTCCCGAAAATCAGCTCATCGCCTCGCATGCGACCGGCATTCCAGGTACCTACGTACCCTTCCGGAACGCACATTTCCTTTCCGTCGCGGTGAGCTGGGCCGAAGCCATTGGTGCGTGTGCGATCTACATTGGCGCCGTCGCGGAGGACAGTTCCGGTTATCCCGACTGTCGGCCGGAGTATTACCGTGCTTTTCAAAACGTTGTTCGAGAAGGGACGCGGCCAGAAACGCAAATTGAAATCATGACGCCGGCAATCACCTTAAAGAAAAGCGAAATCATACGGCGTGGCGTCCAACTGGGCGCGCCGCTGCATCTCACTTGGTCGTGCTATCAAGGAGCGGATGTGGCATGCGGTGCCTGCGACAGCTGCCTGTTACGGCTGAAGGCGTTTGCCGAAGCGGGACGAACCGATCCTATACCGTACCGAGCGGCGGCCGCGGCCCCATGATCCTGTTGCGCTTGGAATCCGCCGCAAATTAGAGATAATAGCGCATGCCGGCCCGGGGGACTTGGGTAGGAGTCTGCCCGTGACAAAAGGAGAATCGAGCATGAGGCAATCAAAGTTGAGCGCTTCACGGTCCCGCCGTGAGTGGACTGCCAGGCAATGGACCGCGCTACGTTCGCGCGGGAACAAATCATGGTTGCATGTCGCGCTGCTTGCTGCCGCGCTAGTCTGCGCGATGGCGCCACGCGCCGCTGCGCAACTCGACGGTACGTTGAGCGGCAACGTTCTGGACGTCGCCGGCAAGCCCTGGGCAGAAATGACGATCGACGCAGTGAGCGATCAGGGCGCGAAGCTCACCACCAAAACCGACAAAGACGGGAACTACGCCTTCCACAACCTGCGTGCGGGCGTCTACAATGTCACAGTCGAACTCCCACCCCCCAACAAACCGTACGAATTTGCGCAAGTTAAGGTGTCGAGTGGCGCCGAGACCGCGAAGGTCAACGTCAACTTTAAAGACATCATGTCGAAACAAGGCAGCGCGGCCGTCGAGCAGCAAAAGAAGCAGGAGGAAGAAAAACAAAAGTTTCAAGGCATGAAGCAGCATTTCGAGGCCGGCGCCGCGGCGCTAACGCAGGCGAGCCAAGCGAAGGCGGACATGGCGAAGGCTCCCGCGGATCAACGTGACGCGCTGAAGACGCAAGTAACCGATCTTTCTGCCAAAGCAGTAACAGAATTGGAAGCGGCGAAGGCTGCGGCGCCAGAGAAAGACGCCAATATGCACCTGATCTGGGCGCGACTCGGCGATGCTTACGAGCTTGCGGGACGTTCGGACGATGCAGCGAACGCGTACAAACAAGCGGTCGCGCTAAAGCCTTCGCCTGCTTATTACAACAATCTTGGCGGAATCCTTGGACGCGCGGGCAAGATTGACGATGCGATGGCCGCATACCAAAAAAGCGCGGAACTCGATCCCGCGAATGCCGCGCAAGCGTATCGGAATGCCGGAATCACCATGTACAACGCGGGCAAGATGAAGGAAGCGGTCGAGCCATTGAAGAAAGCAACGGAACTCGATCCCAAGAATGCGCAGGCTTGGTACCTGATGGGAGCTGCCCTGGTCGGCGCGGATTTTCAAGTTAGACGGAACAGCCAAGGCGGAACGACCGTCATTTGCAAAGCCACTGTTCAGGGTTGATTTATTCTTATGAATTCTAAACCGGGCGAAAAAGGCGGACGCAAGCTCGATCGTGAAAAGGTCACCACGATCATGAAGATCCCCGTGCTGCCGATTTCCTACGGCGATGCGCAGCACTTTCTCGCCGCGCTCGGCGGTCGCGTGGCGCCGCCCAACTGGCGCGGCGCGCTGCCGATCACCTATCACGTCGGACCAGGAGTCGCGGTAGTCCATCTGGCGGTCAAGTCTGATTGGCAGCTTCGGCCCATCTATGACGTCATCGCGATGATGAAGGGCTCGACCTATCCAGAGCAGTGGGTCGTCCGCGGCAATCATCATGACGGATGGGTCTTCGGCGCGAGCGATCCGCTGTCGGGGCAAGTCGCGCTGCTCGCCGAGGCAAAAGCGCTCGGCGGACTTGCGAAGCAGGGATGGCGGCCCAAGCGAACGATCGTTTACACGAGTTGGGACGCCGAGGAACCGATGCTCCTCGGCTCGACCGAATGGGCGGAGCAGCACGCGAGCGAACTCAAGAAGAAGGTGGTCCTCTACGTAAACTCCGACTCGAACGAGCGCGGCTTTTTAGGTGCGGGTGGCAGCCACGACTTACAGCATCTGGTGAACCAGGTCGCCGCCGACGTAGTCGATCCCGAGACCGGCGTTTCCATAGGACAGCGACTCCGCGCGAAGATGCGCATCGCTGCGCTCGCGCCCAGTGCCACCGAGCACGTCAGGACTGTAGCGAAGATCGCGGCGGACCCGGACAAGGATTTTCCAATCGAGGCGCTTGGTTCGGGCTCCGACTTTTCCGCCTTTCTCGATCATTTGGGTCTGCCCACACTCGATGTCGGCTTCTACGAGGAAGGACACTCCGGCGGGGTTTACCATTCTCGCTACGACACCTTTGAGCATCATAGCCGCTTCGTCGATCCCGGCTTCGTCTATGACGCATTGCTCGCGAAGACAGTCGGACGAATAGTGATCCGCGCCGCCGATTCCGATCTTCCGCTCCAAAACCCGAGCGCATTCGCGAGCGCAGTCTCGGACTATCTCGATCAGGTGAAGAAGCTCGCGGACGATGAGCGCGATGAAGCCGAGGCGCAAGCCAGTCTG
>Ga0137412_10003647_pt1 | contig 12267 bp, 13 predicted proteins | sample CZODoug2_1_16fun_FD_122160 | JGI IMG/M metagenome (GOLD analysis project Ga0137412, IMG submission 122160) | Vadose zone soil fungal communities from Angelo Coast Range Reserve, California, USA - CZODoug2_1_16fungal (Hybrid Assembly) | ecosystem: Environmental > Terrestrial > Soil > Vadose zone...
GCGCGCTACTGCGTGAACGCCGCCGATCTGGCGGCCACCTCAGGGGGCGTGACGACGCATGGTGGCCTCACGCTGACCTACCAGAGCCGAAACCGTGCCATTGTCTTGGCCAAGCCGCATACCAACCGTAGCCGGTTCATGGCCGCGGCCGGTGATAAGGGCATCGCCAGGCTCGCGACGGTGATCGGCCTGTGGAACTTCATGGCCTCGCCCGATTGGAAGATCTTCGTCGACGACGAGAAGATCGATACCTTTCCGCATCGTCTGTCGGCGGGGCAGCGAATCCTGATCCATGACGGGGTGAGCTATCTCGGCATCATCCCGTTGCCGGCAACAGATCTCGGCCGCGACATCGAAGTTGAAATCGGCTTCAGTGGTGGCGGCCGAACGGAGCCCAACGGCGCCGAGGTCGTGCCGGCGCTGACCATTTCGATCTTCAATCTGAAACGGGACAAGCCCATTCCGATGGCGGACCTCGATTTGGAAAAAATCTTGACGCGGTCGTTCGGCGGCTTCGTGCTCGAAATGGGCGACGCCGCCGAATATGCCAGCTTCGAGGCGTTCGCCAAGCACATGCGGAGCAACAAGGTGGTGGCCGAGTGGGATGAGGGTCGGCGGCAACTCGACGTGACCTATCGAAGCGGTACCGACCTCATGGAGGCAGGTTTCACCACCGACTTTTCGCAGCAATCCGAAGCCCATTTCGCGGTCCGCCCGGGCGTCCAAGAGCGTGCCATTCCCTATCGGCGGCTGAACGGGCGATGGCCCTATCTGCCGCCCGGCCTAGAGCGCGACACGACCTGGTCCCAGCAAGGCACCACGGGACGGTTGGAAAAGAATGGCGCGGTGTTGGTCAGCGAGCCCGGCCGCAAAGCCTATCTCCTGGCCGATCCGCTGAGCGGCGCGATCGTCGGTTACAATCCGCTGCCGGATGCGCAAACCTGGGCGCTCACGACACGCGACGGCGTCGTCTTGCGCCCCGACGGAAAGGTCGGCTTGCTCCGGGTCGAATACCGCCCGTGGCTGGCCGAATGCGACGTCGACTATGCACCGAAGCCTGATCAACAGGGCGCGGACATGGCCAGGAACCTGACCTTCACGGGACTGAAAGATCAACCCAAGGTGCGGCTGAACGGCAAGCCGGTGGACGCAACTCCGAGCTCTTCTGCGGGAGGCTTCCAGATCCCTCTGGTCTGAGATGGCGGCAATCGCCGCCGGACCGCGAGGCTGAGGCTCCCGCCGAAAGACAAGATAGGGAGGTGCCGGCGGCAAAATAGGGAATTCCTCCGATGCGCGCGAGAGCCGGCGCCGAGTAGTTTGCCCCCTCTGAAATGTTGCTGAGGGAGACAGGAAGCCATGGCCCATGTTGGATGCTGCTCGTGCGGGGCCGTCACCTTGGAGGTCGACGGTGAGCCGAAGACGAGGCGATACCGCCGTTGCAGTTCGTGCCGCTCGCGGTCGGCAAACGTTCCGGCGGGATCAGGCCGCCGCGAGAAGGGGCCAAGAATGAATGTTGTTTCATGGGTCAGGCGCCTGGCTCTGCTGTCGTTGTTCGTGGTTGGTGCGGTCGGCAGTGAAGCGGCTGCAGAGAGCCGCAATCCTCTTGCGGAGCATGTGCGGGCCGCGAATGATCGCTTCAAGGACGTGTCGGTCGCGGTCGCCGAAGGTTACGCACCGATCCCTTGCGCGAGCGGCATCGACGGCGGTGCGATGGGCGTCCACTACGTCAATCCGAACTACCTGAAGGACACGACCGTCGATATCAAGCGTCCGCAAGCCGTCATGTACGAGCCGACGCCCGATGGCAAAATGGCACTGGTCGCGGTCGAGTACATCCAGTTCAAGGGACCGGCCTCGCTTGAAGGTCAGTTGTTCAACTTCATCGGCGCTCCCAATCGCTACGGTCTGGACCCGTTCTACGAATTGCACGTGTGGGCCTGGAAGGCGAACCCGCGTGGCACGTTCGCCGACATGAATCCGAACGTGACATGCGACCACGCGACAATGCACGGGAAGTAACCCATCGACGGCCGAAGGCACATCGGTCTGCGTTACTTCTGCTCGATCTCCGTCAAAGCTTTGGCGCAGGCAGCGATTAAGTTCGCTCGCCTGCGCGCAGGGCCGTCGAGAAACAACAGGCTCTGGCCGAACAGGAATGCGTAGAAAAGCACGGCGCGGGCGTCCGCATCCGGCGCCGAAAGCCCGAGTTTTCGATAGAGCAAGCTGACCGTCTTCAGGCGCGCGGCGTCCACCTTTTCAGCGGCCGCCGCGGCAGTTGGATCAGTTCGCGCCCACTGCCGTATTGCGAGTTCGATCGCTATGCCCTGCGCGTTGGCGCGTTCGGTATAAAGCCTGGCCAGCGATTTAATTCGCTCGACCGGCGTTTTGCCGCCCGCTTCGGCTTGCCGCGCGATGGCGGTGATGCGGCCATCCCTCCACGTTTCAAGCATGGCATCCAGCAGCGCCCGTCGATCCTTGAAGCGCCGATAGAATCCGCCTTTGGTGATCCCCAACCGTTCGGCCAGCACTTCCACCCGAACACCGTCGACGCCGCCCTTTGCCAACTCCGCGAGCCCGGTCGCAACCCAATCCTGGGAAGCACTTTCGTCTTTCATCAGTTCCTCGCCGATTCGATTGGAGCAAATGTCCGGGTTTTATCCCATGCAGCCACGGGCAACTGAAGGGCGCGCGCGCTTTTGTGAGCTGGCTGCCGGCCGCGGACCGGCAATGGTCCCGACCGGTCGCGGCAGGACCTCTGGCTGAGGAGATCGAAGCCTTGAAGGCACCGCCGATGAGTTGCGCGACAATGAGGACGTGAAGGAGTTTTATCTCGGCGGGGCTGGAGACCAGCGCCGCAGGTTCAAGAACCTGAAGAGCTTCAAGCGCCGAAAGCGCTGGCTATAGGGAGTGAGCGGAGGGGCCCATCATCTGGTGCAGCGAGCGGTGGAAATGGATCAGCGCCGGCTCGTTCTGGCCGTATACCGTGTGGCTTTGCGCGCCGGAGAGGAAGCCGGCCTGGATGCTCTCGCCGACCGCGAAATCCTCCTGCTCCACGAAGAGCATGGTGAGGTCGACATTGGCATCCCAATGGCGCTTCTCCTCGTCACTCGCCACCGGTTTGGGGATGTAGAAGGACAGCGCCACGACGCTGCGATCGACCTGGTTCTCCTCGGGAAAAATGCGCCATAATTCCGCATGGTCGCCGTTCATCACCAGCACCGCGTTGGGCAGCATGGTGTAGACCAGCGCGGTGTTCCACATCGCGTCCCACTCGCTTTCCGGCTTGTCCTTCAGGCGGATGATCTTGGAACGGGCGATCGACATGCGCAGATGCGGCCCGAACGCCTTGAAGTCGACCGCGTTGACGAACAACGGCGCGATCGTCTTCCGGTGCAGCGCGCCGATGTGATAGCCCTCGTGGAAGGTGTCGATCGCCAGCTTCCAGTTCATCTTTTTGTGCAGCACGCGGGTCTCGTAGTGCGGCCAGACGGCGAAATTGTAGGCCTCCAGTTCGTCGGCCAGTTCGGCGCCGAGCCAGGCGTCGACGTCGAAGCTGGTGGCGCCGTCGGCTGCCGGCATGGCGATCACCCAGACCAGGCCGTGTTTCTCGCACAGCGGCAACGGCGCCAGCGACGGGCGCTCCGCCTTGACGTCGGGGAAGCAGCGCTCCTCCGGGATATGCGTCACCTGGCCTGCCAGGTCGTAGGTCCAGGCATGGTACGGGCAAGAGAACACCCTGGCGCTGCCGCAACCGGCAACCACCTTGGCGCCGCGGTGGCGGCAGACGTTGAGGAAGGCCCGTAATCGGCCGTCGCGGCCGCGCACCACCAGGATCGGCACGCCGCTGTAGTCGTCAGTCTTGTAGTCACCGGGCCTGGCCAGTTCCGAGGCGAAGCCGATCAGGAGTGGCTCGCGGTGGAACAACTCCCGCTGCTCGCGCTGCAGCCGCGCCGGGTCGGTATAGGTGGTCACCGGATTGCGGTACGGCGTCTCGGCCATGCAGGTGGTCCTGGTCTCGACTAAATGCAGCAGGCGCTTCAACAGCGCGATTTGCTCCGGTTGACGCATGGTTACCTCCTCAAAGCCCATCAGCAGGATATGGTTGCATAACATCATATTCCTGCTCGTTAGGACGATACGGTATCGTATCATAGGTGAAGCCGGGCGCAATACGGCATCGTATCACAATCCGGTGAGAGACCGCGGGGTCGGTTGGGCACAGATCGCGAGCAGAGACCGACGATACTTACGTATGGTCGCGTTAAACTAACGCGGCACTTGGTACACCGTATGTAGGATGGATGCGCCGCCCGAAACAAAGGAGCTTCGACCAGCAATTTCCAAGACAGCGGAGTGCAGGCCATGCTGATTCAGTCACTGCCATGTGAGTCTTATTCTGTTCCGGCGGTGCAATTTGTTCATGCGGGCACGACAACCCAAGGCGCTCGAGCGCGAGCACGCGAGGTACGGTCCGAAGGCGGTTGCCATACCCTCAAGATCGCCTTCGATCAGATTGCCATTCTGATTTCGGTGACCGGCCATCCAACGCGTGATACCTCCGGTGCAACCACTCCGCTTGTGGTAACGCGCGTCAGTCGACCGAGCAGGAGCGCTGCTGGCCACGTCGGCGATGCCATGCACGTGGAGGTGGTCAGCGCTCTTCTCTATGAATACCTGGACAAGATCCAGGACCAAGGCGGTCCTGGAGATGTCCCGATCGTCGATCCGCGCTTCGCTCAGGATCCGGCGATCGAGCAGCTGGCGCGCGCACTTGTGGCGACGGACGAGGTGGAGCAGGGCCTCGGTGCGCTCTATGCCGACGCTGTCTGCGTGGCGATCGTGACGCGCCTGCTGGGCATGCGCTGCGCTCCTAAATCACCGACCGTCGACCGCCGCAGGACGGCGCTTCAAAAATGGCGGTTGAAGAGGGTCGTCGACTACGTCGGCGCTCATCTTGCCAGGTCCATCACGTTGGCCGAGCTGGCGAATGCGGCAGGCCTGACACGTATGCACTTCGCCGCCCTGTTCAGGGTCGCGACGGGCGCTCGGCCACATGAGTATGTCCTGCGCCGGCGAATCGAGCGAGCGCAGGAGCTGCTTCGGGACTCCAGCCTGACTCTTGTCGACGTCGCGCTCAGCGTCGGCTTCCAGACACAGTCCCACTTCACGACTGTGTTCAAACGCTTCACGGGCGAGACGCCCCACCGTTGGCGCCGCTCCACCGCCGGCGCCAACTCGGGGCATTCCCCCGATGTCGTGACGACGTCTTCAAATCGGGAGTCCACCGTCAGGCCGAGCTCGGCCGGAGTCTACCTGGATTGACGGTCACGACATTGATGCCGCCGTTCTCAGCTACCCCTCAGTGCGGCATCGAGGCAGCCGATGAGGGCATGACCGTCGACCGGCTTGCCGAAGAAGGCGACGGCACCGGCGGCCTCTGCGCGCTTGCGGATTCGCTCCTCGGGAAAGGCGGTAATGAAGATGACCGGGATGTCCGGACGGCGTACGGCAAGCTCGTCCTGGAGGTCCAGCCCGCTCATTCCTGGCATTTGAACGTCCGCGATCAGGCACGAGGTGTCATCCAGGCGGGGAGAGGTCAGGAATTCCTCCGCGGAACAGAACACGCACGACTCGTGGCCGAGCGACCGAACGAGGCTGCTCATTGCAGCTCGAACGGACTCGTCATCGTCGACGATGGAGATGATCGAAGCACTCGACAAAGGACAAATCCTTGCTGTAGCGGTCGCGATTGCGGACGAGGTGTCGCGCGAGAAAATTGAATATGGCGCGTCAGCAGCGCTTGCAACATCATACAGATGTTTAGGATTGGCGTGCTTTTGTCTGATGAAGCGCGAGGTTATCGGCCATTCTCGTGAGGCTGGCTTACAGACTCCCTTCACCTTCAACGGCAGAGTGAACTGAAAGGTCGTGCCGGGACCGGCGTTGTTTGACGTTCATATGCGCCCTCCGTGCGCCTCGATGAGCGCGTCACGGATCATCCGCTCCATCGCACCACGGACCTCCTCGAGTTGCGGCACATCGCGTTCGAGCCAACGTAAGCCGGCTTCTCCGTTCGTGATGATACCGGCGAGCGGCTGATTCACTTCATGCGCGATGGACGCGCTCATCTCTCCGAGGGTCGTTACGCGCGTGACGTGGGCGAGCTGTGCCTGAGCTTCGACAAGTGCTTTCAGTGCATGTTTCTCAGCGGTGATATCGTTGTTGGTCTCCAAGATCGTCTGTGGACGGCTTCGTTCGTCGCGTTTCAGCGCCCGCTGCTCGCCACGACGGCCTTGGTGCCGTCGCGCCGGGTGTGAACGAGCTCGCCATCCCACCGGCCGGTGCGCAGCAGGCCGGCAAGAATCTTTTCCAGAGGCTCGGGAAAGTGCGCCTGCAGGAGTTCGCTGGTAACTCTGCCGGCAGCTTCTTCGCGCGTCCAGCCGTATTGCTCCTCGGCGCCTCGATTCCAGTAAGTGATGACGTTGTTCATGTCGCGAACGAAGACCGTATCGTGGGTGAGGTCGAGAAGTGCGCCTTGCGCGCGCAACGCCTGGACGGCGGATTGGTAGCGCAGGGCGAGAAGGGTCGTGACCCCGATCGCCGAGAGACTCATGAAGGCGCGTGCAAGAGGGGCCTCCACGAAGCCCGTTCCATGGGAGATGAAATAGCTCAGGGCCGTGAGAACCATACAGCCGGCCGAGGCCAGCAGCACATCGCGGCGCCGGCAGAAGCTTGCGGCCAGCAGGATGATGAGGACGTAGAGGACGGCGACGGCAAAGCCAAACGGTGTCGCGGTGTCGACGATGAAGATTGCCAGAGCCAGTAGTCCCGTCGCGACGACGAGGAACCGAGAGGGTGCGATCTTTAGAAGCGACGACGCAAATTTCGCGCCGTCGCGCGTCATACCATTGGTGCGCGAACCTGCAGCTTTTGAATACCGACGGCCAGCAAGAAGTCTCGCGGCGTTTTCACGCGCGACCAGAGCGAGCCTGAAGCCCAGGTCTGGCACTTTGATGATATTGCGGGGTTTATGTCGATCTTGCGTAAAAACGCGTCGTCGGCGCCGGGACGACCTTCATCCGATCTGCAAGTCCAAAGGAAGCCTAGCCTCAAGGCTTTGGCGGCCGAAAGTCCTGATCTGGATAGGCCGACGCTTTGGGAACCTGTATGACGACGGCGCTGTGGTCGGTGCTTTGATGGCAGGCGTTGCAGGTTGCCGTAAGCTGTGAATAGGCTTCGGCAAACTTGGCAGCATCGCCGCCCTTGATCGCCGCCGCCACGTCCTCCATTGGGGCCTTGGTGGTTGCCGTGATCAGATCGGTCATGTTCATCGACCTGTACGTCGGTACCGCGTGCGCCATCCTTTCGAACGCTCCCTGCAGCTCGCGAAGCTCATAGGCCGCGTATGTCCAATTCCTCTCCTGCCCGGCCAGCGCCAGCTTTATGTGGCGCGGTTGAACGGCAATCGTCATCAAATCGCCGACACTCAGCCGATAAGCCGGCGGCGTGGTGGCTTCGGGGCTGGCCGGCGTTTGAGCGTTGCCCGAATTGAGTACCGCGAGCGTAATCGCTCCTGCAAGAAGTGCGAGCGACATGCCGATTCTGAACATACGCTTTCCTCCGCTACGCCGCGAGGCTGCGCGTCGACGGCGCCATGAACTCGGGGCCGATGGGATCGGTGATCGATTCGTCCAGAATACGATCGATCTCAGCCTGAGCGGAGGCATCGAGCCGCCAGCCCATTATCCGATCGATGGGCTGCAGCTGTTCGGGATGGCGTGCGCCCCATAGTGCCGTCGTGACACCCTGATCGAGCATCCAGCGGACCGCCAGTTGAATGACGTGCTTGTCGAAGCGCCTACGGGCGAGCTGGTCGAGCCGTTGCACGGCGGCGAGATATTCGGCGAATCGAGGCTTGCGAAACTTCGGGTCGCTGCGGCGCAGGTCGTCGCCGTCGAATGTGGTATCCGGCCGCATCCGTCCGGACAAAAGGCCACGGCACAGCGCGCCGTAGCCGAATGTCGCGATCCTGTTGTCGCGGCAATAGGGCAGGAGGTCGGCCTCGATGCCGCGTTCGAACAAGTTGTAGGGCGACTGCAGCACATGCAGCGGCGCGACGCGGCGGAACTGTTCTATTTGACGGACCGAGAAATTGCTCACCCCGATGGCCCGGATCTTTCCCTGAATGAACAGCGTATACATCGCCTCGGCGGTTTCCTCGATCGTCACCAGCGGGTCGGGCCAGTGAACCTGGTAGATGTCGATGTGATCGGTTCGCAGCCGGCGCAGCGAATCCTCGATCTCGCGCAAGATGCGCGCGCGGCTGGCATTGCGGAACACGCGTCCATGCTGCCATTCAAGGCCGGCCTTGGTGGCAATGAGGACGCGGGAGCGCAGGCGCCCTTCCGCGATCGCCTTTCCGACAATTTCCTCGGAGCGGCCGAAGCCGTAGACCGGCGCCGTATCGATGACATTGACGCCGTGCTCCAGTGCCGTCCGGATGGTCGAAATGGACTCGGCTTCGTCGGTTCCACCCCACATCCATCCGCCAATGGCCCAGGTGCCGAGCGCGACGGGCGACACTTTGAGGGAGGTGCCGTGAATATCGGCCAGCTCCATCTTCATTTCGAGGCCATCAGGCTTCCTCCCGATCATGTTGCGCGACCTTTCATTCCTGAGAGAGCTGACTCGATGCCTGCTTCCTCGGCGGCGATCAGGCCGAGGGCCGTCCAGTCGAGATCGGCATGGCCGCGGGCAATTCCGGCGATCAGGCGATCCCGCACGACACTCACGGAGGGCATCGGGACCGCAGCGTCCTCTGCCTCGGCGAGCGCCAGGCGGACATCCTTCAGCGCCAGGGGCAGAGCGAGGCCCGGTGCATATCTCTGGGCGACGATCTTGTCGCCATAGAGCCGGTGGGCGCGCCCGCCAAACATCGTATTGGTGAGGATCTCGACGAAAAGCTTCGGGTCGAGACCGCGCTTGCGGAACAGGGCCACGGTTTCGCCGAGCATTTCCAGCGTCGTCGCCATCATCATGTTCCCGAGCAGCTTGATGAGATTGGCATGCGCGGGATCGGCGCCGACAATGAAAGTCCGTTGTCCGAGATTGCCGATCAGCGGCCGGCAGCGCTCGACATCGGCCGGCACCCCGGCCACGACGATGAAGAGTTGGCGTGCCTGGGCAGCGTCTGGATTTCCGAACACCGGTGCTGCGACGTAACCCTGGCCGTAACGTGCATGCTCCCGCGCGAGATAGCACGCAGTGCCCGTGCCGATCGTGCTCATCGAAAGATGAATGGCGCCGCGCCTCAATCCCGCGGCGAATCCTTCAGTGCCGACGTCTGCGCGCCCAAACGCGGCCTCGAGAACGGCGTCGTCGTCCGGCAGCATGCTGATGACGACCTCGCAGTCGAACAGATCGGTGATCTCGGTCGTGGGCCTGAGACCGAGTGCCGCGAGCTTGTCCATCCGGTTCGGGCGACGGACATAGGCGATTACCCGACGCCCCGCGGCGGCAAGGTTTGCCGCCATCGCCGTGCCCATGTGACCGAGGCCGACAAAGCCGATTTTGCTCTGTTCGGGCGGCGTGGCCGTGGATGTGCCACTGTGAGCGACGGGGGAGTGGGACTCGGCCTCGAGCATCGGGCGCCTCCTGATCAAGCGTTGATGCACCGTTGGTGCATTCGGATCCTGCGATCCGTGCGCGCCACATAAGTTAGCGACGCGCGAAGGCTACGCTTGTCCAAGCTTGCTGGGCTTGGCGCGATCTTGCTCAGAACCTCTCAGGCGGTACCGGGAAAAAGTGCGCCGCGGAAGCGGGTCTTGCGTCTGTCTCGGACAAGTCGATCGGTGCGAGACCGTGTGGCGCGAAAGTCCGACAACAACAGCCCAAATGCAGCAATCCGGGACAAGCATCGGATCGACTCGATCCATAGCTTCCTCGACATGCGCGGGGACGATGCGTTCCCGGCAAACCACGGAAGGTCTCTTCAGATGAACAAATCCACTTCACTGTTCGCTGCCGCGATTGCCTCTTTGGTCGTCGGCCTCGGCTTCGCCACGGGCAGCAACGCCCAGTCGTCCGCCCAGTCGCCCATGAGCGATCAGGCCTATTGCCACCTGCTCGTCGACAAGTACACGATCGGTCTCAAATTTGGCCGCTCGGAGGTCGGCAACGCGACCGCCGTCGCCATCGCCCAGTGCCTGGAGGGCAATCCAGGGCCGGCGATCCCAGTGCTCGAGGAGAGGCTGCGCGACGCCGACATCCCCGTGCCGGCGCGGAGCTGACGCCCTCCGCGCATCCTCCGCTCTTGCGACAAAAGGCTTCGCCGCCGTGGCCGACATACGACCTGGCGGCGAAGCGCTGTTCGGCCCACATGCCAATCACCCAACGGGCCATCACGGCCATGAGGCGCATCATGACAACACTGAAACGCACCGTCCTCGCTCTTACCCTGATCGCTATCGCCAGCACGGCGCACGCGCAACGCGGCCACATCGGCGATGGCGGCCGGATGCCAGAGACCATGTTTCCGGGCGCCCAGCCACCGACGTCCATGCCGGAGCCGAGGATGAGCACGCCCGTGGAGCGTTATCCGAATACCGAATCGCTCTCACATGACAGGATCGAATCGCAAGGTTATCGCGTGGACGGCATGACGCAGCAGAACGACGGCTCGTGGCGGGCCGACGCTAGTCGAAACGCCGTGCCGACGCGGCCCCAAGGCGTGCCGAGCAAGGTCACGATCCTCCCCGACGGCAGGATGCTGGAAGAGCGGGAGTAGAGCGGATTTCGATCCCGCGGAGTCGTCGACCTGTCCTCCTGGCAATTTAGCGCAGCGAAAGGTGACGGGTGGGAAGCCTATTATGGCGGCTCGTGGCAGGGATTCCCGCGCCGACGCGATCCCGCGTGACGAGCTGAACAGGGTTCCGCTGCACGCGCATATCTGCGAGCGGACGGATTCGTCTACCGCTTCCTACGGGGCGGCGGCTAGCAGCGCGCCGGGCCTTTTTCGCCTGCACGGCATGCCAGGTGCCTGACGTCGTGCGCAATCGATCTGGCGACGCCGATGAGTCCGCAGCGCCCACTTCGATGACCGCACGTCGCTAAACCAAAGTATGAGGCCTTCATACCAACACGGCATTCGAAGCAACTTCCGTGCGATGGAGCGGCCTTTCTTGTCGGGCCTAAGTTCACACCGTCCCGGCCACGGGAAGAACCACAAGCGAGCCGGGATATGCGAGCCAACCGCTCCGAACGTCAGAGGTCGATGCCATGCTAATGAACTCGTCGTGTGTAAACGTGGCGCCGCATCGAACCCTCGACCCCCACGAGAGCCACAGCGAGCACTCCGATGCATACCGGCTGCTCGATCGCCGCGTGGCCGACGGGATCAATCATGGCGTGCAGATCTATCCCAGCGATGGCGTGACGCGCCGCACCGTGACGTGGGACGGCATGTCCGCCGAGATCGTCCAAGCCACGAGGCGTGAGAAGCTGGAGTTCCGCTTTCACGCCCCTCTCCATCTTCTTGCCGTATGTGACCAGGGTATGCGAAGCGAGGGCGAGACGTTCGTCGAGGGACTGCCTCGATCGAGGCTGCGGGACGTGACGCGAAAGCTCACCCTCGTGCCGGCCGGTCACGAGTATCACGAGTGGCATGAGCCGCGCGTTCTCACGCGCATCGTATATTTCTATTTCGATCCAGCCAGGATGCCGTCGCATTCTGAAGCCGGTGTCCAGCCTGCGCCTTTTGCCCCGCGGCTGTTCTTCGAGGACACCGCATTGTCGGACACGGCGCTCAAGCTCAGGCGCCTGATCGAGAACGCAGCCTCCGATAGCGGTTCCTATTTCGAAGCTCTTCGCGCCGTCCTTGCGCATGAGCTGGTTCGGCTCAATGCCGGAGCGTCAGGTGTCGAGGTTCCTGCGAAGGGTGGCCTCGCCGCCTGGCAGCAGCGCACGGTCACAGCCTACATCGAGGAGCATCTCGCCGAGGCGATATCGCTCGCGACTCTCGCGCGGCTGGTGGGCTTGAGCCCGTATTATTTCTGTCGGGCCTTCAAGCAGTCGCTCGGCACACCGCCGCATCGATACCACAACAGCCGTCGCATCGAACGCGCCAAGCTGCTTCTGGCGGGGCCTGCACCTTCGGTGACGGATATCGGATTGACCGTCGGCTACAGCGAAACGAGCTCGTTCACCGCGGCGTTCCACAAGACGACGGGCGTCACGCCGACGGCGTATCGCCGGACCCTTACATAGGCG
>Ga0137412_10003648_pt1 | contig 12266 bp, 6 predicted proteins | sample CZODoug2_1_16fun_FD_122160 | JGI IMG/M metagenome (GOLD analysis project Ga0137412, IMG submission 122160) | Vadose zone soil fungal communities from Angelo Coast Range Reserve, California, USA - CZODoug2_1_16fungal (Hybrid Assembly) | ecosystem: Environmental > Terrestrial > Soil > Vadose zone...
GGGGTGGGAGACGGGGATTGAACCCGCGACATTCGGTGCCACAGACCGACGCTCTACCAGCTGAGCTACTCCCACCATCCGTCGAACTACCCTAGTTTACGCTAATTCCCGCGCCTCGAAAAGTAGCCACCGCCGCTTCATCTCGGATGCTGCGACGCGCTCATCGAACTGTCCGCTAGCTCAAGCAGGCCACCGTTGCACCCTGGAAACCGCCCCGCCACGAACATCTCGCATCTTGTTAGACTGAATGGATAGGACACGCGTTCCCGCGCATGAGCCCTCATCAGACGGACCGTCACCATTTCGAGCGGCAGATTGTTTACGCGCGACCCGTATTCATTCTGTTGGCACTGCTCGCTGTATTAGAGCGCAGGCCTTCGAATGAATTGCGGCGTTCCGTTTCTTTTCTGATTGCTTATTTGATCGCGGCGCTCCTTGTGACGCAACTGGAGCGGCTTCTCCGAAAACGCTCTTGGCATTTGCCGCTGATTTGCGATTTGCTCGCCCTGGGGTATTTCATCTATATCAGTCCCTCCACGGTACCGGTGTGGTTTCCCTTCATGTTCATCTGCTACGCGGGCGGCATTCGCTGGGGCATGAACTTGACTGTCCCGCTTGCCGGCGCCATTGCCCTCGTCCTGGTGTTGCGCACGGCGGGTCGCGGCGAACTGGACTGGATGCGCGTGGTCGCCTGGCTGGGGCTTCTGGCTGGAACATTTGCCGGTGGCGCAGGCCTCGCTTATCTCGGCGACCTCAACCGGCGGTTTGTGACCCAAATCGATTTCTTCTCGCGCATCAATGCGACCATGCAAGTGGATCAAGGACTGGCGGAATCGCTGAGGCTCTTTCTCGATGAGCTCGCGACCACCTTCCATGCCGAAGAGGCTCTCTTGCTCTACCGCGATACCGATCTAGAGCGGATCTTCCTCTGGCATCTGAAAGCTGGCGAAAGTGAGCGGCTAGTGCCGGAAAGCATGCCCCTTTCGCGTACCGACGGCTTCTTGCTCGACGATTTGGACGCTGCCATTTGCTGGAACTCGCTTAACGGGGCGGGGGCCGGATTCGGCTGGGACCGGCGCAACGGGAGGGTGATCAAGAATCTGCCACGATTGCCGGGACCCGCCCAACAGGAACTCAAGGTTCGCTCCTTTCTAACCGTGGCGTTCGACCAAGGAGCAGAAGCGAGTGGCCGCATTTTCCTCCTCAACGGCCGCAAGCCATTCCAAAAACAGGACTTAGCTTGGCTTGAAAGCATCGCGGGCCACATCTCTCCCACTCTCGAAAACATCTTTCTTTTGAGGCACTTACGCGCCCGCGCTATCGAAGCCGAGCGCAGCCGCATCGCACGCGACCTGCACGACGGGATTCTTCAGACCCTCCTGAGCGTCGAAATCCAGTTGGATGTCCTGCGTCGCCGAGTACCCGGCGCGCCAGAGCAAGCCGTCAGCGGACTCGCCAGCCTCCAGCAGACCGTCAAGAATGAGGGTGCGGAACTGCGCCAAATCGTTACGGACCTTCGTCCGCTGCGCGTGCAGAGCGCCGATTTGGTGGATTTGATGCGTGGTTTCGCCGAGCGCTATCGCAACGAATCCACGGTCGCCCTGGATTTGCTCATTGATTCAGCCCAGTTGCGCGCTCCCGACCGCGTCTGTCGCGAGATTTTCCAGATTTACCGAGAAGCACTAAACAACATAAAAAAGCATGCCAAGGCTTCCCATGTCGTGGTAAAACTGTCGCAGGATGACAGCCGCCTAGTACTCGTAGTAGATGATAACGGCGAAGGGTTTAGCTTCGCCGGCCGGTTTAGCGGCGACGAGCTGGATCGGCTGCGCTTGGGTCCCATTTCCATTAAGGAGCGCGCGCGTACCGTGGGCGGGGTTTTGACTGTCGAGTCAAACCCGGGGCATGGAGCGCGTTTAACGATCGAAGTACCACTCGGTTGACGGGTTTCAGGGTTTGTCTTACAAACCCTGACATAATATGGCTAAGACAACGAAACCACAGATACGGGTACTACTAGCTGACGACCACGCGATCTTCCGCGATGGCCTGAGGAAACTTCTCGATTCCGACGAGGACATTACTATCGTCGGCGAAGCGCAGAACGGCGCGGAGTGCATCAAGCTGCTCGCCAAGCTCAAGCCCGATATTCTTCTGCTTGATTTGCGCATGCCGGATAAAGACGGCCTTGCTGTCCTGGAAGAAGTCAATTTCGATACGCTGCCCACGCGTGTTGTCGTTTTGACCGCCGCGGAAGACGATCGCGACGTGGTTCGCGCCATGCGTCTCGGTGCGCGCGGTGTAGTGCTGAAGCAGTCTGCCACCGATCTCCTGGTGAAAAGCATTCATCGCGTGCACGCCGGCGAAATTTGGCTCGACAACCGCATGACCGCCGAAGTCATGAAAGCCTTTTCGAAGTCCAGCGAATCCGGCCCGCGCCGTGAAAAGCCGCTGCTCAGCGACCGCGAAAAAGAAATTGTTCAGCTCGTCGCGCAAGGCTTCCGCAACAAGGAAATCGGCGAGAAGCTTTTCATCTCCGAGCAAACCGTCAAGAACCATTTGCACAACATCTTCGACAAGCTTGGCGTCTCCGACCGTCTCGAACTGGCGTTGTATGCGATTCACCACCGGCTGATCGATCAGTCATAGGAATGACGTATTCCATCCTCGGTGTAACTGGGACGCCGTACACCAGTGTTTAATCGATCAGTCGTAGGCGCATATTCATTGCGGGGCGTTCTTCTTCTCATAGACGTACTAGCCGTTCCATTCCCTGCCGTGCCTACGACTTGCCCTTTTCCAAGATTATTGGCTTTAGCGTTACGAACAAAAGTGCTATGCTCCCGCGGAATTAGCGATGGCTAGGCCATCGGCACTGTCCCCGGTGCTCCGGAAATCCCGCAGAAGTTAAGTTGCTCTCACCGCAGATTTCCGCCACTTGGCCGAAGGCTCATTGTAAGTGCTCGATCCGAATCTTCTGAGTGGGGGGATTATGCGATCGCAATTGCGCCATTTTCTTCTTTGCGCCTCTATCTTCGTTTCTATCCTTGTGCCCGCCGCTACAGCCCGAGCGCAAGAGACGCCGAAGCCCCCTTCGAGCGATACAACAATCAGCAAGCCACAATTCCCGGTCGCCAAGAAGCCTACTGCGCCCGCAGCGTCCGCTACAAACGGGGAAGAACTCGACAAAACTCCGGCCAACGGACCAGACAAAGATAGTGCTGAACAAATTCGTAAACGCGAGGAGTGGTTTTACAAGCAGCGCAGTTCCGTGAACGGCCACATACCCGCTGGCGCGCGTTCCAAAGCATTTCAACACATGCAGCGCATGATGGCAGCGGAAGGTAAGCTGGTCCAGCGTCCAGACGGCTCCTACGCGGAGGTGGCTCCAAAATCTTTGCTTACGCCGCAAGGCGCGATTACCTCCGCATGGTCGTCCATCGGTCCTACTCCTACGACGGGCGGATTCTTTTCTCCCGTTACGGGTCGCGTCATGACCATCGCCGTCGATCCGTCTGATACGACGGGGAGCACTGCTCTTCTCGGCGGCGCCATGGGCGGAATCTGGCAGTCCACGGACGCCGGTGCGCATTGGACGGCCGTCGGCGATCAGAACGCTTCTCTCGCCATGGGTTTCATCGCTTTCGCTCCTTCGAATCCCTCCATTGTTTATGCAGGTACTGGTGAACAGGCCCTTGCATTTGACACTTACTACGGCGCGGGTGTCTTGAAATCCAGCGACCATGGGCAAACTTGGACTCAAACATGTACGGTCGCGAGCTCCACCTGCCCTTTCATTGGACCTTATACCGACGGCTCAGAATTCGGCCCGGGCTTCGGCTTCCTTAACTTCGGCGGGGCGCACATCAGCTACGTAGCAGTCAACCCTTCAAATCCGAACATGGTCCTGGTCGGTGCGCAATTCATTGAAGAGGGGCCGAAGGAAGGCGTCTATTGCTCCGATAATGGCGGCAGCACCTGGAGCAACGTATTAGCGGATCAGATGTCCACGTTTGTTGGCTTTGCTTCCTCCAGTGTCGCCTACGCCGCTCTGGGCAATCCTTTTGGGAGTTCGCCGAATGCTCCCATTGGGAATGGCATCTTTAAAGCCACAGGCATCGGTGCGACTTGCTCGACCATCCAATTCGCCCGTTTGACCGCCACGACTTTGCCTCTGCAGTCCAGCATGGGCCGCATTGATCTGGGAATCTCTCCCAACTTCGCTTCTGACAACACGGTCTATGCGTCGATCGCTAATGGACAGCAAGCCTCCACCACGAACCTCGGTATTTTCGTCACCACCAATGGTGGCACTTCTTGGACGCAGACTTCGGCACCCGACGTCTGCCAGCACCAGTGCTGGTACGACAATGTCGTCAAGGTCGATCCCAACAATAAGAACATCGCCTTTTTCGGTGGCGGCGCCGTTCGCGATTCCAGTGGGAATTTCTCTTGGGTCGTACGCACCGAGAATGGCGGCACCAGTTGGTCTTCCGTGATTCCCAATCTGCCGTCCGGCAGTTCGGGACTTCCTCACGTCGACAATCACGCCATCGCTTTCGTCAAGCTGTCGACTGGCAAAGTTCGCATGTATCTCGGGAACGATGGCGGCATCTGGCGCACAGATGACGCTGAAGCCTCAACTGTCACGTGGACAAATCTGAACAATCCCTCACTTACGCTCACGCAGTTTTATCCCTCGATCTCTATCAATGCTTCCTCGCCTTCCATCGCTTTCGGCGGCACTCAGGATAATGGCAGCCAGAACTATCAGGGCGGAACAGGTTGGGTGGACAATCAACTCTGCGGTGATGGCGCTTCATCAGCGGTTGATTCCCTCATTCCCAGCACGGTTTATATTGGTTGTGCGACTGGTTTCCCGGTCAACGCTTCTTATCAGAATGGCGCGATTGGCACTTTCTTTCCTGCGGTCACCGGTATCAATCCTTCGGACTCCTCTAGTTTCATCCCACCGCTGGTGACGGATCTCAATGCGGCGGATGTACTTTATTTCGGCACGACCAAAATCTATCAGTCCGTCGACGCCGGAAACACCTGGAGGCCTATCTCGGGTGATCTTGTGTTTGGCTCGGGCCATTGGCTCAACACCATTGCTGTCGCACCTGGAAATTCTGGTGTCGTCTACGCCGGGGCCAATAACGGCGCTGTCTTCTCCGCCACCAACGTGACGACAGGCGGGGGAGGTTTTGCGTCGTTCATTCAGGCAAATCAGAGCGGTCTGCCACTGCGCGAGGTCACCTCCATCGCTATCGATCCTTCTGACCCATCGGGCAAGACGGCCTATGCTGCCTTCTCCGCCTTTTCCTTTGTCGGAACTGATCCTTTCGGCATTTCAATCAACGACCCGGTCGGCCACATCTTCAAGACCACGGACGGAGGCGGAAGCTGGACCGATGTGAGCTGTTCGGTTTTGGTTTGTACCACTCCTGCCTCCACCGATCTTCCCAACATCCCAGTCAATGACCTTGTGATCGATCCCGACATCCCAGCCACTCTTTACGCCGCGACCGACCTTGGCGTCTTCATTGGTGACTGTTCCGCGATGCCCTGTACCTGGAGCACAGTAGGCACAGGCCTGCCTCGCGCTGCCGCTCTCTCCTTGCGTCTCCATGAACCTTCCCGCACTCTTCGAACCGTCACGCACGGTCGCGGTGCCTGGGACATTAACCTCAACAACTTCACCTTCAGCGGGCCGCACATTTCCTCGATTTCTCCTACCTCCGCCAATGCGGGAAGCAGTAGCGCCCTTACTCTCACTGTGAATGGCAGCGGCCTGACCGGCGGCACGGTCCAGTGGAATGCGTCTGCAATAAATGTCACCACAACACAGGCTTCTGACACGAAACTGACAGCATCGATCGCTGCATCCCTCTTGACTTTGGCTGGCACGCCGAAAATTACGGTCGTGAACGGAACCCAAACCAGCAACTCTCTAACTTTTGCGGTTCTCGCGGGCACGCCCACAGTTACCGCTATCAGCCCGTCGAACACGCCTGTTCAAACGCCGACCCCGGCGGCGCCCGTGCAAATCCAACTGACAGGGACGAATTTCTCCAGCAATGTCAAAGTTCTTTTCAACGGCATGCAGAGCGGCATCACCGTCGCCGCCCCCACCTCATCCTGCCCGCTGCCAACCTGCCTGTCAGCTACCCTCCCAGCTGCTCTGCTTGGCCCCTACGGAAGCACTAACGACATTTCCGTCCTCAATACGCCCCCTGGCGGAGGGCAATCGAAGCCGGTTACTTTCAAAGTCGCCGCTCCGCCGCCACCCAACGACAATTTCGCAAATGCTACTAACATTTTCCCTTTTACTTTCAATGATGTGCAGGATTCCTCTGGCGCCACCACGGAATCTACGGATCCCACTCCGCCATGTGCTCGGCAATTCACCAGCGTGCAAGGCAATACCGGTGGTCATGCAAATGGAGCCTACAACACCATCTGGTACAAGTTCACGCCCATCGTTTCTGCAAATCTCAATGTGGATACCATTCAAAGCTACTATGACACTGTTCTATCCATCTGGACTGGCTCTGCTGGAAGCCTCGTAAATGTGGCGTGCAACGATGACGGGAACCCAGGCGTCACGGTTACTTCACAGCTTCTCAACGTCGCGCTTACTGCGGGTACGACCTACTACATCATGGTGAGCTCCTTCGGACCTCCTGACCCCAATCCTATTGCGCTCGGCGGCCGCACCTTTCTCCATTTTTCTTTCAACGGTGGCTTGACTCCCGCTCCGACCATCGCCACCCTCTTACCAACCAGCGTCAATTCCGGCGACTCAACCTTCACTCTCACTGTGAACGGCTCCACTTTCCTCCCCGGAGCGATTATTGATTTCAATAATACTACGACCGGTTTCGGCAACGCTCTCGTCACTACTTATGTCAATTCCACGCAACTCACTGGCACAGTTCCGGCCTCGGCAATAGTGCTCCCCGGCCCGTTTACGATCAATGTCCTGAATCCGGTACCGACCATTGGTCCGTCCAACTATGTGAACTTTACCGTGAACGTCGGCACCTATCCGGTGCCTACGCTCGGCTCCGTCAACCCGGCTTCCGCCATTGCTGGCTCTCTTCCCTTCAGCATCATCGTCCCTTGCGCGAACTGCGCTTCTAGTGCCGTCCTCAACTTCAACGGCGTAGCTAAACCCACCTTCGTTTCCAACTCGTTCAGCTCCCCCTACTTTCAAAACGTCTCCGCCACAATCTCAACGACCGACATCAGCACACCCGGTACCGTTCAAGTCACGGTAAGCAATCCGGCTCCTGGGGGTGGCCCTTCCGCCCCTCAGCCTTTTGTTATCACTCAGCCCACTGTCGTTCCCAACATCACTTCCCTGAATCCGACAACCGTCCCCGCTGGTATTCCCACCAGCCTCATTATTAATGGCACTGGATTTACACAAGGTGCGGCTCTAGACGTCGTTGGCACTGGCGGCGGCTACTACAGCACCAACTTCATTAGTTCAACGCAACTCTCTATACCAAGTTTTGCCGTCGGTGCCGTGGGTACTTTCCCGACTTACGTCGTTGATCCGGCGCCTGCCGGCACTTCCGTAGGTTTCAATCTTACCGTCACTCAGCCCCCTCCTCCGATGATCACGTCGATTAGCCCCACAACGGCGCAAACTGGTTCTGCATTTACTCTTACTATTGACGGGACTAACTTCCAGCCCGGAGCCAGTGTGATGTTTAACGGCGGCAGTTTTGGCACTAGCTTCACGAGTTCAACTCAACTTATGGTATTCATTTCCTTGGGAGGAGTCGCTGCCGGTACGTACCCACTCTCCGTAGTCAATCCCATACCTTCTCCTACTCCCTCCGGTCCATTCAATTTCATCGTCACCGGACCGCCAGACTTCTCCGTGACTTCTTCAGGAACCACGACTCAAACGGTCACCGCAGGTCAAACGGCCACCTTTGCCAACGCAATTTCTGTTTCCGCTCAAAACGGCTTCTCGTCACAGGTCAACTTGTCCTGCTCTCTACCGATTGCCGCTAAGGCAACGACTTGCGCCGTCAATCCGAACACTTTTGCGTCCGGAAGCGGCACCGCCACGGTTACAGTGACCACCATGGCCCGCGGCCTAGTGCCGCCTCCTTTGTGGCCCCGTGTGCGCTTCATTTTCTGGCCACGATTCCTGCCTATGTTTCTGCTCACGTTCTTGTTGAGTATGCTGCTGCTGCGGCTTGCTCGGACTCGTCGCCAGCGCATTGCCGGAGCGCTCCCATTGGCCGGACTTGTTCTCTTCCTGATGCTGCAAGCGATTGGCTGCGGCGGTGGCTACAATCCACCTCCGCCTCCTCCTCCGCCGACCGGCACGCCCGCGGGCACCTACAACGTCACCGCGACCGCTACTTCCGGTTCGTTGACACACACCACCACTTTGACCGTGGTTGTCCAATAGCATCCTGAGTGTTGGACACCGTCCTTGGCGCACAGGGGCTGCACCTCCCTGCAAGTGTTGCACAAAAGAGATTTGCGGCCAATCTAAGCCCTTTAGCTGCAACACTTACAAGGAACACGGGGAAGGGGTGCAGCATCTCTCAAACTGTAAACATGCTGCCTCGCACCACCTTCCCGACGAATTGTCTGGACGCCTGTACCCCAGAAGTCCCAATTTCCGCCTCCGTTCTAGTACCTCGGTACTTCTCAACATTGAATCGATTTTGTATCCGGAGTCCTATTGTTCCCTAGACCTTACCCAGATACACTCTTTCTTCAAACAGGAGGACCGCTTTGACTGGTTCTGAACGCCGCACTACCCAGCGCTTTTCCATGCGGCTGCCGCTCACCGTTCGTTGGACTACGGGAGCCGCGGTTGGTGAAACCAGCACCGAGTCACGGGATGTCAGTTCCCGCGGTGTCTACTTCTTTCTTTCCAAGGATGTCAGGGAAGGCTCTCCGGTTGAGATTCTTCTGACCTTGCCCAACGAGATTACTTTGGCCGGACCAGTGCGCGTCCGTTGCCTCGGCCGCGTGCAGCGCACCGAGCCGCGCGAAGAAGGCGCCGTCGGTGTGGTTGCTGCCATTGAGCGCTACGAATTCCTTCGCGGCGAGGAAGACAAGTAAAGAACTTCGGGAAGGGAAGTCCCCCGCTTCCTGATTCACAGCCGCCCGATCTGTTGCGGCGGCAAAATCCGCAGGCTGAAATTGCAACGCATTCGAGGCCTTGCGGCAACAAGAATCCTTGAATGATTTTCTGCCTCTGCGGCGGAAAGTATTCTTGAGCGGTTTCTTGGACTTGCGGTAAGAAATGGTTTGACCAGTTTCTTGCTCGTTCACTGCGGAGGCGGGCAGGATATGCCGGGGTGCCTTGGCCCCTCAGCGAAGCTACCCCGGCACTTTTTTCTCCCGGTTCTTCTCCAAGTTCAAAAACTCAGCAGCCCGTCGAAAAACGCCGCCACCACTCATTTCTAATTTCTATTTTCTAATTTCAATTTTCAGAGCAGGTCTTTCTCTTGTCCCTCTTCTAATTTTTATTTTCTAGTTGGCGCTTGGGGAGCGGCCGGCGCACTTTTCACAACGGCCGATGGCGGAGTGCTTAGCAGCCAGCCAAGAAGACTGCCAAAGACCAAATTAAACCCAAGGGTCTCCCAGAAATGGCTGCGCGCTACGCTGGCAGGCATCAACGGATTCGGCAGCAGCAAGACGGTTGTCCAGCAAGCCAAAAATAACGCGGCGGCCAAGGCCGATTCCCACCGCCCGGCGCGAAGCATGCGGACCAGCGAGTACACAAACGCAACATGGAGTAGCGCACGAAACGATGCGAGCAGAAAGATCCAGGGGGAGTTTTGCCAGTTCCCCCTCAGCGAAGCAATGAAGTTGGGCCAATCGGGACCGCCATAGTACCTGCGCAATTCGGGGTTCTGCCAGGCGACATAGTAGCCGAAGAACAAATAGAGGAACACAAAGGCGATAATCAGCAGTACGAGTCTCCATGCGACAGAAGCGGCGCGCATGCCTGCAGGCGCAGGAGACGCCACGCCGGGCATTGCCCCCCGCCATTTGCCCAGCACCAAGACCGCCAGAGGCGCGAACAACGCTGTGCCAATCGCTCCTTGTACAAAGAGGGCCCTGATCATCCCATGGGGCAATTTACTCGAAAGAAGGAATATCGATTCGAGTTGGCTCACCACCGTCGAGATTCCGTACATGCCTAAGAACATCGCACCAGCCAGCGTCCAACCGTGCCAGCTCGAGCGAAGAATCAGATAAGACACAACCACTCCCACGCTGAGGGAAAGGATGAGCAGGGGAACCAAGAGTTCACTCGGGGCTTGCTGCCGGGCCGGTTGGCCTTGTTGCGCCACACGATCTAGGCCAGACAGAGCCGTGCCGACCCCCATGCACACAGCAAACAGCAGGCAGACAGCTAAGATCCTTAGACTGATCACCAGAACTTTTTTGATGTGCGTAGCGCCATCCTCAAGTTTCTGATTTCGAATTTCTAGTTTCACTTCGCAATCAACCTCGCGGCCAACCCCGCAAATCCGTCATGCCACGCGTGCGTTATCATCCCCGGCCGCAAGCTCTTTCGAAACTCCGCCAGAATCCCAAACAGCAAACCATACACAACAATGATGATGGCCGATCGCCAGCCCTGATAGATATGCCCTGCGCCGAACGCGGCAGCGGAGAGCAGAACACCTGCTGACACATTGCCGGTCCATGCGCTGAATTGTCTCTGGAAATATCCGCGGAAAATAATTTCCTCGCAGATGCCCGCGGTGACGGACGTGAGAATCCAAAGGAAAATTTCCAGCTGATTTTGCGGGAGCAAGAAGCGAATGCTCTGGCCGCCCTTGGTGGCGTGCAGTGCAAGAGCGGTGCAGAGCAAAACGGCAAGGGCGATGAGCCAGAAACCTGCAGCGATGGCCACGTCCTTCAGAAAATCTTTCAAATTGTTCCATCTTCCGCCAATGATCTCGCGCAAAGAAGAGCCGTGGCGTTTGGCGCCCCACGCGATGTAAGCCGCGACGGACCATTCCCACAAAACCGTCAACACATACATACCGGCGCGATGCGGATTCTGCGCCGTGCGCATTCTGGAAGCGCCGAAATAACCCCAAGCGCTCCATGCAGCGATCACTGCGAGAAGAAAAATCGTGTGCGAGGCACCAGCCACTGTCGATCTAGGCGCCGGCAAGTTCGGCTGAGATATGGCGATGGAATCCGTGGCCAACGTGGCACCTCGAGTGATGGGTAAACGTGCAGCGCAAATCACAGTTTGCGCATCTAAGATAGGAATGAGCGTTCGAAAGCCCTGATATTAGTACGTGCCCTGGCCCTCAAAGATTTCGCGAAGGCGCGCTTTCAGAGCTTACTTTTACAGCATAACGGAAATGGAGCCCGGCATTGGCCGGGTATTCCTAGGCACAGAACTAGCAGTTACCCATGCGCCGCCTGTACTTTCGGGCAGGCGATTTCCACAGTGCTGGTAGGAGAGGATGTAGAGCAGCCCAGCAGAAGCGCGGCCGGTGGCGGGGGATTTCAAACAAGGCCGGGAAGAGTTCGAATCTTACAGATTCGAATGCATTGAGAAGCGCGAGAGCGCGTCAGTTTCCACTGCTGGGGTGCGGTAGGGATGCCTGAAAACGGAAAGAGAAAGTCGGGGGAAAAAGCTCGAATGGGCCTGCAGATCGATGCAATGAAAGAAATTGAAGAACTGAAGAGCGAAATTTCAACGGAAAGTTCCGCTGCCGCAGAACCCGTGAGCGAAGCAGATTCCATCGGAATCTCGCTGATCGATCTAGCCGAGATTCTGGATCAACACAAAATTTGGGTGGAGTCGGGGGGAGAATCCGGCATCAAAGCGGATCTTTGTGGAGTAAATTTGGCGAAAGCCGACCTGACGGGCGTTAATTTGCAGGGAGCTCACCTTCATCGAACAAACCTTGTGGGCGCGGATTTATCGATGGCAAATTTGCGAGGAGCGAGCTTGGTGCGTTCGAATCTCCAGAACGCCAATTTGCTGGGCACGGAATTGCGCGGCGCCAATTTGATGGGCGCCAACCTTTATGGTTCGGAAGGGCTGTGGTTCGGCCGGCTCGGTGGAACGAATCTATTCGACGCGGTGCTTCCCGAATCGATTTCCGCGGTTGACAGCTCAAAAGCGATTGGCGATGCCACGAAAATTGCCCGGTGGTTTTATTTTCTAACAGTAGGAATGAGCCTGCTCTGCTGCGCGCTGATTGCCTTCACCACGGACGTGCGTTTGCTGCTCAATACTTCCG
>Ga0137412_10003649_pt1 | contig 12265 bp, 11 predicted proteins | sample CZODoug2_1_16fun_FD_122160 | JGI IMG/M metagenome (GOLD analysis project Ga0137412, IMG submission 122160) | Vadose zone soil fungal communities from Angelo Coast Range Reserve, California, USA - CZODoug2_1_16fungal (Hybrid Assembly) | ecosystem: Environmental > Terrestrial > Soil > Vadose zone...
CGGTGGCCGCTCAGGCCCTGCTTGGGATTGGTCTCATCCTGTTGTTTGACCACAACCTAAAAATCCTGCTGCACATCAATCCCGAGCTTGATTGCTCCAGTGCCGCCATTAAATTGGCAACGGCTTCCCTCGTGTGAGGACAACTCTGATGACTCTGTGTCATTATTATTCATATTGTCGGGTGTAGGGTCCCAAACCCGCACCCGGCAATCCTTACATGTCATCCACGCGGCACGATTGGGCGATTCGGCATTCCATTGGATCGTTCGCACCTCATGAACATTTTTAGCCTGTCCCATCTGCTTGAGCTGGTGAAGGAACTCCCGGACCCAAAGCAGTTCATTAATGCTAACCGGGGTCGCAGTTCTGTGATTCGTTTGCCGGTGCGCGATTGGGACGCCGTTCGAGATGCGGATCATCCCGATCGCGAGTTTGAAGCACACGAGAACCCTTACGTCGAGTTCGAGATCATCCAATGGAAAAACACCAAGGGTGTCAGTGCTCCGCGTTGGGTGTTGCGAGGGTTAGTTGCCATGTGAGTTATAGGCGTCTGCTCTTGTAAACCCGTAATGCCTAACCAATCGCTATAGCCAACCGCTACCCGTCCTAAGCATTAAAATAATTAATTAATGTCCTTACTTTTGATGGATTGATTAATTGAAAATAATCCTGGGGTTTTCTACAGGGCGGCAAGCACACCGCTCGCTCCATCACCGAAAAATATCTCGCGCGCATCGAGCAAATCGACAAGCAAGGCCCCGCGATCAACAGCATCATCGAACTCAATCCTGACGCGCTGGCCATCGCCGATGCTCTCGACAAAGAGCGAAAAGACAAAGGTGTGCGCGGCCCGCTGCACGGCATTCCCATGCTGATCAAAGACAATCTCGACACTGCCGACAAAATGATGACCACGGCGGGGTCGCTCGCGCTTCTAGGCTCCAGGCCGCTGAGAGACTCCACCGTCGCACAAAAGCTCCGCGAAGCAGGTGCCGTGATCCTGGGGAAAACCAATCTCAGCGAGTGGGCCAATATTCGTTCCAACCATTCCACCAGCGGGTGGAGCGGCCGCGGCGGCCAGACCAAAAATCCCTACGCGCTTGATCGCAACCCGTGCGGCTCAAGCTCGGGCTCCGGCGCCAGTGTCTCCGCCAATCTGTGCGCCGCGGCCATCGGTACGGAAACCGACGGTTCGATCGTTTGCCCTTCCACCAGCAACGGCCTTGCAGGCATCAAGCCAACGGTTGGCTTGGTGAGCCGTACCGGTATTGTTCCGATCTCGCACAGCCAGGACGGCGCCGGTCCCATGTGCCGCACGGTTCGCGATGCCGCTATCGTCCTCGGCGCGCTCACCGGCATCGACGAGCAGGACGCTGCCACTTCCGACAGCCGCGAACATTCCTACACGGACTACACGCAATTTCTGAAAGAAGATGGATTGCGTGGCGCGCGCATCGGTGTGGTCCGCAAAACGTTTGGCTTCAATGAAGCCGTCGACAAAATCTTGGAAGACGCCCTCGAAATCATGAAAAAGCAAGGCGCCGTCCTCGTCGATCCCGCTCCCATCGAGACCGCCGGCAAATTCGGCGACTCCGAGTTCGTCGTGCTGCTTTATGAACTGAAGGCGGACCTGAACGCCTACCTAGCGCGTCTCGGACCCAACGCGCCGGTGAAAACGTTGAAGGAGATCATCGATTTCAATGAGCGCAATCGCGAAAAGGAAATGCCGTACTTCGGGCAGGACACCTTTTTGAAGGCGGAAGAAAAAGGTCCGCTCACCACGCAGGAATATGTGGATGCGCTTGCGAAAAATCACCAACTGGCCCGCAAAGAAGGCATCGATGCGACGATGGACAAAAATAATCTCGACGCGCTGATCGGTCCCAGTGGGGGTCCTGCTTGGATCACCGACCACATCAACGGCGATTCGTTCAGCGGCGGCAGCTCCAGTGCCGCAGCGGTCGCGGGCTATCCGAACATTACCGTGCCTGCGGGGTTCATCCACGGCCTGCCGGTCGGCATCTCGTTTTTTGGGCGGGCGTGGAGCGAGCCGGTGCTTATTCGTTTGGCCTATGCTTTCGAGCAAGCTACAAAAATCCGAAGGCCCCCAACTTTCCTACCCACAGTAAATGCGTAGATAAACTTGTAGGGCCGCAGCACTGCTGCGCCCCAGTTTGCTCGGGCCTAAATTGACAGCCGTTCCATCCTCCACCAGTCAGCCGAATCGGCGTTCAGGAATTCACCGCGCAGCTCCCGACGCCTTGGCTTCTTCTACTTCAACCAGCTTCCCGGTCTTCACATCAAAAATAAATCCGTACACGGGGATCGTCTTCGGCACCAGCGGATGCGTCTTGATCCGAGCCACATCGTCGAGCACCGCCTGCTTTTGGTCCTTGAAGGTAAGCCAGTCGATATATTCGCCTTCTCTGGACCCGGGACCCTTGCCGATATCCTTAAATCCCTCCGGCGTCAACTGCGCCGTTTCCAGGCTCGATGCTAACAGCGCGCGCATGATGTCATTCGTAAAAAACAACATGCCGCATTCGGTGTGGTGAATCACGAAGAATTCCTGAGTGCCCAGCAGTTTGTAGCTGATCACCAGCGAACGAATCGCATCATCACTGGCCCGCCCGCCGGCATTTCGAATCACGTGCGCGTCGCCCTCCGCCAAACCGGCAAACTTGGCCGGATCCAATCGCGCGTCCATGCAGGTAAGAATCGCGAAGCGACGTGCGGGGGGTATGGCCAGCTTTTCCTTGTTCTTAAAATTCGCCCTGTATTCGGCATTCGCTTCGAGAACTTCTGCCAGTATCTTGCTCATTTCTGAATTTCTCCTTGGAAATACATCAACTCCAAAAATCGGGGGGACAATCACGAACCGTGAACCTCGAATGGAAGTGACGCCTGGACGGCTAGCACCGACAACAGGAAGAACAACAGCGGAAGCGGGAACGCAATTCCATCACAAGCACAACATACACAAGTCAGGCGCCAATATCCACAGCCACTGGCCGATCGCGTTGCGGCAATAGATTTCTTTCTTTCCGTCCTCCGCTGAGATCGTTACAATCTTCAGCCAGAGTTAGTTTGCGATGACAGCGGTGGCGCTGTGATCGTTACGTCGCATTTGGCTAAATAATTTGTAAGCCCGTCCGTCGTCTCGTAAAAGGAGAAGTTCTCGTGCCGGAAACTACAACGCACCACGCGCTCGGCGATCGCGCCGCATTTCAGCTTGCCAACGTCACCAAGACGCCGCCGCAGTATGGCGCCATTACGCCGCGTTGGCTAGTCCGGCTGCTCGATTGGAAACCGCTGGAAGCCGGCACGCTGCGTGTCAATCGCGTAGTGGATGAGAAAGCCATCGATGTCGTCTGCGGCCAGAAAGACGAAAAGGCCCTGCCGGAAACCTACGTCGAGTACGAAGAAAAGCCCCGCGAATACACGCTGAGCGCCATCTCCGCAGTTCTCGACGTGCAAACGCGCATCTCCGATCTCTACAGCAATCCCTACGACCAAGTCCGCGAACAGCTTCGCCTCATGATCGAAAACGTCAAGGAGCGCCAGGAGAGCGAACTCATCAACAACAGCGACTACGGCCTCCTCAAAAATGTACCGGCAACTCAGCGCATTCCGACGCGCAAAGGCGCCCCAACTCCCGACGATCTCGACGAACTCCTCACCAAAGTCTGGAAGGAGCCGTCTTTCTTCTTGGCCCACCCGCGCGCCATCGCCGCGTTCGGCCGAGAGTGCACGCGCCGCGGAGTTCCCCCAGCCACCGTCACACTGTTCGGTTCGCCCTTCATCACTTGGCGCGGCGTTCCGCTGGTCCCTTGCGACAAGCTCTTGGTTGACGGCAATGTCAAATCCAAAACCGCAACCGGTAAGACCAGCATGCTCTTGCTCCGCGTCGGCGAGAAAAAGCAAGGCGTCATCGGTCTGTTCCAGCCCGGGCTTCCCGGCGAGCAAACCCCGGGGCTCTCCGTCCGATTCATGGGCATCAGCAGTAAAGCGCTGGCCTCTTACCTGATTTCGCTGTATTGCTCGGCCGCCATCCTGGTGGACGACGCCATCGCCGCGCTCGAAGACGTCGAAGTCGGGCAATATCATGAGTACAAGTGAATCTGGAAAGACCGCGCCGAATTCGCCCACCAGCGATTCTCGGACGATACACGATTTCCGGACGATTCTTCCGGGCGAAACGCAACTCGTCCCGGCAGGACTTCCCGATCCCGCGATTCTCGCGCGCATGGCCAACGAATTTTTCACCGCCTTGCCTCTGACCGTAACCGTAGGCTCCGACGCGCAGCGCACCGCCGCAGTTCCCGGTGTGCCCGAGGCTTTGGGTGCCGCCAGGAATCCAAAGGCATTCGTCTCGCTCCCCGGTGCCGGGTCGCTTCCGTCAACGTCACTCCCGGTTGCATCGCTACCCACCGAAGCCGGTCTGCGTGCACTCCCCGGGGCGCTGTCGGGCTACGCGGCGCAGTCCCAAGTTCCTTCGGCCCCGGAATTTTCGTTCCCCGGAATTCCCGGTGTAGTCAGCGCCACTGACTTCTCGAGTCTCCCTTCCTTCGGCTTCCTCGACGAAATCCGCCCACTTTTTGCCTATCCCGCCGCATCCCCATTGCCAGTCGCTGCACCACTGCCCAACGTCAGCATCCCCGGCGAAACCGAATTCCGCGCGATCGCAAACAGTTTTTCGTCCATCGTTACGCCGCAAGTCCCAGAGTCGGCCCTGCACCTCGCAACGCCACAAGTCCCGGGCAGCGTCGCGCAGCAACGCTCTCCGAGCGCATTGTCGCGGTATCCGTTTCTCGACGACGTTCGCCAACTCACGCCGGGCACCACAATTCCAGCGAAAGAGGATCCCTTCCGCGCTCCGGCGCAAACTCTGCGCGGCTTGAATCTGTCCTCGCAACCCTTCCAGGTCGAAGCCATTCGCCGCGACTTTCCGATCCTTCAGGAGCGTGTCCACGGCAAGCCCCTCATCTGGCTCGACAACGCCGCCACCACGCAAAAGCCTCAAAGCGTCATCGACCGCCTCAGCCATTTTTACGCCCGCGAAAATTCCAACATCCATCGCGCCGCGCACGAACTCGCCGCCCGAGCCACCGATGCCTACGAAGCCGCCCGCGACAAAGTTCGCCGCTTCATCAACGCTGGCAGCGTCAAGGAAATCATCTTCGTCCGCGGCACCACCGAGGCCATAAACCTCGTAGCACAAAGCTGGGGCCGCCAGAACATCCACAAAGACGACGAGATCGTCATCACCTGGCTCGAGCACCACGCCAACATCGTTCCGTGGCAGATGCTTTGCGCCGAAACCGGCGCCCACCTCCGCGTCGTTCCGGTCGACAACACTGGCCAAGTCATTCTCGACGAATATCAAAGGCTTCTTGGCTCGCGCACGCGCCTTGTTGCATTCGCTCAAGTCTCCAACGCGTTAGGCACCATCACTCCCGCGCAGGAAATGATCGAGATGGCCCACCGCTACGGCGCCAAAGTCCTGCTCGACGGCGCGCAATCGGTCTCGCACCTGCAGACCGATGTGCAACTCTTCGACTGCGACTTTTTCGTTTTCTCCGGCCACAAAATGTTCGGCCCCACCGGCATCGGGGTAATCTACGGCAAGTACGACGTCCTCGAACAAACCCAGCCGTGGCACGGAGGCGGCAACATGATCCAAGATGTCACCTTCGAGAAAACCACCTACCAGCCCCCGCCAGGCCGCTTCGAAGCCGGCACCGGCAACATCGCCGATGCCGTCGGCTTGGGCGCCGCCATCGACTACCTCGACCGCGTCGGCATGGCCAACATCGCCCGGTACGAGCATGACCTCCTGCTTTACGCCACTGGCTCGCTCAATCGCATTCCCGGCCTCCGCCTGATCGGCACAGCCCGCGAAAAAGCCGGCGTCCTCTCCTTCGTCCTCGAGGGTTTCCGCACCGAAGACGTGGGCGCGGCCCTCAACCGCCAAGGTATCGCCGTTCGCGCTGGCCATCATTGCGCCCAACCCATCCTCCGTCGTTTCGGCGTAGAATCCACCGTCCGCCCTTCGCTCGCCCTCTATAACACTTGCGAAGAAATCGATGCCCTCGTCGCAGCCATCTGGAACCTAAAGCAAGGCCACGGCTCCCTATGACCTCAACCTCCGACCTCGGAAAATAGTCGTGCGTGCCAGCTTCTCGACTTGCTCCTGATCAAGTGCGTTGACAGACTGCGGACCATCCTCTAACATTAGCGTTTGTCTCTACAGGGAAAGGTGTGACTAAGGGCAATGCGGACGTATGTAGCCAAGGGAGAAGAAGCAGAAGCGCTGAAAGTGGGCGCGGATTGGTTTGTGGTGGATGCCACCAACCAAGTGTTGGGTCGGCTCGCGACCAAAATCGCGCGGATGCTGATGGGTAAAGATAAGCCGAGCTTTACTCCGTATCTGGATTCAGGTGATCACGTTGTGGTCATCAATGCGGACAAAGTACGCATGACCGGCAACAAGGTCGAGCAAAAGGTTTATTATTCGCACAGCGGCTACCCGGGCGGCCTGAAGGAAGTGCCAGCGAAGCGTTTGCGAGTGAACAAGGCCGACTGGATGATTCGGGAGGCGGTTCTCGGTATGTTGCCGAAGAATAAGCTGCGCGCCCGTCGAGCCAAGAAGTTGCGCATTTACCGGGACGCCGCAGGGTTGGCGCGGCACGCCGGGCAGAAGCCGCAGCCGATGGCGCTGAGCTAGTCGCCGGAAGCCAGCGGGTGCAGTAAGCCGTTCTCGCGAGCGGCGCAACTTGGTGCAGCAAGGTTCGGGGATTGTTGTTCTGGTGGGTGTAACAACCTGCAGTATTCCAGTCTCCTCGGTTGGTCCGGTTGAGTTTTCCGCGTGTCGTAGTGCCTTCCTTCGTCGAGTAGGGAGCACTCCCGTCCTGGTGGGATAAAACCCGCCGGAGTGGGCCAGTCCGCCTCAGGCGGGCCAGTCGAGCGTGGTTCAGTCTTAGGAGGAACGTTGAGCTCTACAGTAACGCCCTTAGCAAGTGCAAAGTCTTGGTTTCTCGGCACAGGCCGCCGCAAAGAATCCGTCGCCCGCGTATTTCTGCGCGCAGGCTCCGGCAAGTTCACGGTGAACGGCCGAACAGCCGAGCAGTATTTCCCGAATTTTGCGTGGAAGCACGACGCGCTGGAGCCGCTGAAGTTCACGAACCTCGCGGATCAAGTAGACGTCGTCATAACCGCGAACGGCGGCGGCGTTGGTGGACAAGCCGGCGCGGTGCGCATGGGATTGGCACGCGCGATTTCGCGCTACAACCCAGAGATGCGGCCGTCTCTGCGAACTAACGGTTTTCTGACGCGCGACTCTCGTATGAAGGAACGCAAGAAGTACGGGCAAAAGGGCGCGCGAAAGCGCTTCCAGTTCACGAAGCGTTAGTTTTTGGGTGGCACGTTGCAGAGGATTGTCATTCTGAAACCTACCCGACAATGGTAGGTGAAGAATCTCAACCGATCGGGCGCCACAATCGAACTCCGGCGAACGGACGAAAGCTCGTTCGTCGAGATCATGGCCGGCAAGCCGCCGGCAAGAAGGCTGCTCTTCAACGAGTCGTTAGCATGATCAACGACCGCAGCTGCAAGCAGCAATCCTAAGAGGAGGAAACTTGGCAGTAGAAATTACAATGAAAGAATTGCTGGAGGCCGGTGTTCACTTCGGCCACCAGACGCGACGATGGAATCCGAAGATGAAGGAATATATCTTCGGCGAACGGAATGGCATTCACATTATCGATCTTCAGAAGACGCTGAAGATGTTCCGCGAAGCGAGCCGCTTCGTAAGCGAAATTTCCGCGCAAGGCCGAACGGTTTTGTTCGTAGGCACCAAGCGACAGGCTCAAGAAGCAGTCGCCGAAGAAGCCAAGCGCTGCGGCGCATTCTTCGTGAATCACCGCTGGCTGGGCGGCACCCTGACCAATTGGGCGACGCTACAGAAATCGATCAAGCGCTTGAAGCTGCTGAAAGCCATGGGCGAAGACGGTCGTATGGACGAGCTTTCCAAGAAAGAAAAGGCGCGGCTCGAGCGCGAGATGAAGCACCTGAACCAGAACCTGCAGGGCATCGAAAACATGGCGCAGCTTCCCGACGCGATGTTCGTGATCGACTCCAACGCCGAAGAAATCGCGGTCAAAGAAGCGCGACGCATGGGCGTACCGGTGGTTTCCGTCGTGGACACTAATTGCGATCCGGATGTCGTCGATTGGATCATTCCCGGAAACGACGACGCGTTGCGCGCGATCCGTTTGTTCACCTCCAAGATTTCGGAGTCGGTGCTAGAAGGCCACACGGCGTACCAGCAATCGCAGGTCGCGGAGCAAAAGTCCGCGCAAGACCAAGCGATCGTGGATGGCGTCGAGTACGTCGATACCAGTAAATACGAGCAGTACGAAAAACAAGAAGGCGACTTCGTCGAAGGCGAAGTTCCCGTGGAAACCCCGGAAGCACCAGAGCCTGCGGAGACCCCGGAACATGCCACCGTTCCGCCGGACGCGGGATCACACTAAGCAGGCGGCGCTGGCAAGATTCAAAAGGCCCGGCGCTTTCGTTATGAAAATGCGCCGGGCCGTTTTGTAAGCAGCGCACGATAACGAACGAAATTCTTAGTTCGTGGAAAGATGAAGAGATGAGTACACCACCGCAAGCTGCACAAGTTCCAGCACACCTGGTGAAAGAACTGCGCGAACGCACCGGAGCGGGCTTCAGCGATTGCCGCGCCGCCCTGGTAGAATCGGGCGCCGACGTCGAGAAGGCCATCGATATCCTGCGCAAGAAAGGTCAGGCCGCGGCTGCGAAAAAAGCACAACGCCAGGCCAGCGAAGGACTCGTAGGCCACTATATCCACGCAGGTGGAAAAATCGGCGTGATCGTGGAAGTGAATTGCGAATCCGACTTCGTCGCACGCACCGAAGCGTTTCAGCAGTTGTGTCACGACATCGCCATGCACATTGCCGCCGTTGACCCGCGCTACATGCGCCGCGAGGAAGTCACCCAGGACATGCTGGCGAAAGAGCGCGACATTTACCGCGAACAAGCGAAAGCTACCGGGAAACCGGAGGCTGTGATCGAGCGCATCGTTACCGGCAAAATGGAAAAGTTCTACGAGGAAAACTGCCTCTACGAACAGCACTACATCAAGGACGAGTCGGTGACCATCGGCGAAATGATCACTCAAGCGATCGCGAAACTCGGCGAGAACGTCGCGGTGCGGCGTTTCGTGCGCTTCAAGGTCGGCGAAGTTGCCGCAGGTCCCGAGGGGTTGGGCGGTTCCGGAGAAGCAAGCACGCCCGTCGCGGTTTAAAAGAACACATCGATTTATCGATCGAGGCGTCCCAAAAAAAATGGGACGCCTTTTTTGCGTGTCAATGCGCGCCGTGTAGTGGCCAGCCTTGAGACCGCTCTAAAGACCGCCCGCCTACAGACCTCGGAATCGTGCGCGGGGGCTGCGATTGTTTGTTACAATTTCGCGACGCCAATCGGGGGATTGGTAGTCCGTGGATTTTAGAACACTGATTCCGGAGACTCATGGCTGCGAAAAAGACTGCAAGCAAGCGTGCGACGAGCTCTATCGCGAGAAGAGTTCAGCCGAAATACAAGCGTATTGTCCTGAAACTTTCCGGCGAGTCGCTGCAAGGCCCCCAAGGATTCGGAATCCACGGCGAGACGGTGCAAGCGATCGCCCGGGAATTGAAAGACGTACACGCACTTGGCGTAGAAATCGCCGTGATGGTTGGCGGCGGAAATATTTTTCGCGGCGGCCGTCAGAAGGGCTTTGAGATCGAGCGAGCTACCGGCGACTATATGGGCATGCTGGCTACGATGATCAATGCGTTGGCGCTGCAAGACGCACTGGAAAAGGAAGGCGTGCACACCCGAGTGCAGAGCGCGATCGAAATGCATCAGGTCGCGGAACCTTTCATCCGGCGGCGCGCTTACCGCCACCTGGAGAAGGGGCGCGTGGTGATTTTCGGAGCGGGCACGGGCAATCCCTATTTTTCAACGGACACCGCCGCGGCGTTGCGCGCGATGGAAATCAAGGCGGACGTAATCTTGAAAGCCACCCGCGTCGACGGCATCTACGATGCCGATCCGGAACGCGTTTCTGATGCGAAGTTTTTCGCACAGATCACCTATCGCGATGTGTTGCACCAGAATCTGAAGGTGATGGACGCCACGGCCATTTCGTTGTGCATGGACAACGGCATGCCCATCGTAGTGTTCAATATGAACCAGCATGGGAACATCAAGCGGGTGGTGCTTGGCGAACGGGTAGGCTCGACCGTAAGTCCCGCATAGAAACGGCTTAGGATTAGGATTCGAGACTCAAGCCCTGAAAATTAAGGTCGGATCGAGGCAAACGCATGAACTTTGCGACGACGAAAGAAGCAATCGCGGCTGGCAAGACGCGCATGGAAAAGGCGGTTGACGATTTCCGCAAGGAAATCGCGACGCTCCGCACGGGCCGCGCGAACGCTACCTTGCTGGACGGCATTCGCGTGGACTATCACGGGACGCCGATGCCGGTGAATCAGCTGGGTACAATGACAACGCCGGATGCGACCATGATCGTGATTGCACCCTGGGATCCCAGCGTTGTGGCACTGATCGACAAAGCGATTCGCACGTCAGACCTGGGATTGAATCCGACCAACGACGGCAAAGTTGTGCGCGTGCCGATTCCGCCGCTGACTGAAGAGCGCCGCAAAGACATGGTGAAGCATCTCCATAAGGTGCTGGAAAATCACCGGACGGCGGTGCGCAACGTGCGGCGTGACATCAAGGAAGGTATCGACAAACTGGAGAAGGACAAGAAAATCAGCCAGGATGAGCAGAAGCGCTCGCTCGATGAATTGGAAAAAGTGTCGCACACAGAGACTAAGAAGATCGAAGAACTGAGCGCAGTGAAAGAAAAAGAGGTTATGGGGATGTAAGGGTCTTTGAGTCTTTCCCGTGGCCTGCGCTCGAACAAACGTTTCTTCTGTATTACTGAGTTTCTTAGTCGGAGTTCCGATTTCTCTTCCGTTTTGATGTAACGTTCTTTTTCTCAATAACTGCAGCTTGACTTCGTGAAGGGTGCTTGTTTCGCGTGGCGGGCGTGGGTTTGCCGGCTCCAAACTTTGCTTGTGGCGCGAATCTTGCCGGGCTGGGGCACAGCAGTGCTGCCCTACAAGGGGGCCGGCCAGCCTGGCCGATTAGGGTTTAGGCTGAGGCGATGGCTTCCGTATTGCGGGATTTGGAGCGGAGGGGTGCTGGGCCGGGGTGTCGGAGCGAGTTAGGGTGAAGTGCTGGGATTGGTCGGTTTGGACGGCGTGGAGGAAGGCGGCGTAGTCGGCGGTGCGGTCGGCGGGGACTTGGCGGTGGAGGAAATTGATGTGGCGGGAGGCGGCGATTATTCCGTTTTGCGTGTTGTAGCGGGAGGCGAACGTAGCGTAATCGCGGTCGACCACCGTGCCTGTTGGGACTTCGACGGTCGTGCCTAAAGGGAGACGGAGGGTGACGCGGGTGTCTACGTCGAGCGGGGTGCCCAGGTCGATGGGCGTGGGGCTGGCGCCCGATTCGGGTTTGGACGGTAGTTCTGGAACGCCGAGCTGCGGTAGCAAGGCTGGGATGCGGACTGGTTTCTTTGACCAGTCGACAAATTTGGGTTGGGAGATTTCGTATTCGACGGTGAAGGGCTGTCTGGTGGCGTAGGGATCGGAGGCGCTGGCGGAACTTATCTTCCCGCGGAAACCGTCGGAGAGGGCGAGAAGTTGCGCGACCTCTTTCCATTTATCGCGTGGGGATTGGTGAAAAGCGGCGCGAAGCAATAGCTCGTTGTCGCCGCGCATGGAGTATCTGACCTTGGCGGAGAGTGTGCCGTCGTCGGCTATCGTGGCGTCTACGCGGACGCGCTGCGACGATGGAAAGGGAATGCTGTTGGGCACGTTCTCAAATAGGTTGATGTCGCTTACGGGTTTGAGCAGAAGCGCAGGTTTGCCGCGAATACTCGAAGCGATCATTCCAAAAGGAGCAACGTCCACAGAAGGATCTAGCCAAAACGTGCGGGGCCCCGCTCGAGCGACAAGGAGCACGCTCGTAAAGATCGTGGGGACGGCCGGTCCCTGTTTCGAGCGGAGACCCGGCACGACCAAAGAGGTGTTTGTCCCTAGAGCGACGGACGCCGCCAAGGCCGACAACAGCCCGCACTTTTCCTCTGCGATGGCATATCCCGAAGACAGAATCACCGCCGGCGGGCGCA
>Ga0137412_10003650_pt1 | contig 12263 bp, 5 predicted proteins | sample CZODoug2_1_16fun_FD_122160 | JGI IMG/M metagenome (GOLD analysis project Ga0137412, IMG submission 122160) | Vadose zone soil fungal communities from Angelo Coast Range Reserve, California, USA - CZODoug2_1_16fungal (Hybrid Assembly) | ecosystem: Environmental > Terrestrial > Soil > Vadose zone...
GTCGGTCGCCGTCCACCAGCCGGTAGTAGGCCGCGTTGTCGATGCCTCGGAAGGACAGCGTGGGGCCGAGGTGGTTGCCCTCGGCGGTGTGGTTGTAGACCACGTCGAGGATCACCTCGATGCCGGCCCGGTGCAGCGCCCGGACCATGGTCTTGAACTCCAGCACCTGCTGCCCCCGGGTGCCGAAGCAGGAGTAGTCGTTGTGCGGGGCGAAGAACCCGATCGTGTTGTAGCCCCAGTAGTTGGACAGGCCCTTGTCGGCGAGGGTGGAGTCGTGCACGAACTGGTGCACCGGAAGCAGCTCGACCGCCGTCACCCCGAGCGTGCGGAGGTGGCGGATCATCGCCGGGTGCGCCAGTCCCGCGTAGGTGCCGCGCACATCCTCGGGGATGCCCGGGTGCCGCATCGTCATCCCCTTGACGTGCGCCTCGTAGATCACCGTCTGGTTGTAGGGGGTGCGCAGTGGGCGGTCGTTGGCCCAGTCGAAGTACGGGTTGATCACGACCGACTTCATCGCGTACGGCGCGGAGTCGGTGTCGTTCCTGGCGTCCGGGTCGTCGAACCGGTAGGAGAACAGCGCCTCGTCCCATTCGATGCGCCCGTCGATCGCCTTGGCGTGCGGGTCGAGCAGCAGCTTCGACGGGTTGCACCGTAGGCCGGCGGCCGGGTCGTAGGGCCCGTGCACCCGGTAGCCGTAGCGTTGTCCCGGCCCGACCCGGGGCAGGTACCCGTGCCAGATCAGCCCGTTGCGTTCGGGCAGCTCGATCCGGGTCTCGACGTCCTGGTCGTCGAACAGGCAGAGCTCGACCCGGTCGGCGACCTCGGAGAAGATCGAGAAGTTGGTCCCGCCGCCGTCGAAGACGGCGCCGAGGGGATAGGGCGAACCCGGCCAGATGTGCACCAAACCTCCACAGGAACTGGGCGCTCCGTCCAGAGGCGCCGCGTCTACTTACCCGCCATGGGGCCGATGACACGACGATGGATGACGGAGGTTAGTGCATCCGAGGGCCTGACGGGTCAGTCCGGCTGCGGGCCACTGGCCCCCGGCCCGGTGCCGGCGCGCGGGGCGGCGCCGCCGAGGCGGTAGCGCAGCGCGAGGGCGAGCTCGAACCGGGCCCTCGGGTCGTCGAGCTGCGCACCCAGGCGCTCGCGCAGGCGGGCGAGGCGGTAGCGGACGGTCTGCGGGTGCAGGCACAGGCGCTGGGCGATCGCCTGTGGCCGGCCCGGATGGTCCAGCCAGGCGGTCAGGGTGTCGTACAGCAGACGTTCCCGCTCCGCCGAGGAGTCCCGCAGCGGTGCGAGCCGGAGTGCCGCGAGCTCCTCCGCCGCATCGGGCGCCGCGTGGACGATGATCGTCACCAGCTCGTCGGACCACCGCACCAGGCCCTCGCGGGCGAGCGTGCCGGTGGTGACGAGGCTGGCGAGCCGTCTCGCGCGCTCGAACGACCGGGACAGCTCGGTGGTTCTGACGGTGGGCCCCATCGCCGCGGGTAGCTGACCGAGCGCGTTCTCGAGTGCCTCCGCCGGGCCCACCGCGATGACCGCACCGTCGTAGGTGCCCACCAGCACGTCACTGGGGCGGGTGGGGTCCAGGGCGCTGTCGCCGTACAGCACGGCCACCGCGAGCTCCTCGCACCAGTCCCACTCGAGCTCGCGGGCGGACTCCTCGGTGGCCCGGCCGGCCAGCAGGTCCTCGATCAACGACTGCCGCTCGCGAGCTTGGCGGTGGTAGGCCGTCTCGACCGCCCGGGTGTACCCCTCGATCGAGTCGGAGGTGAGCACGTCGATGTAGGCGACCTGGACGTCGGCCAACAGCAGCGCCACCTCGCCACCCAGCTCGAGCTCGCGCACCGCCCGGCGGATGTGCGCCCAACCGACCCGCGCTCCGATGCGATATGCCGTCGTCAGCCGCTCGAGCGGCACGCCGGCGTACGCGGCCGCGGCGCCGAACGCCCGGTGGGTCTCCGCGTCGGAGTCGGTGCCGCGGCGGCCCTCCAGGCGGTGCAGTACCCGGCGGAAGGTGGCATCGATGACCTGGCGACGGACCGCGGCGTCGGCGCGGTCGACCAGTTCCGGGAACTCGGCCATCACGGCCGCGTCGGTCTCGTCCCGCATCGCCTCCCGCTCGTCCCGTAGCCGAGTCAGCAGCGCCCTCATAGCATCGGTATGAGAGAGGGCGGAAATTTCCTCGTCCAGGTCCGTAGAGAGCACCCTCCCATAGTAGTTAACCTCTAGATAACGCGCACTTGATCGCTGGGGCACTTGATCGCTGGGAGCTGTGCCGGCAGCGCCGGTCGGGGCAAGGATGAGGGCCACGTGAGTGAGCAACGCGACGACGTTTTTCTCGACCACCTCGTAGAGATCGAGAACGACCCACTGGAGTCGATCTTCCGCCTGACGTCCTTGGCGAAGTATGACGACTATTTTGTCTACGAGAACGCCGGTGTCTGGACATTCGCCGGCGGCGTGCTCGCGGAGCTCTGGATCGACAGCGAAGGGGTGCACCTCAACTCGCCGGAGGTCCAGCGGGACGTCAGCTGGAGCGGCGATCCGTTCGCGCAGGTCCAGCTCCTGTTCGATGAGCTGCCCTATCTCCGGTGGTGCGCCTACGGCTGGGCCGCGTTCGAGCTGACCTATGCACGAGCGGGCGGCCCGGGGAGTCGGACCGGCGGTGAGCGGCTGTTGCATCTGGTCGTGCCGAGGACCGAGGTCCGCATCACGGGTGGCGGCGCGTGGATCCGGTCCGTCGACGAGGTCGAGCTCAAGGTCGTCGAGGAGGCCCTGCTGGACTGCTCGGTGACCCACCGGCCGGGTTCCTACGCCCCGGTCGACGTGCGAGGTCACGGGGCGCGCGAGTACGAGGCCTCGGTCGAGCGCGCGGTGCGTGACATCAAGGACAGGGTACTGGACAAGGTGGTGCTCTCCCGCACCGTTCCGGTGGCCACGGAGCTCGATTTCGTCGAGACCTTCATCGCCGGGCGCCGGGCGAACAACCCGGCGCGCTCCTTCCTGATGTCCCTGGACGGCCTCGACGCGCTCGGCTTCAGCCCCGAAGTGGTCGTCCGGGTGGAGAACGGCGTGGTCATGAGTCAACCCTTGGCCGGAACCCGGGCCCTCACCGCCGACCCGGCAGAGAATCTGCGGCTCCGCAAGGAGCTGCTGGCCGACCCCAAGGAAGTGTTCGAGCACGCCGTCTCGGTCAAAGCCGTGTACGACGAGCTGGAGCAGGTGTGTAACGCCGACTCCCTGGCGGTCGGTGAGTTCATGAACGTCCGGGAGCGCGGCTCGGTGCAGCACCTGGCCTCGCGGATCTCCGGACGGCTGGCCACCGGGCGGCGCGCGTGGGACGCCTTCGACGCCGTCTTCCCCGGCGTGACGGCGTCGGGCGTCCCGAAGGAGGCGGCGCTGGCGCACATCCGGGAGCACGAGCCCCAGCCGCGCGGCCTCTACGGCGCCGCGGTCATCACCTTCGACCACGAGGGCACCCTCGACGCGGCCCTCGTGCTCCGCGCGATCTACCGACAGCGCGGACTCACCTGGCTGCGCGCCGGCGGCGGGATCGTCGCACAGTCGGTCCCGTCCCGGGAGCTCGAGGAAACCACCGAGAAGCTCGGCAGCGTCGCCCGTTTCCTCGTACCCAGCGTCATCCCGGCCGCAGCCGAGGTAGGCGGGGCAGGTTCGTCGGACTGACCCCGTCCCTGTGAGTGGTATTGGTCGCCCTGGCGACCAATACCACTCACAGGGCATTTGAGTTGCCGTAACTCAATTCGCGGTGAATTTGGCACATTTTCGCCGGCTCTCTCGCCGCCGAATTCTCCCGGGCCGCCAGTGCGCGGCACCGAGTCCGCCGCCGATGTGAGCCAGCTCGCCGACGGTTTTCGGAGGTAGGTACAGTCCTGCCTCCCGCGCTCCGTATCGGGCCGCCGTGGGGACGATACCGCCCCGGCCGCCCGGGTAGTTGCACCCGGTCGGACCTGGTACGGCGGGCAATCCGGGGCCTCGGTCGGAGCTACGCGGCAAGGTAGGTCATCTCGCGCGCCGACATCAACTTTTTACTACTAAAGACGGTATTTCGTGGTCCGATCGCCGATTGGCGAAACGGCCAAGTGCCGGTCGGCGACTCAATCCATGCGACCGCGTGGCACTACGCGCAGTGGTCGTTGACCGGGGTGAAGGGGTAGGGGCCCCGGCAGTGAGCTACGGCACAGCTACGGAGGGGTTCAGTGATGAGCGGCGACGTCTATTCGCGGCCTTGCATTTCGGCAGAGCCGTCCTGACGCCGCGCGCGGCAAGAACCCACTGGAGAGATGGCGGAGTGAGCACGATGGGGGAGAACAAGCACGGTGCGCGGGCGGCGCGGGCGGTCGCCAGCCCGGTCGCACCGTTGGTGTGGAAGTTCGGCGGGACCTCGGTCGCCGACCACGCGCGGTTGCGGGCGGTGGCCGAGCGGATGGTCGCCGCCCAGCGCTCCGGGCGCGGCGTCGTGGCGATCCTCTCGGCAATGGGCAGCTCCACCGACGAGCTGGCGGAGATGGCCTACAAGATGTCCGCGCGGCCGCCGCTGCGTGAGCTCGACGCCCTGCTCTCGGTAGGCGAGTCGATCTCGGTCGCGCTGGCCTCGATGGCGGTGGCAGAGCTCGGGTCGCACGCGGTGTCACTCAGCGGCCCGCAGGCCGGTATCCGTACGGACGGCCAGCACGGCAACGCGCGGCTGCGGGAGATCCGCCCGGTACGCATCCACGACGCACTCGCGCGGGGGGCGATCGTGCTGGTCACCGGGTTCCAGGGCATGTCGGAGGAGGGTGACGTGACGACTCTGGGCCGAGGTGGCTCGGATGCGTCGGCGGTCGCTCTCGCGGCGGCCCTCGGTGCGACCGAGTGCGAGATCTTCACCGACGTGCCGGCGGTGTTCACCGCTGACCCGAGGGTGGTGGCGGACGCGCGCCCGCTCGCGTCGATCCGTCACGAAGAGATGCTCGAGATGGCCGAGGCGGGCGCCGGGGTGATGCAGCCGCGGTCGATCGAGCTGGCTGTGGCGCACGGTATCGACATCCACCTGCGGTCGAGCTTCAGCACCGAGGCGGGCACCTGGATCCGCCGCGAGCCGGCCGAGCTCGAGGGAGCGGGGTCCTGGGACGTCGCGGGTGTCGCGCACCGCTACCACGAGACCCTCTACGCGGCCAGGGACATCGACATCGCGGCCGTTGCCGTGGCTCTCGCCGAGCGTGGCGCCTGCCTCGGAACCGTCCTGCCCGACCTGGCCGGTCTGCGGTTCACCGCACCCGGCGCCGATCCGGCCGAGGTCATCGGCGCCCTGGATGCGGTCGGGGCATCGGTGAAGGTCGACCAGCAGCTCGGTGCGGTCAGCGTGGTGAGCCTCGGGATCGCCCGCCGCCCCGAGGTCGTGGTCCGCACGCTGGCCGCGCTCCGGGACGCCGGCATCGAACCGAGGCTGGTGACCACCACCCCGGGCCGGGTGTCGGTGCTGGTCGACTCGGAAGTCGTCGACGACGCGGTGCGCCTGCTGCACGCGACGTTCATCCCGGCGGCCGTCGGGGCCCGGGTCCGAGCGGCCGGCTGACCGATCGTGGCCCCGAGCACTGCCACCGGTCACTGCCACAGGGCACTGCGCCACCGAGCACTGCGCCACCGAGCACTGACCAGCTGACTACGCGAGAAAGGAGCCGTTGTGTCCACGCTGTTGGGGGAACCGAACCGGATACCCGGCCCGGGTGCTGATCGTCCACCCGTGCTCGTGGCCGCCGGCTTTCCGGAGGGGCAGCGGACGAGGCCCGGTGCGCGGCTGGACCAGGAGTTCGAGGAGCTCGTCGACTGGTTGGCGGCCTACGAGTCGCCGGATCTGCTGGCCGTCGAGGACGGCGACATCGACCTGACCTACACCGAGCTGAACGAGCGGGCCAACCAGTTGGCCCGCTACCTGCTGGCCCAGGGGGCCGGGGCGGGCGACCGGGTCGCCCTGCTGTTCGACCGGGCGGTGTACTCCTACATCAGCATGCTGGCGGTGCTGAAGATCAACGCCGCGTACGTGCCGCTGGATGTCGGCTTCCCGTCCGACCGGATCGGCTACATCGCCGGTGACGCCGGTGTTCGCTTCGTGCTCACGCTCGCCCATGTCCGCGACCTGGTCGAGGGGCTGGAGCAGCTCGGTCCCGAGGTGCTCTACCTGGACGAGGCGGCCGACTTCATCGGTGGCCAGGACACCGCCCGGCTCACCGAGGCCGAGCGGAAGCCGCCGGTCGAGGACCTGGCGTACCTGATCTACACCTCCGGCACCACCGGGCGGCCCAAGGGCGTCGCGATCAGCCACGAGAGCATCTGCAACTTCGTGCTGGTGGCCGCCGAGATGTACGGCATCAAGACCGGCGACCGGGTGTATCAGGGTATGACGATCGCGTTCGACTTCTCGGTCGAGGAGATCTGGGTGCCGTGGATGGCCGGGGCGACGCTGGTGCCGAAGCCGGCCGGGCCGAGCCTGCTGGGGTTGGACCTGCACCAGTTCCTGACCGAGCAGCGGATCACCGCGATGTGTGTGGTGCCGACGCTGCTGGCCACGATCGAGGACGACCTGCCGGCGCTGCGGTTCCTGCTGGTCTCCGGGGAGGCCTGCCCGCAGGACCTGATCGCCCGCTGGCACCGCCCCGGGCGCCGCTTCCTCAACGTCTACGGCCCCACCGAGGCCACCGTGACCGCCACCTGGACCGTGCTGCACCCCGACCGGCCGGTCACGATCGGGCGCCCGCTGCCCACCTACGCCATCGTCGTGCTGGACCGCGACGACCCGTTCCGGGTGCTGCCCTTCGGTGAGATCGGCGAGATCGGGATCGCCGGCGTCGGCCTGGCCACCGGGTACCTGAACCGGGACGACCTGACCGAGAAGGCGTTCATCCCGGACCTGGTCGGGATCGCCGACAACCCGTCGGGCCGGATCTACCGCACCGGTGACCTGGGCCGGGTCAACGCCGAGGGCGAGGTCGAGTACCTCGGCCGGATCGACCTGCAGGTCAAGATCCGCGGCTACCGGATCGAGCTGACCGAGATCGAGTCGGTGCTGCTGCGGGTACCGGGCATCGCCGCCGCGGTGGTCACCACGTTCGAGCCGGACCCGGGATCCGGGAACGGCACCGAGCTGGCCGGCTACTACAGCCTGCGCACCGGGGTCGCCGAGCTGGACCCCGAGGTCATCTACGGCTACCTGCGCGAGCGGCTGCCGTCCTACATGGTGCCCGCCTACCTGCAGCACCTCGACGTCATCCCGATGACCACCTCGGACAAGGCCGACCGCAAAGCCCTACCCGCACCCACCGCCCGCGGGCGCTCACCGGGAACTGCCCCCCAGCAGACCTACATCGCCTACGCTAGCGAAACCGAGCAGATCCTCGCCGGTGCGCTGGCGCGAACGCTCGGAGCCGACCGGATCTCGGTGGAGAGCGATTTCTTCCAGGAGCTGGGCGCGAACTCGCTGCTCATGGCCCGATTTTCCGCCCGGGTGCTCAACGAGACCACGCTGGGCTCGATGTCGATGCGCGAGATCTACCAGAACCCGAGCATCCGGCGGTTGGCCTCGGTCCTGGGCACCAGAGTCTCCGGCACCACCGCCCTCCGGCCCGGCGAGCATGCTGCCCCGACCGGCACTGGCACGGTGGTGCGCACCAGCAATGCGCTGTACCTGATGACCGGGGCGCTGCAGCTGCTGATCTTCCTGGCGTTCACCTACCTCGGCGCGCTGCTGCTCGACGTCGGCTTCACCTGGGCCGCCGCCGGCGCCACCCCACTGGCCGTGTTCGAGCGGTCCAGCGTCTACACCGCGGCACTGTTCCTGTTGGCCTGCGTGCTGCCGATCCTGGCCAAGTGGATCCTCGTCGGGCGCTGGAAGGAACGCGACATCCGGCTGTGGAGCCTGGACTACCTGCGCTTCTGGACGGTCAAGACGCTGATCAGGGCCAACCCGCTGGTGCTGTTCGCCGGATCCCCGATCTACGTGCTCTACCTGCGGGCACTCGGCGCGAAGATCGGTCGCGGCGCCACCATCCTGTCGACCACCGTGCCGGTGGCCACCGACCTGATCACCATCGGCGCCGGCACCCTCATCCGCCGGGGCGTCTCGTTCACCGGCTACCACGCGGTCAACGGTTACCTGCGGACCGGGCGGGTGACCCTGGGGCGTGACGTCTTCGTCGGCGAGACGAGCGTGCTCGACACCGCCACCACCATGGGCGACGATGCGCAGCTCGGGCACAGCTCGTCGCTGCACACCGGCCAGGTCGTGCCGGCCGGCAAGACCTGGCACGGCGTGCCCGCCGAGCCGACCGACACCGACTACCGGGTGGTCAACCCGGTCCGGATGCATACCGCGCGGCGGTTCTTCTTCAGCGCGGCGCAACTGCTCGGTGTGCTGATCGGAGTCCCGGTCCTCTCCGGTGTCGTGGTCACCCTGCTCACGAAGATCCCGCTGGTCGCGATCTACTTCGACCCGACGAAGCTGCAGCTCACCGGGGTCCGGTTCTACCTGTCGATGGCCGCGATCTCGGCGATCGTGTTCTTCGGGTTCAGCCTGCTCGGCCTGCTGGCGATGATCGTCGGGCCCCGGCTGCTCAGCCCACTGGTGCGCCCGGGCAAGACCTACCGGCTCTACGGGTTCCGCTACCTCCTCGCCCAAGCGATCACCGTGCTGAGCAACTCCCGGTTCTTCATGCTGATGTTCGGCGACAGCTCCGCCGCCGTCGGCTACGCACGCGGCATCGGCTACCACCTCGGGGTCGTCGAGCAGACCGGATCGAACTTCGGCACCGAGATCACCCACGACTCGGCGCTGCTCACCACCGTCGGCACCGGCACCATGTTGTCCGACGGCCTACAGATCATGAACTCGGACTTCTCCAGCACCTCGTTCAAGATGTCGCGGATCGACATCGGCGCCCGGAACTTCATGGGCAACAACATCGCCCTGCCCGCCGGCGCCCGGATCGGCGAGAACGTGCTGCTCGGCACCAAGGTGATGGTCCCGATCGACGGACCCGTGCGGGAGAACGTCGGCCTGCTCGGCTCGCCGCCGTTCGAGATCCCACGCTCGGTCGCCCGCGACTCCGCCTTCGACGAGCTCAAGGCCCCCGCGGTGCTGCGCAAGCGCCTCGCGGCCAAGGCCCGCAGCAACGTCGCCAGCATGGCCACGTTCCTGCTGTTCCGCTGGGTGCAGTTCTTCGCGGTGTTCCTGCTGCTCACGGCGGCGGCCAGCTTCTACCGCCGCTTCGGCAACTTCTCCATCGCACTCGGGCTCCTCGCGATGATGGTGTTCAACGCGCTCTTCGCCGCCTTCGCGGAGCGGGCCGTGATGGGCTTCCACCGCCTGATCCCACGCTTCGTCTCCATCTACGACCCCTACTTCTGGCGCCACGAGCGGCTCTGGAAGGTGCTCGCGACGCCGGTGTTCGCCGGTACCCCGTTCCGGACGCTGGCCTGGCGGCTGCTGGGCGTGCGGGTCGGCAAGCGGCTGTTCGACGACGGCGCCGGGATCCCGGAGAAGACCCTGGTCACCCTCGGCGACGACGTCGTCCTCAACGCCGGCGCCGTCATCCAGTGCCACTCACTCGAGGACGGCACCTTCAAATCCGACTACACCGTGATCGGCTCCGGTGCCGTCCTCGGCGTCTCGGCCTTCGTGCACTACGGCGTCACCATGGGCGAAGGCACCATCCTGAACTCCGACACCTTCCTCATGAAAGGCGAACAGACCGCCCCGTTCACCCACTGGGGCGGCAACCCGGCCACCGAGGTCCGGGCCGTCACCCAGCTCGGCACCGCTACTCCGATCACCTCGGTCGCGGCACCGATACCCGCCGTCCAGGCCGCCCGCCTGGCTCACTCCGCGAGCACCGCCTTGCTCAGGCGCAACCAAGCTTGCGATCACTCCGGAAGTCCCCGGGCGAGCTGATGCGGATTGTGAGCAGGTGGCGATCGCCGTCTCGACCGTCAGCAATATGTTGCAGTGCAAGATAAGGAGGAACCCGGTGGGACGACTCCCCCGTCCACGTCCGACGCTCGCCCTCAGCCACCTACGCCCATGTATATGGCCGGCGGTCCTTGGGGCAACACTCGCCCTTATCGTCTCTGGCTGCTCATCCTCTCCCACCGCCCCCGACGCCGCGCCATCATTCGCCCCAGCGACAGCATCCGACCCAGCGGCGGCACTAGACGCCGCGACACCGTCGGCCAGAGCGAAGCGCCCCTTCCGCAAGGCCACACCGCACATCCTCGGCCAGATCACCGCGGAAACGGGCTCAACCTGGACCGTGCGTGCAAGAAACGGCCAGCTGTACACCGTCACCATTACCGACGCGACTAAATTCGGAACCACAAAGCACCCCGCCGCGCGAGACCAGTTCAAGGTCGGCAGCCAAGCTCGCGTGATCGGGACCATCTCGGGCACCACAATCACGGCGGCCCAGATCAGGTTGCCCAGAGCAGCCTCGTAAAACACGCACGGGCTTTGGTTGGTCCGCTCCGGACCTCGGATCCGACGGGATGACTCTGCCTCACGCCTCGTCGTCGACCTGCGGGCCGCAACCGTTGGTGTGCGCCAGCCCAGTGAGACATCGAAGGATCCCTACGGCGTCGGTATGAGTCCGCCGCGCGCCCCGAGCCAGGGCAATGCCGCGCGGAGCGCCGATGCGGCAATGGTCCAGGAGTGCCCACCAGGCAGGCGCACTAGTTGGATAGCGATGCCCGCGTTGCGGGTAGCCGCAGTTACCTGCTCAGCCTGTGGCCCGTAGTCACGGTCGTCGGCGCCCACCGCAACTATGCCGGCGCTCGATCGGAATCTTTCGTCGAGGAGGATGTCCAATGGATTCACCGCGCGAAATCTCGAATCGTCGCCTCCGAATGCGGCTTGCACCGTCTGGGTACGACTACCCAACGTCGGCTCCCGTTGGCCCGAGATGTCGAGAAACGTCGGATAGGTTCGAGCCCTGCGGACCGCCAGTTGTAGCGAACAGGTGCCGCCGTAGGAGAATCCGCCGATCGCCCAGTGCCGCGTATCAGGGTCGATCTGCAAGTTGTTCCTAACCCATCCCGGCACATCGTCGGCCAGATAACTCTCCACATTGCCCAGCCGAGAGTCCAGACACATCGGATTGGCCAGCGTCGACCCGGTCGCATCCGGCACGACCACAATTGGCGCAAGGCCGGCGTGTGCGTTGGCGAACGCATCCATCACCTTGGCCAGAGTCCCGGCAACCAGCCAGTCCTGAGGACCGCCGGGCTGCCCCGCGATGAGCACCAGCACGGGCAGGAGTGGGCGTGAGGATGCGAGGTACGCGGGTGGCAGATACACCGACGCGGGCCGAGCACGGAAGCCGGACCGTGTCCCCGGGATGGTCACTCGGGTCAGTTGGCCCGCGCGTGGCATATCGACGGGTGGCCTCCACGACTGGGACAGCGGACGGTCGGGAGCGGTGACCGCTCTCGGCTTAGTTCCGGCGAGGGAGGCGAAGTCCACCTCTTTCTCCGCCGAGATGCCCAACGCCGCTCTGAGGGTGGGCCGGTAGCCGTAGAAAGCGTTAATCTTCAGCGCGGACAACACGATCACGAGCAGGATGGCGAGCACTATCGCAAGGCGGCGGCGCCAATTCGCTGGTACTGCCTGTGCTCCACCCATCGCGACCCCCAGCACTCCGAAGCCTGACCAGAACAGAACTCGAAATGGGAGCGGATCAGGAAAGGGTTGCCACACCTCGAGAACGAGATCGGCGATGAGAACGACCAGAATCGAGCCGCCCACACTGACTGGTAGGGCTATGCGCCACCAGTTGCGATACGGGCGCACCAGCAAGAACCCGAACGCAAGTACGCCGGCGAGGCTCGCCAGAGCGGGCAAGGTGCCTGAGATTACCGATTCGTCCAGCATTTAAGTCGAGCCTGACCTCTCCGACGAAGCAAGGTCTCCTGCTCCGAGGAGCAGGCTGGCCACACCGGCGCCCGGGTGCAACAGATCGCTCAGCTGTGCGGAATACAGTGCGAACATCGCCAGACCCACGATGAGCAGTAAGCCGGACGAGGCAACCACCGAAGCTGCGCGGTCGCCCATCACCCTCGGCGGCCGTAACGCCAGATCGCGGTGTCACCTCTCCGTGTCACGCGCACAGACTGTAGGGGAGCTCAAGAATGCGATGAGCCTTAGGGTAGCGTTCCTACCTATGCAGCGAGTCCTGGTTGTCGATGACGACGCCCGGATCCGGGCTTCTCTTGGC